>ERZ1106923.223-NODE-223-length-25377-cov-18.009241_pt1 | contig 25377 bp, 34 predicted proteins | sample MGYA00403657_ERZ1106923 | MGnify/ENA primary metagenome ERZ1106923 (study PRJEB35170, sample SAMEA104062425) | human gut metagenome | biome: human gut; feature: human-associated habitat; material: faeces | place: Denmark | collected 2012-06-19 ...
CTACGTTCAGGTCGTAGTGTGTTCGCACGCGTGGGTTCGAGTCCCACCGTTTGCATTTTTGTCTTTTCATTTCATCATTCTGATTGATGATTGTATTCTTTTGCTTGCAATTTATTGGGAACAAACAGGGACAATCAAACCCATACACTTTTAGCAAATAACAAAGTAATCAGTAGTCATCGCTCTTTGAGGGACTACTTCAGTAACACTGAATACCCGTGCTATCACCATGGATAGTTCAATAGAGCTCTTGTTTGAAATGAAGGTTCGCAACGCTTTTCCGGAAAAGCAGTTGCTGGTACCATAATGGATGTGCTTCGTCGCAGATTTCATGCACCTGGTAGGCAATGTGTAGACTCTCTTCACCAGCTATCTTGGTAGGAAGATAGTGAGACGAGTCATTCTTTAACGCGTTCTATTCGCGCGCTTAACGGAGAGGAAACGGAAGAATGCACTCTTTGCAGCCTCGGAAGCGGCTTCATACAACAAGCGGCGGGTAGAATCAAGATCCTACCCCTTCCGTTGTCATTTGTGACGGATTGCATCCTCCCATATCAAATCTACGCGTTGAGAATTGATGACGAATGGGTACTGCTGTCTTTCTTGAGACTCGGGTTATAGTTTATTCGAATAGTGACTCGTTTCAGTCGGATCATTGCATTGAAGTAATTGACGTTGAAGGCTAGAATGAAGCGTCTTCTTCATACTAACGCTATAGGAGCACTAAGCACCTTTACAGTGCTTGAATGCACTTGCTCTTTGCAGAGCAATAGACGGATGGAGATATCCGTAAGACACCATCTATCGCAGTGTACACAGGTAGTTGACAAGCGACAATCCTTGTTCAAGTCATTGCTCTATAGAGAATCATAAAAGAGGGGAAACATGTACGGCTTTTCAAGAAGGATGGGATTGAATGGGAAAAGGGAAGATGAAAAAGGAAAAGTGCAAACGGTGGGACTCGAACCCACGCGTGCGAACACACTACGACCTGAACGTAGCACCTTAGACCACTCGGTCACGTTTGCTTCTGTTTGTTGTTTCTTAACTGCCCTTATGAGAGTACTTCCATCCATATCTTCCTTCTGATTGAGAACTGCATTCTTTTTGCTTGTTGCTTCATGGGAATAGATGGGTGGAATGGTTTATCGAGAACACTCACTAATTCCTTTTGAGTGAGGGTTGTGTGCTAAGAAGTGTCTTCTTTATATTCAAGATTGTAAATGGGTTTTCGTTTGAATCGTGTTTTGGAGAGTGAAGAGCCTTAAACGCAGTTGCCTTATCCTTATGAGTGTGCTCTCACTACGTGAGTATTTTCTTTACGAGAGCGGAGTCAATAATGGAAGAGTGCTGCATTGTGATTCTTGGTGATTACAAAGAGATAGCTTATGTGGTCATGTATCATATCCGCAGTGATGGAATTGCTCTTCTACACAAGAGTGTACTCAGGACCATACTCTGTTATCGTCGTTATGGAAGTGGCGTTGTGCTTCCTTTTCTTCTCAGAAAGCGGCTTCTTACTATATATTCGGCCTCTCTGATGCTTCCATACCCATCCAACGCTCCAGCGGGTCTCGTCAGTGAACACTGGCTGGTAATCCCTGCACGTATACTCGTACAACAGCCCCGCTGGTTCGGCTCTTGCCTTCTTGTTTTCAGGAGACTCTGTGTTTTCTCCCCTGAAGTGAACTCGCTGCATTATGAGAGAATGGTTACCCATCTTCTCTGTAAACCCGTTCATCAGCAAGCGAGAAATCGTTTTGCGCGAAACGTGAATCTCTCTCTTGGATAACTCCGTCACAGCTTGCTTATCCGAAGACACGCTGTTGTCATTGAAGAGATTGTAGAGAATGCCAGCTCCCTCCTTAGTCAAAATACAGTGACGACCTCTCTTAACCTTCGATCTCTCGATTGATTCATGCTTGGCCAATTTTCTGACGTAGTAACGAAGTGTATCGTCTTTCACATCCAACAGTTTAGCCAGTTGCTGAATAACCGGCTTGCCGTGCGTTCTCTGAAATACGCGCGTAATGATTCTTCTGTCCTCGTCTGTCACCTTCTTATACTTTCTCTTCACTCGTGGCTTCTCTTTTATGAGACCCGCCTTCACTATTCGCTTTTTGACACGCTTGTCCATTTCCTGTTCCATGTCAGTATTCAGCTTGGCGAGACCAAACTGACTACCTGGAATAATAACCGGAACGTCAGCCTTCGGAAATCCCTTCCTTTTCAAAACTCCCTCTTCGTGATAGTCCTTCCTCAGTATTGAAGTGAAACCATCGTTACCTCTATCATTTCCTGATCTTTGTTTTTCATTTGTTCAACACAGAATGCTATAGCAGTGTACCAACATACAGATGCGCGATTGTGCCTCAGCTATCCTTCCAATCAGACAAGTGACAGAAAATACTCTCATAAGGGCAGTTAAGAAACAACAAACAGAAGCAAACGTGACCGAGTGGTCTAAGGTGCTACGTTCAGGTCGTAGTGTGTTCGCACGCGTGGGTTCGAGTCCCACCGTTTGCACTTTTCCTTTTCTTTCTGAAATGGGTGAGTACATCCTCAACAAGCAAGAAGTTCTTTATTACGACGCCGTGTTTGCGAGTGTTGTGACGGGAGACGAGGAGATCATTCGAGGCAAGGAGGCTGTCACGTTTTTGAGACGCTCCGGATTGTCTTCAGCTGAAATCAAATCCGTTTCGTGTGGTCTTTCTTTGTGACTGTAGATATGGGTGGCTGTTGTGGGAGAAGGCAACATCGAGATAAACAAAGACAATTTCCGACTGATGCTAAGATTGATCGCCCTTGTGCAGGAGGGGTATCCAGCGGAAGGCGATTCCTTGAAGAAATACGGTCTTCTTCTTTCTGTGGATTGACGTATAGCCAACAAACCGATCCATTTCGCTGAATTGGAGGGCGTGGAGCCATTTGTTCCTCTCAATCGTTCTTTAAACAAGGAGGCTATGCGTGCTTTCACAAGCCTATCTGATAGTGATGTGCTGCCGGTGCATCTTCTCATATCCGTTGATGTGTAGGGAAAACAGGCGATATCGTACTTGATGTCTCAGGGAATGGAGAAGAACACACTGAAGGATGTGAGAGTTTGGGGTATCGTTCATTTGCAGATCTGGAAGTTCGTTGATTACGACTCTTCTTTGCAAGTGGATTCGAACCAGTGGTGCATCCTCTACTTGCTCTGTGCCGCTGTGCATAACGGTGCCGCGTTTGACAAGAGTCTGCTGCTTCGTGTGATGAATCACCAGCCCTCCTCCTTCTCATCCAGCGCCTCTGAAACACAGGAGACAAGTGAGGAAGCGCCAAACACTTCAACGAATCCACCGCCACAGAACGAAATGGATTCCTTCCTCCAGTTCTCTCCCATGGAGTCATCCCCGTCTCAGGACGCTCCCTCTGTTCAGCCGCAGCCACAGCCGTCCTTCCTCATGGAGCCCTCCGCTCCCTCTCAGGCGCCTGTGTTGTCTTCACCGCAGATGGGCGTTGCGTCTCCTCAGCAACCTCAGTCGCCGTTCCTTCAGCCCCAGTCTATTGTTCAGCCTCAGCCTCTCCTTCAGCCACAGCCTCAGCCTCTTGTTCAGCCCGCTCCTATTCAAACGCAGCCTCAGCCGGTGATTCCTCAGCCTCTCCTTCAGCCCCAGTCGCCTCTTATTCAACCCCAGCCTCAATCTCTCCTTCAACCTCAGTCGCCGATCCTTCAGCCCGCTCCAGTTCAACCCCAACAGCCCCAACCCCAGCCTCTTGTTCAGCCTCAGCCCCAGCCTCAACAGCCTCAACAACCCCAACAACCCCACCCTCAACAACCCCAACAACCTCAACCTCAACAACCCCAACAACCTCAACAACCCCAACAACCCCAACAACCTCAACCCCCAACCCCAACCATCCAGGACTGTACCCCCTCCCCCTCCCTCTCACCTCCAGGGATGATGAAGATCACCGTCCTCTGGACCCGAGTGGCACAGCACACTCTCGCCTTCGTCACTGAAGGCGCCGACGCCGTTCCACTGAAACTCCTCATCGCCGAACTCCGAAAGCGCGATGTCGACCTGCCCTCGCTCAAAATCGCCGTCTCCGTCTTCCTGAACGAAACGGCGCAGGTCGAGACCATCACGATGCCGCAGGTGATTCGCCTTCTCGTCCTCCTGGACAACCCCAACACGCCGCTCCAGGCGCCTCGTTGTTCTCTCCGCTGCTGGCTTAACCGTAGTGTTTGTCAGCAACATCCCCGTCATTCCCGGCGACGCAGAGTTCTACAAGCAGGCGCAGCAGGCGCTGACGAGGATCCGACAGGAGATCGACCGACTGCGCGGCGCGCCCGAAGCGCCCCTCTCCAATGCACCCACTGCACCCACTGAATCCCCTGAAGCCAAGCAGGAGACGGTGGGGGTGGAGGAGCTGAAGCAGCTGTACGAGACACTGCTGCGCAAGGGCGATCTGCGCGACATCGCCAGACTCCACGAGACGATCACTGCGCTTGACAGAATGAAGAAGGAGCCGACGCGAGCCGCTCAGGTCGCACTGAAATGCAGTCATAAGGAATAGACCCAGCTCCCTTCTCCCGACGAGCTGCTCCGACAGTACACGCAGCGTCCGGCTGCTCCTGATGTGCTCGCACAGGTGCGTTCAGTGATCGCGGCTCACACGATAGATTCGCTCGAGACTGGAGGCGTGTGACTCCAGCCTGACGGGGTTTTGCGATGCGCTCGTGCCGGAGGACCCCGTGGTGTACGTGGAGATGAACGACCTGAACGCGTACCTGCTGCTGGTGAAAAGACTTCAGTACTACACGAGCATTGTGGAGATTGCGAGTGTGAGGGAGAACAGGAACATCCTCCAGTACTGGACCAATCTGCTCATGGCCAGCAAGAAGATCGTGGAGGACTGCGCGAACTGGGTGAACGCCGTGGAGGACGACATCAAGGACGATGTGCTGAGAAATGAAAAGGTGCGCGATCTGATGAGGGGTTTGGCTTTGCTTCCCATATGAACAGTAGATGCGATGCTGGCTGTGCGTGTCGCTCAGCGGGTCAACGACTGCTTGGTGATCGTGGGAAACGAGGTGGAGGGATGCTTCGCATCCATCGAGACGATGTACACGGACATGCTTCGTGAATACAACGCTGCTCAGAAGGACGGAGACGCTGTTCAGTACCAACCGCTCGTATTCGATATCGACCCGAAGGAGCGATGCGAGCTGTGCTTCCACGCATCCGCCGATGACAGGCCGCTGGGGATTCACGTGGGGAAGAAGTACCATCCCGAGTGTGCCAACATGTGGATTACCTGCGTTGACAAGACGATTCCAGTGTTCATTTCGAAAGAGGACTCCTTTTATTCGCCTGCTTGTTTGAAACCTCGTTTTCCCTTGACTCCAAAAGTCGGAGCGATTTCGGAGACTGTTTCCACCATTCCCTCATTGTCGAAAAGAGGCATAGTTTGTCACCGTACGGGGTTATCGCTCCACAGTCTCATCGCATAGACAGTCCAGAATGCCTGAGAAGTTTTTCCAGTGGATTCGCTCAAGCGATATGACTTACGTGAAAATGCTGATCAATGAGGCAGCACTTCACGATTTCGTCGACAAGATTGGTACCTGCAACGATGTGCAGTTCACAGATGTACGTCCCTTGCGCATGGAGCGTTCTCATCGTGTAGCTCAACTACGAAGAAACCCTGGCTCAGAGACGCTACGTCAGCTACATCCGCCGCTGCGACGAGATGGAGCGCCGTCTGGAGTACTTCAAGAGCCAGCTCACTCGCTTCGGTCTCAAGGTGGAGGTACGCGCTCTCCGCGACATTTACCGTAGAACAACATTGAAATCGAGGACTACTTGAAGACGATCGGCGAGGACAAGTCCGTCACCTCCGAGTACATCCTCACCTCTCTCGAGAGCCTCATGGAGAAGCAGGAAGCTAGCCTCCGCCAGCTGAACGAGTACAACGTGATCCTGACAAATCAGTACAACCAGAAAGTGGAGCAGAAGTTCGTGCTCGAGAAGGCCAGTCCCTTCTTCAACAACGAGGCCGTTCTGAGCGCCGTGAACGACATCCCCACCGCCCCCGTCAACGCCTCGAGCGTTCTGGAGAAGGGCGCGGACAACATCCGCTTCGGCTACATCACCGGCGTGCTGAAGCAGGAGAACCAGCCCCAGTTCGAGCGCATGCTGTTCCGCGCGACTCGCGGCAACTGCCTGGTGCGCTTCGCCGACGTGGAGACGCCGCTGGCGAACGCGGAGACGGGCGTGGACGAGCGCCTGGCGGTGTTCATCGTGTTCTACCGCTCCTCGCTGATCCAGAACAAGGTGCGCAAGATCATCGAGGCGTTCAACGGCCACTCGTACTCGCTGGCGGACTTCACCAGCGCCGAGTCCATCCGCGCCGCGTACTCGCAGGTGATGATCGAGCTGGAGGACGCCGAGCGCGTGCTGAACCTGAACATCGACAAGTGCGAGGCGCTGCTGAAGGAGGTGGCGAAGTACGCGCTCGCGTGGGAGTGGACGATCAAGAAGGAGAAGGCGGTGTACGACGTGTTCAACAAGTTCAAGCCCGTCGCCAGCGGCAACATGTACGGCGAGGGATGGGTGCTGAGCGAGGAGCTGGACCGCGTGCGCAGCGTGATCGAGGAGGTGCACCGCGGCAAGGAGAGCAACGGCTACCTGGAGGTCATGGCGAAGCCCTGGCCCAAGCCGCCCACTCACTTCCACACCAACGAGTTCACGCTGAACACGCAGGCGGTGGTGGACACCTACGGCGTGCCCTCGTACAAGGAGTGCAACCCCGCCGTGTTCACGCTGGTCACCTTCCCCTTCCAGTTCGGTATCATGTTCGGTGATCTGGGTCACGGTGCGAGTTCCGTCCTCCTCTGACGTGTAGCCATCTTCGTGACGCTGGTCGCGACCTTCTTCCTCATCAACGCGCAGAAGATGAAGAAGAACGGCATGAACGAGATCATCGGCATGATCTTCTCCGGCCGCAGCATGCTCATCCTCATGGGCATCTACGCCATGTACGTCGGCTTCCTCTACAACGACCAGTTCTCGCTCGGCGTCGACTGGTTCGGCACCACCTGGTCCTTCCCCGAGGGCCTGAAGGGCAAGTGGAACGGCCGCGTGTACCCGATGGGTCTGGACCCGATCTGGCACGGCAAGGCGAACTCGCTGCTCTTCTACAACTCGTTCAAGATGAAGTTCGCCGTGATCTTCGGTATCGCGCAGATGATCCTCGGTGTGACGCTCAAGTGGATGAACAACATCTACATGCGCAACTGGGTGGACTTCTTCTGCGAGGCCATTCCCCAGATGATCTTCATGCTCTCCTTCTTCGGCTGGATGATCGTCCTCATCGTCGTCAAGTGGCTCATCGTGGGCGCGCCGGGCTGGCGTGACGTGTAGAACTGGGACGCGCGCATGGCCATCCACGACGACCCGCCATCCCTGATCAACACGCTGATCAACTTCGCGTTGAAGCCCGGCGTGGTGGAGCATTACCTGTTCCCCTCGCAGGGCAAGGTGCAGTTCTACCTGCTGATCGCCATGGTGGGCTCGGTGCCGTGGATGCTGCTGCTCAAGCCCATCATCCTCGCCATTCACTTCAAGAAGCACCCTCACAAGGAGGTGGAGACGGAGCTGATGAAGAACCCCACGCTCCCGCACGAGGAGGAGGAGCCCACCACCTTCGGCGAGCTGTTCATCTTCCAGGGTATCGAGGTGGGCGCGTGCGCGTGGCGTGATGCGTAGACCATTGAGTACTGCCTGGGTTGCATCTCGCACACGGCGTCGTACCTCCGTCTGTGGGCTCTGAGTCTGGCTCACTCTCGTGGGCGTGTGTGGAGGCGGTGACGTGTAGAGCTGTCCGAAGTGTTCTGGGGCAAGATCCTGCAGTCCGCGCTGGACAGCGGTAATCCCGTTATGATCTACTTCATGTTCATCTTCTTCGCGCTGGCGACGCTCGGTGTGCTGCTGGTCATGGATGCGCTGGAGTGCTACCTGCACGCTCTTCGTCTCCACTGGGTCGAGTTCCAGAACAAGTTCTACGCCGGTAAGGGTTACAAGTTCGCTCCTCTGAACTTCCACGACCTCCTCGTTGGTGAGAACTGGTAAGACGGATGGTTGACTGTTTGTTCAAATAATGGGGGCGGCGCACTGTCTCGCGTCATTTCTCGCTATGGAGACCTCCGTGTTCGACTACTGGCTGAATCTCTTGCTCAGTCTTGTGGTTACGCTCCTTCTGGGCATCCTCGTCGGCTACAAGTGGCACGAGAGGATCGTTGACGAAGAGGACGAGGAATACAGCGACGAGGAAAGCGACGAGGACTCGGGGGATGATTCGGAGGACGACGAGGAAGATGAAAACCCGGGTAGGGTGTGAGAGGGAGTCGTTCCCCGTAGACTATAGCATGAAGATGGTCCTCTGCGTGCGCAAGGACTTGCCGATGACGAAGGGAAAGGCGTGCGCTCAGTGCTGTCATGCGGCCGTCGGAGCCGTTGGTCGCGCTCGCAGACACACGAAGGGTATGCCGCATCTCTGTTGCATTGATTCTAGAGACATACAAGGCGTGGTGCCGAAGTGGTTGCAAGAAGGTGGCTCTTTCTTGCCCTGACCTCGACGCCTTCACGAAGATATGCCAGGAGGCAGAGAAGTCCGGCTTGACGTACTATGCTGTGGTAGGTTGTCATGTGTCCTCGTGATATGCAGTGCGACGCAGGCAGAACGCAGCTCGAGCCGAACACGTTTACTGTAGTGGCAATCGGCCCCGACAAAGAAGACCGCATTGACAAGATCACGGGAAAGGACGGTGTTTGTCCTCTCAAGCTCTATTAACGCAATTGTCGTTGTTTGTTCAACAATGCTGCGCAGTTATTGTACATAGGGGTGGGATCGCAGGTCCCTAAAACGGATTCGAGAAGACGGATTCCGATCTAAAGTATACTTTAATACGTCTGCAGATAAGACACCCTCTTATCCCCCTACCACGCGCTTCGTCACTAATGGGCTGATCGATCATTTCTTCCAACACGGAAAAGCCCTCTTCTTCAAACCGCAAGAAGATCGGGTCGCTTTCATTCGCGATGTCAAACGGGGTGTCGTTCATCAGTAGCGCAAACAGCACAACACCCAAACTCCACACATCCGCCGCCTCCGCGTCGTACGCTCCCACGAAACACTACGACTCACGCCACTCTCCACCCGTCACCTCAGGCGCGATGAAGGAGGTCTCGCCCTTCATGTTCCCGTCGCGAGCAGCGATCACGCGGTTCGAGCTCGCCTCCACGGCTTGCTCGAAGTCCATGAGCTTCACGGTGATCACGGGAATCGCGGGGTTCTGGCGGTTGGGCTGGATCTGAATGCCGATTGACTCCAAGCAGATGTTACAGTGGTAGTACCCCGCCTCCAGCAAGCGCGCGTAGCCCTCAACGACCTGACGGAACACCTCCTGAACGAGGTTCATGTTGCGCAGCCACTCGCAACAGTCCTGCGCGGAACCGTTCACTGGCTCCGTGATGGCGATGATGTGTGTCGGTGTCTCTGGGAGTCACGACAGCCAAGCGAACAAACCCATGAGGTGGAGGAGTTTCACCACGTGGTCGTTGTCGCGCTGGTTGTTCAGATCCGACTGGATTCGCAGGCCGAGGAGATAGTCCTTGTCCTCGAACTGCAGCGCTTCGCTGATCACGGACTAGAGTGAAGCGCAGAGGAAACAGCTACCTTCATCAACATGTGAATGAGGACGGGAGGGGCGAACGGATCCAGGTTGTAGAAGCCGAAGTTCTTCCGGAGCTTCCTGGCGTGGAGAATTACGCCCATCGAGTCGTGCTTTATAGTCACGTCGGGGAGATACGCCATGCCGTTCCCCAGAAGAATAGATTGTCGGGACAGGGAAAAACTATCAGTCACGGACTCCTCGATGCCGCACTTGGAACGGACGAATACCCGTCGTTTCACCGCTTGGTTGATGTGGAGAATGGAGTGGGCGCGCACCTTCATTTCCTTTCCGTGAAGAGAAGCGAAAACGAGGTACCTCATCGTAGGTGGAATCGAAGGAGAGACGAGGAAGAAGACTAGTGTCTCGAACTCACACGAAGCAACAAAGCATACTGCTCTCCACGGAGTCGGTCGCCGACGTAAAAGACAGGGAGATAGATGGCGACAGTCTCAGGGATGAGAGGCTCCGCTCTCTCCACAAATGGCTGGATCCCGGAGCCGAGCTCGAAAAGCTGGAAACACTGCTGGTGCGGCTTCGAAACGATACAGATAGAAAACGATCTACTGATAAGCACTCACAACAAGGACAACGGGTCCGTCCGAGTGTACCCCCATTCACGGCATACTGCATGCTGGGGGAGGAGGGGGTCTCGGAGCATTCCTCTCTCACGGAATTGTCCATTCCAGATTCCTTTGACTTGAACTCACTGGCAGGAGAGTCCTCTTTGCTCAGCTACAGTGTTACCGCCAGAGCGCGATCCTACGTTCATTCCTTGTGATGCATGTGATGATACAATCTTCATTTCAAAATGATTGGATGCACGAATATCTTTCGTTTTGGATACGAATCCTCTCTTCGCAGAGAATCACAATTAGTGCTGTTGCTTCCCCAACAAACACAACACTGAAATAGATCATCGATATTCTCCTGTATCATCTTCAAATCCTCGTACTCCCCAACATCCAAAAGCTCATAGACACAAGACTGGAGCTTCTGGTACGCGCAATCGTCTCCCGCAAAGAAGATGCGCTGCATATCTTGATTTCCCCACAACGTTGAGGTGAAACAAAGGAGCAGCTTCACCTTCTCACGTCCAGGAGGAACAGTTAGGATGCAATTCAAAACGTTCTGGTCCCCAAACCAGAAAGAGTCCAGGCAGGATGGATCCAGCCATTTGGAATAGCTGTAGAAGGAACTCGTGGTGAAGAACCAGCCGAGTAGATTCATAGTGAAACTGCCCGAAGTGTTGATTCGCCTCCTCAGCTCACTTGTCCACGCGAAAGACAGCCTATTGCATCAACCTCTATCCAGACAGTCACGATTCATGATTCCCATACATCCAAACCAACTCCGTCGCATCATTATCATCCAAACAGTGAATCGCTCTCATCACCACCGGATCGCACAACAAGTCCTCCATACTGTCGTCCATTAGCGTCCATACCTTCATATTCTGAAAGCGCGCGAGGATGGGTCGAACAGCATCATCGATCGGCAGACCCTCCACCACAGAATACACGATGGAATACAGCATCTCCTCCTCCTCAAACGAAAGAACCCTTTCCAGAGTCGGATTCTCGGCGAGGAACCGTAACACCCGATTCTTGTCCTCCGCGACCACAACGAGCGACGTAGAGTCCGAAAACCCCAAAACCGCGTCTCTGAGATGGGATTCGTCATAGCAGTTGAGACACCACAAACAACCGAAGATCGCTTCTATGGATAAAGAGAGAAGAAGAGAAGAACTGTGGACGTACTGCGTCACCGCGGGCGTTTCATTCGCAGAGATGGAGGGAATGAGCGCGCAGTAGCTTCGGAGAAGGAGTCGGAGACATGGGAAGAGGAAGGAAGAGAATACGAAGAAGCGGATGAAGGAGTTGTCGAGCACGCTGCCCAGCACGAAGAGACTCAGCAAGGAAGATGTTCTAGCACTTATAGGGTGGGACCACACATACTTCACTCCCACGTCCTCTGAGTCGCACTCGATAAAGCCCTCGAGGAATGCCAACAGTGTGTGCATCGCTCTATTCCTCATTATCACATGCAAGCGCAACTCCTCCACGTCCTCCGTGGTCACTTCGTCCACGTTGCCCGCGATCATCTCTACATCGTCCGTGGTCACTTCGCCCATATCACCCGCGACCACCTCCTCCACCACTACGCCTCAGCCTCCACACACAGCACTACGATCGAGAATGCATGACCCGAACACGTTCGCGATCTCCCTCAGAGCCAGCGGCGGCACGGAGCCGCGCACCATTCGCTCCAACAACTCGTTCTCTTCCACATAACGCTGCAACGCCATCGCCAGCTCCTTCTTGTCGTGCTCGCGCAGCGACCTGAACAACCCGTACACGCTTTGGCTCAGTGCAGCGCTGAAACGCACCTCCTCATCAGAGGGTGGCGGGTCGCTGAAACGGCGACAGTACACGGAGGGGTACAACGTGAAGAGAAAGGAGAAAACTACGCATAATCGGGGCGATTTCGGGAATACAGATATCTCGAACACACTCGACCGCTCCGAAGGCGATATCCGCCGATCGGAAGGGGAGCGCTGCCGAGCTCGCAACGTCCACGATCGCACTCAGCACGTCCCAGAATTCGGGGTACCCCAACACGAGGGGAAGCGTCGTCGGAGCGGGCTCGGGCTCACTGGACACGGCTTCGACGGTGTACCTCTCGTACAGCAGGATGTACGCGCAGTCATTCTGTTGATGATCAACGACCACTGAACGCTCACCGATCCTCGACCACGCGCGCGAATGAGGAGGTCCTTGCCGTCCACGCGAGCGACGCGACTGTCGTTCAGTTCCCACCACTCGTCCCCGTCGCCGCACACGTAGCTGACGTAGTGTCCGCCCTCGGTGCTGCCCGAGTGGGTGATGATGCCGCGGAGTCGATAGCGCGGCTCCTTCCCGCGGATATCGGAGAAGCACAGCGACAGGTCCAGCTCCAGGGGGAATGTGAAGAAGTCGTTGATCTTGTGACGCTCGAAGGAGAAGTTGTCGAACTCGAAGCGCTTCAGTTGGAAGAACAGGAACGGCGCCGTGGCCTCGAACGACTGCGCCTTCTGGACGCAGCCGCGCGTCCCGCACTTCTCGCAGAAGTAGTCGTCGATGGTTTCAGAGCCGCACTGCGCCTTGAGCGAGTCGGAGAGGGAAGAGAAGCCCTTCACGTCCACGCTGATGCAGTTGTACTCCTCCTGTCGCGTCAGCACGATGCCGCAATTCGGGCAGATTACCGACACGTTCACCGTCGACACGAACTCGTCGTGAATCAGCGTCGCGTGGTCCGTGTGCTTCAGCACCGTCTCCACGCGGTCGAGGAAGCCGTTCAGGTACTCGTGCGCGTCCTCCTGCACGCCCAGACACAGATGCTCCCCGGTGGGCTTCGTGTACTGGCAAATCCAGTCCGACGGATCGAAGGGCGTGGAGGTACTCCGCGCGATGCCCTTGAAGAAGGACTGGAGCGAGAAGAGAAGGGCGGAGTCGGATGTCATGTCGGGCGACCCTGTCCACGTGGTGTCCAGAATGGCGGAGGAGAAGGGCGTGATGTGGAAGAGTTGTTGCATGATGCTGTTGAGATAGCAGGTGGCTCCCAGGTTGTGAATGCCGCAGAAGCGCGTGGAGGCGGACGGCGCGTGGAGCGCGTAATACAGTTGGGTGGAGGTGTCGAAGAAGGGAAGCTATGACTCACGAGGAGAGCGAAGAGGCACAGATTGGACGGACTTCTCGAGGTCAGCAAGAGAGCGAGTAACGAAAGACCACAGAGCATTCTCTTGAATCCACGATGACAAAAAACGGGCGATTTCTGGATTCTCTTTCAAAGCGGCGGCGTCGAAGCACAGAGTGGTGGCCTTCTCGATGAGCGCGTGCATAAAATGCTGTAAATCGGGAGAGAATCGGGCAAGAGAGATGTGTTGTTCTTGGAGGAGACACACGCAGAAATCGAAGTAGTCTTCCATATCGGGTAAGTGTTGTTGCTACGATGAAACGCCCCTCCCATCACCAACCTTTTGAAAAAGGAGCGGAATCAGAAGATGCGGCAACTCTTCTTGGAAGGGTACCGTAGCCAGGTCGGCGATGATCCGTCTCACAACGCCATCTTTCCGCTAACCGTCACGCCCCTCGCCATGCCTCACTCGCCACGAGTCAGTGAACAGCGTTACATCTACTGCGATAAGCAGGAAGCGGTTGAAGACGCCGTCTCGGCTAGCGTCATGCAACTACGCCTAAGTGGGAAGGGCGAGATGTACGGTTAAGAAACTGTAAGAAATCAGATCGGCGATGGAGAGGAGCTCCGAGTCGGGCCACGAGCAGTCCTGGAGAGCGAAGAGAAAGAGTTGGAGGTCCTCGTGAAGCTCGTCCTATTCATGACTCCTGCAGCGTGTGGCGACTTCGGGGACGGGGAAGAACAAGCAGTAGAGAGTGATGAAGCGGAGAGAATAATAGGCAGTGAGCGAGCAGTCGAAGAACGAGTCGCTCTGGCGATTGGACAGGGCAATGCATCTAGCTGTCAGCGTCTCCTTCTCACGCTACAGAACGGAAAAGAAGAAATGAAGGGGCGTGGAGTAGCCCGAAATCGAGGTGTCTTTGAGCCACGGCACAGGTGGTTTAGAGGAATAACGCATTGCATGGAATCGTTTCACGAAGAAGGGCATATACGAAGCCATAAGATAGTCGTATTCCCACGGGAAGTAGTTTTGGGGCTGAACCAGCGCGTCTCTCCCGCCCTCCTTCCATTCATCGAATCAACCACGCTTACCCTGTTATCTCTCTTCTGCTGAGAGGAGTGGAAGCTCAGATAGTCGCGCGCCGTCGTGTTGTTGTTCAAATCGATGATGCGGAAGCGGGTCACCTCGAAGAGGAACTGAAGGAGCTGCCGCAGGGAGGCCATGTCGCTCAGCGCGTCCTCGAACGACAGGAACGTGTTGAGGAGGAAGTCGGGCAGGTTGTTGTACTGTGGCGTGAGAGCAAGAATCAGTGCAAACCAGAAGATGGTTGACAGCAGACCTCATCGTGTTCTCGTCCCTTGCGGCCTGTCTCACCTCGCGACAGAGGAAGAAGAACAAATAGAAAAACGATCCTGCCGAAAGCGGCGTTGCGGCAGTCGTGTTCTCTGACCTAGATGTGAGTGGCGGCAGTGGAGCGTGCGTGAGGCTGTGGAGGAGAGCAAGGAGCGACTGAACGGGGTACGCGTCGCAGAGAAGGCGTTCGTACCAATCCACCTCGCCGTCCGGCTCTCGCAGCCAGCTTTGGAGGGCGTGCAGCTCGGACGCCAGCGTCAGCGTCAGCTCCTCGAGCGTGCGGACGAGAGACTCCGAAGGACACAGCAGAGAGGACGGCGCGGAGACGCCCATGTCAGACACAGGACGCTGCGGGTGCGCCGTCACGAGGATGGTGGTTCCGTTCAGCAGACGCGCCGCCTTCAGCGTGGTGGAGTCGATGTTGCGGAGTGAGCGCTACGGCGTGAGCAGCGGCGACAGAGACAACGAGAGCGCCCTCGTACTGCAGGTACCAGGACGCGGCGAAGTGCTGGCGAATGGTGGAGCTGATGCACTCGATCGCGTTCTCGTCACTCCCAGTGTAGTCGACGAGCATGGCGTGGGAGGAGGTCACGTCCACCACCTTGCAGTGGATCGTCACCGCGTGTGCGTTGGAGTGGGGATGCTTCCAGAGAATCTGGGTGTGAGAGGAGATGAAGAGAGCGACTCGGGACTGGAGCAGCATAAGGAGAGAGTGAATGAATCGTGCCAGCTGGACGGCCGTGCGTCTCTCGTTCTCCTTCATCAGCGCCACGCTCTTCTTCACCAGACTACGCCTCACTCGCTCTTCGCTTCGCTACTCCTCCACCACCTTCACGAGCTGTTCGCCGTCTCGAATCGGCTCCATCATGCCATTGAACAGCGCTGTCATGGAGCGAGCCACGTCGCCGTCTGTGTTCATGTTGGAGAGGATGATGAACTCGGGAAACTGGATGCGTGGGAGCAGCGTCTACAACTCACAGCTCTCGCTCTGTGCTACGAAGCCCTTCCAGTCGGTGATGGCGTTGTTGCTGAGTCGCTGCTCCTTGCTGTTCAGTCCCTTCCAGATGCGACACGCGCAGCACCAGTACTCGAACTCGCACTGGCGCTGAGTCGGCGATGCAAAACCTACTTCGGTGAAGAAGGGAGAGTGGATGGAGATGGAGAGGAAGGAAAGGAGCAGCGACGGCGTGATCACGGTGATGTTCCTACTGAAAAAATCGAGGAGGAGGCGAGAGAGCGTGGGGTCGACGAAGGACCACAAGAAGGACCATAGGTCCAGCAGCGCCGTGTCCTCGGGGAGCGAGCTCATCCGCGACAGACAGTCGGACATCACGGAGAGGATCGATTTGACGTACGACAGAGAGTGCGTGCGAGCCTCTGGGTCGTGCAGGAGCTCCAGCACGTGCTGCAGCAGCGTGGAGAAGAGGTTGTTGAAGTCGTGGTCGACGAACATCTCCGTGTTCATCAGCACGGAGTGGATGATCAGGAGGTGGATGCGAGGGTTCGCGTCGTTCACGATGCCCATCAGCGACTGGTGGAGGAGCGTCTGCTTGTCGCTGATGCGCTGGACGCAGAACGTGATCAGGTTCTCGAGCTGTTCCTGAAAAATGGGGGACCACTCCGCAGCTGTGCGTCAACACCTCCAGCGACTCCTACCCGGAAGACTGAAGAAAAACGGCATGATATCCTTGATGCGCTCCTCCGTCAGACTGTGACTGGCCTGCAGCGCGCGCACCGCCGCGAAGACTACGCCGATGATGCGCGGGTAGTAGCTCTGTTGCGTGTGGGTCATGATGACGTCGAGAAGATACAGCAGCGACGGCGGAGGAATCCCGTCGATGGACATGGCCAGACTCTGGATGAAGCTGGACTCGCCCTTGTCCAGCTGCCTCAGCGCGTGACCCCAGTACACGTCGATGAAGCCCTTGTAGTCGCTGGTGTGGCGGCAGAGGAGCGAGAGCAGCATGGAGGCCTTGCTGTTGATCTCGGCGTGTGCGTCGTTCATCACGCGGCTGAAGAAGTCGATGGAGACGAGATACGCGGCGAGCGTGTCGAAGTCGAAGTCGTCGATCTAGCGCTGACTCCGCTCCCGCGTCGCTACGATGATCGCGTAGGTATTCAGCATCCAGTTGGGGTCCTGATTGTTGTCCTTGATGCGCTCGAGCAGGCGGATGCACGCGGACATGCGCTGAATCGAGCCCTGCGACAGGCGACAGACCACCTCGATGAACAGCTGGAAGGGGTTGGCGATGTCGGAGGAGAGCTCGATGTGCGTCCACTGGTACAGAACGTTGTACAGCTGGATCGCCTCGGCGATGTTGGTTCGGATGTCGATGGTGTTCTACGCCTGAGTCAAGCGGTCTGGCGTCACGTTCGACTCGATGGTCGACGTCCAGTTCTGGAGCGGGATGAGGAGGACGTGCGCGAGGATGGCGAGCGAGTCGGGGTAGAAGTAGTTGATCACGCGGCAGAACGCCTTCATCACGCGCACGAGCACGTTCAGGTCCATGTGGTCCGACTACGGGTCAGTTCACCTGTCCACTGGGACGTCGTCGATGCACTGACACACGGAGTACCACAGGTTGTTCATGGAGATGGCGTTCAGCATGGAGATGAAGAGTGGCGGTGCTCGCATCAGGCCGTAGACCTCCGCCGCCTTCCCGGTGTGCTTCGAGACACTCCGATTCACCGCGGGAATCAGCGAGTTTTGCGGGAACACGTAGCGGAACGGAAGCAGTCCTTCGGACAGGGTGTTGGACCGCAGGAACTCCCGATTCAGCGTCTTCTCGTTGAATTCGTCGATGACGAGCTCCTTCTCCTCGGAAACAGAGAGACCGTCGGGGAGGGATTGCGATTCAGAATAGGTGACGCGGATGGACTGGATCCCATTATCGTTGCGCGTAATGGAACTGATAATGCCCCTCGTCCACGTGTAGGAGGGCCTGGCGACGGCGACGTCAATCACTTCGCCAACGACCAGAGAGTTCACCCAGGATGCAAAATGGGCGTGAGACAACTGTCTCGGAACGGAGAGATTCTTGTTCGTCAGTTCCACAGAGAGGCACTCTCCCTGATCAACCGATGACTTCCGTATCGTGATCGTGCTCTCCTCTATGGACACGACGCTGTAATTCTCGTCCTTGTATATGACGCTACACCCGGGAAAGAGGTAATAGAGAGGGAGCTTCTCGCTCGGTATCTCCTTCAGGGAATGGACAAAGAGGCATCTCCCGGGGTCCAGCATATGCTCGATTTCGGGTAACAAGAGGGGAAGGTTCTTCCCATCCTCTAACGCAAACGCGAGAAACTCGCAAATTGCGTCCTGTGCATCGCAAACGTCGCTACACGTAACCAAACGGAGAAAGACCGACTCCATCTCTTTTGGGGACACTTGGTCGTTCAAAAGAGCTTCAATGGCTACTCCTTATATCACCAAATAAGGACGTACCTTCGCATGTAAAAACGATGCAACCGTCATCTATCATCTTTGGGTCCTTCAATTCCTTCACGATTTGCCGGAATTTGTTGGCTACGTTCGAGTAGTAGCTTTCCTCTATCCGTCATGGCCAATAAGGCACTCCCACTGCGCCCAATGTAAGAGTTGAGTCGTTTCTTAATGTCATTGAAAAACGACATTCTGGGTTTCCCCTAAGGGTCGAGTAGTGGAGAAAAAGAAAGAATGGAAAAGTGCAGAAAAAGACTCGATTTCGGTTTCAATGGGCAGATGGTGCTAAGCATATCTTGGTTCTCTTGCTGAGAGTGGACTCTTGCCTCTAGCCCATCCAGCCCACTAGAGTGGTTCATTACTCGTGATTACCGCCCAAACAATGCTTGTTGTTGCTGCCTATCCTTTCCTAATCCAGTTGCATCGCAAACGCGAAGACTCGGGCTCCTTCTAACAATTCCATTGTGTTCTCGTTTCAAAGTCCATTTTCCCCCTCCTTTCCTCGTCTAATAGCGAATGAGCGAAAGAGAGAGTGCGTTTGGGGTCGTTTTGAAGGTGGCGGTCTTTTTCGCGAAAACGCATGTCATTAATTCTTATCCAAATCATAGCATTCGACAATGGAAGAGTCCTTGCTACCAAAGAAGAGACCCCAAGCCGCCGTTTCTGCTGGTTCTGTCTCCGCTGAGAAGAGTGAGACTAGGGATTATCGGCTCTGGATCTCTGTGACCGTTGCGTTGGTTGCCGTCGTCCTCGCCATCTGCTGCCTTTCGAGGAAGGTTTTGCCCCTCTTCCATCATTACCCGTAGAGAGATATCTCCGTCCAGAAGGCCGTCTTTTCCATTGAGGATGTCAGTGATAAGATCAGAATCGGTGATGTCGTTTCCCTGGACAAGGAGGGTAATCTGAAACAGGGAGCCGGAATGACGGTGTACCGCAACATCCAGACGATCGAGAACGCGACGCTGTACCATCTGCACACGGTTGCCGTCGGCGAGACCATCCACGTGGCTCAGTATGATTCTGAGATGCTCGTGTCCGTCATCGACCCGGACACCGACGCTGTGATCGCCACCAAGACCGTAAGTCTTGTGAGTCCAGTTGAGCGTAGTTCCCTCTCCCTCTTGTCGGAAAGGGCACTCCCCATCGCGTGGACGACATCCTCGTGGTGAACGACAACGTCGTGCTGTCGCTGGGCGACACTGCCGTCATTCCTTCCAGAGTCACCTACGAGAATGGCGAGATCAAGGTGGATTTCGGCGACACCACCTACCCCGTGGAGCGCAGCACCATCCAGCCGGAGTTCGTGACGCTGAACAAGTCCTGCGTGATCATCTCGTACTACGGCGAGCAGAACCGCATCACGCTGGTCGCGGGCTGCATGGTGGACGCGGATACGATGAAGATGAAGTGGGGCCCCATCCACGAGTACTCTGAGGACTACATCTTCCACGACATCATCGGTCTCACGCACAACCGCTTCATCGTCGTACACGCGCGCGTGCCCTGGTGGACGGAGTCCGACCCTGTGAAGAGACAGCACGACCCCCGCCTCAAGGAGAAGGTGACGGACAGCAACCTGCACTACGGTCTCGGCTACGTGAACCCCGACCTAACCGTGTACGTTCCCAAGATCGAGACGATCAAGAAGGACAGCTTCGGCTTCATGGACATGGCGCAGTAGGAGCCGCGCGCAGACTCTCACGTAGACTGGACGAGTCCACCGCCACGCTGACGTTCATCTACGAGCAGAACAACAACGGCATGGAGTCCATCCTCTTCAAGTACGACAACGTCACGGACAAGCTGCGCGTCACCGCCTCCATCGACCACACCTCGGGAGGCGGCAGCTCGCGCATCGGCGGTCTCTACTCCTTCATCCGCTCGCGCCCCTTCTCGCCCACTCGCTTCGGCGTAGCTCGTCCCGTCTCCTCTTCACTCTAGGTCTACTACTCCAGCGCTGCTGACGCCGCCGCCACCATGCTGTCCATCGCCGAGGTCACGCCCACGGGCGGTCTCGTTCTCTTCGGACCGGAGTTCGTGGTGGCGCCCCCCGTGCGCAGCTTCGATCGCTCGTACTACTGGACGAACCTGGCTCCCTGCTCGCCCGAGCGCTTCTTCGTCATGGAGTCCGTGACCACGCACGGCGGTCCTGTAGCTCTGACTATTAGTGATCACGAGTAGGACTGGCCTCACGCCGCCATTCACGTCGGCGAAGTGTATCCCACGCCTCTGGGCATTGTGTCCGACATCTCGGGACGAAAGGTGACGGTGGTCGTCGACGGCGAGTACAAGGTGACGGGCAAGAAGCTCGTTGTCGGAAAGGAGTACATGGGCAACTCCAACGGAGAGCTGATTGAGGGCGATTACGCCGGAGAGATGAACAGCGACTCCTATCCCATCTACGTGGTCGGAGACGATATCGATCAGATTCTCACGACTGAAAACCAGATGGGTTACGCCATTTCCGAAGACACCCTGTTCGTCCGCATTCCCGACTATATCGAAGTTTAATGTGTTCTTGCTCGTCTGTTTCTTGTGAATGGCTCGTCTTCAGAATGAGGGATCGGGTGTTCCACTATTCGCGGTAGCAGCATGGATTCTCTGTTTAGCAAAGTGAAAGAGATCATAGATAAGGAGAATAACGGGTATTCTCTGTGTAGTAACGATGAGCCATAGAGAAGGGGAACCGTCCAAGAGAGTGTGTATCGATGATCAGCAATCCTTTTCATACTCCTTTTTCACGCTGGAGAGAAAGGAGACGGATATCAGTATCAAAGAGGGTGTTGCCGAAATGGGTGCTTCTATCGTGCTCGCAGTGTCACAAGATCATCTATTTGTGGTGAATCGGGAGGAGAAGCGATTGCTCAAGGCAAACGAGGCGGATTTGAGCGGGATGAAACACAACCAGATTGTGGATTTGAGTGTGGAGGGAGATCGTTGGGAAGGTGACGCGCTGAACGATGAGCCGTATGGCTGGGGCGTACTGTATGACAACAATAACGGTGTTGTATATGAGGGCTTCCGAGTTGGCGAGATGAACCTGTGCTATGGTCGGAGGTATTATGCGGACATCGCAAGGATTGAGTATGAAGGCGAGTTTTGTGATGGAAAGCGATGGGGAAAGGGTGTGCAGTACGACAGGAATGGTGATGTGGTGTTTGAAGGGGAGTGGATGAATGACGAGCATGTACCTCGAGACAAACTGAAAGTAACAATGACAGACAATAGCTTACTCCTTCATAACCGCATCGAAAGGTTAGTGGTGTCTTACAGTCTTTCTTTGAATGGCAACAGTTGGAACCAGCTACTCGCGTGCCTGAAGAACTCCCTTCGGGAGATAATCGTTCAGGGTATAAGAAGCCAAGGGATTAAGAAGTGCTGGTTTGTGGATATGAGGGTTCTGGAGAGAATACGAATTGTTTGCAAGAACTTTAACTGCTGTGAGAGTTTTCGTCTGAAGAACTGTCCGAAGGTGAAGGAGCTGAAGATAGGCAAGATGTCCTTTGTGGACTGCAGAGAGTGTGTGATTGAGAATGTGGATGCATTGGAAGTGATCACAATTGGCGAGTTGAACAAGAGGAGTTCCAACTTCAGCGCTTCCTTGGTGTTAAAGGGTTTGACTCTCCACATGGTGGTTACGACTAGACTTGCCTTCGCTCAAATCGGTCTTGTTAGGAGAAGCGACGTTCCACTTCTGTTCTCGTATTGTATTCGAGAGTGATTCCTGTTCCTTCTACTCACCGAATAGACTTGCCGAAACTGGAATCGATCGAAATCGGTAGTGGTGCGTGCTCATTTACTGGCATTGAGCCAAGTGAGTTCATATTGCGCAGTACTGGTGTCTTTCTGTGCTGACTGAATAGACCTGCCCAAGCTCGCCTCGCTCGTGTTTGCTGCTACGAAAGAGGGGTCTGGAAGTGCGTTCTATAAGATCAAGAATCTCGTGTTGTATAGTTCAACGCACTGCGTCTCGTTTATGCGTAGGCCTTCCCTCTCTCACGAGAGTGGAACTGAATGAACGATTGTTTGTCTCTGCCACCTCCTGGTGCATATTCAGTGGTTCTTCTTGCAGTGAGTCACGCATAGATGTCGGCGCGTTGAATAATCACCCATCACTGCCTCATCACTGGCCCAAAGCAAATGTCCGTTGTATGGAGGATTTACTGGAGAGGTGTTTGCTTGCTCGCCAGATCGTCATTGACAGTGGCTGTCTCAATGACAAGAGCATCACCGAGTTGGAGATAAAAAGCTTCCCCTTCCTGAGGACGTTGGCGTTTGGCTATCGGTGTTGCACACATGTCACCAAGCTGACGGTTCATATACTGATCGAATTGGAGAGAGTGACTATCGGCTCCAGCAGCTTTTCTCTGGGCTCTTCGTCAAGGAATAAGAAGGCGGAGTTCTGTGTGACGCAGTGCCCAAAACTGAAAGTGTTGAAGATCGGTCGTCTGGCCTTTATGGAATACAGTGAGTGCATTCTGGGTAGCCTCCCTTCCTTGGAGGAGATCGAAATGGGCAAACTCAATGCAGCAGGTGACTGTTACGTCTTCCAGTTTGCATCCCTGAAGCTCCTCGGTAAAGGGCTTGACACTCCAATTGACTGAATAGATCTGCCGAAGTTGAAGTCCATCACGTTGGGTAGCAAGTCCTTTTGTGACTGTCCAAAGGTGTATTTGTCGAGTTGGATTTGTGTTCTGTTCTAATGGAATAGACTTGCCGGCGTTGGAGACGATTCAGTTGGGAACGGATGCTCTCCGTTTCAAGAAGGATGCTGACAATTTGTTAGTGTTGCAGAGTACTACGATCTTTGCCGCATAACTGAACAGACTTGCCCAAACTCACTACGCTCACTACACAAGAAGAGAGTAAAACCTTCTGCAACGCTAATCGCCTCGTTCTTGAGAGTGTTTGGTGATGAAGGAGATGAGTGGTAGATATGCCGAATCTCGCTACTGTTACGCTGAATCAAGCTGTGTTTCGTCGTGCTGTTTCGTGGTGTATCTTCAGTTGGAGGACTTCTCCTGAGTAACGAATAGACGCTGGCGCGTTGGAGAAGCACCCATCCATTCCCATTCACAACCCGGAGGCGAATGTTCGCTCCATACATGACATCGACTTCATCGACAGTGAAGAGACGGACGCTGTTGTGGTGGACCACGGCTGCTGCAACGATAAGGACCAGCCTCGGTTGAAGCTGTCCGGTCTTGATTGGATAAGGAGCTTCATTGTGGGTTCATGTTGTTTCATGTATGATGGTGTGTTGAACCTGGAGGGAATGAGTTGCTTGGAGAGTTTGGTGATCGGAGATAACAGTTTCACAAAGAAGAGACAGAGCTTTGATGATGATCCAGAACGCCGTTTCTATTTAAAGAACTGTCCCAAGTTGAGGGAGTTGAAGATAGGTTGTTATGCCTTCTCTGATTATTCAATGTGTGAGATTGAGAATGTGGATGCGTTGGAGGTGGTTGAGATTGGTGAATTGAATAAAGAGAGTGACAATTTCAGATATGCTTCATTGGAGTTGAAGAGTATTCTCATTTACAGTGAGTGATGACTAGACTTGCCTTCTCTCAAATCCCTCGTATTTGGTAGATATGCATTCGAGGAGTGTTTTCGTGTTGTGTTTGAGAGTGATTGATTGTGATGTGAGTGATTGACTAGACCTGCCTGAACTGACTTCCATTCAAATGGGAAAAGATGCATTCGAGTTCAATGGTTGTATATCGAGCACGCTGATCATGCGAAGTGATAAAATGAATATGAATTGACTGAGTAGACTTGCCCAAACTCACTACACTCACAACTGTTGACTATAGTTGCACATTCTACGATCCTCGTCATATCATACTCGAAAGTTACCATCACACGCGTTATCGAGTTGTAGACATGCCTAATCTCTCCATCGTCACCTTGTCGGATAGAGTGTTCAATAACCTACAGGCATGGTGCGTATTCAGTAACGAGAGGACTTCAGAGTAACGAATAGACGTTGGCGCACTGGAGAGGTGCCCACAAACACCCATTCACAACCCTGCTGCGAACGTTCGCTATCTTGAGGACTGGACACGCCTCGACCCAACGATCGCCTGCATTACCATCGACCACGGCTGCTGCAACGATGAAACCATAACGTCGTTAGACTTCACTCGGTTTGAGAGAGTGGAGGAAATCGTGATTGGCAACACGTGTTGTGAGCATGTGGGTGAGTTGAAGTTTGTGGGCCTGAGCCGACTTCGTCGCATCGACATTGGTTCCAATTGTTGCACGGAGACAGAGCAACCATCCAAAGAGAACCCTGATCATTCTTTCGTTGTCAAAGACTGCGCTATGTTGAAGACTCTGAAGATCGGCGCTGGATCCTTTAAGGACTACACGACGTGTGAGATCGAGAACAACGATCAGCTCGAATCGATCCAAATTGGAGCGACGGAAGCCACCAACTACACATTCGCTAGATCGTCGTTATCCGTGAGGAGTGTGAGCATAGCGCCAGAGTGACGAATAGACCTCCCGAGGCTGAAGGAGGTGGTTCTCGGAGCCAAGACGTTTGCGATCCCCGTTCTTGTTGTGTTTGAGGGTTTGACTGAATGGGTCTAATGATCGAGTAGATTTACCAAAACTGGATTCCATTGAACTCGGATACTGCGCTCTCCTCTTCACAGATTTCATGGATGGTCTTGAATCCAAACTGGTTCTGCGAAGTCGTGATGTTCCATGAGCCTGATAGAATAGATTTACCAACGCTCTCCACTTTCCTCACATATGCCGACGAAGAGAATGAATACCCGTCATTTGCAAACGTCAGTAATCTCGTTGTTGAGAGTAGTTGTGTCAGGCATGTGCTGATGAATAGACCTTCCCTCTCTGAAAAGAGTCGTTCTTGATAGCAGGGCTTTTGGGTTAACAGAAACTGTTACGATGAACAGTACGAATAATATAGCTGTTATGACTCGTAGATGTCAAGATTACTCCGGTAGAGCGGAATACGAATAGTCTTTGTTCTATCCTGTAATTCGATTTATAGTAATACGATTTGGTTGTTGAAATTGACTTGGATACACTCAGCGCTCCCGCCCAATGACAAAGAAGGCAATTACCGATTACAAATTGAAAACCAAACACCTCAACATACTAAATCAACACTAATGCTTTCTCTTCCGATTCTTGTCGTAATCACCCCGGATC
>ERZ1106923.224-NODE-224-length-25333-cov-17.254609_pt1 | contig 25333 bp, 42 predicted proteins | sample MGYA00403657_ERZ1106923 | MGnify/ENA primary metagenome ERZ1106923 (study PRJEB35170, sample SAMEA104062425) | human gut metagenome | biome: human gut; feature: human-associated habitat; material: faeces | place: Denmark | collected 2012-06-19 ...
CCCAGCAGATTTCTAGTCTGTCTCCTTAACCACTCGGACAAGATGTCTCGAAACCAGCCTCAAATCTTGCCTATTCCAACACGAAGCACATCAGAAGAGAAGGAGACAAACAATGGCTGAACCCTTCTTCGCAAGCCGTACCTTCTTTCAGACTAGCTTCCTCATCCCGAATTCCGTTTCGCAGAGCCAACTGCGGGGTGCGATCAACGCGGCTGTAGCGAAGCGATTCCATGTGTTCTGCGCCCTATTGGATGAGGAGCACAAAATGGCGTATTTAGGTGATGAAAAGAAAAGCGTGGAACTGGAAAGTGTGACGGGTAATGCAATCAAGGACATTCATAGTGCAATCATTCGGTTGTGTGAAGAGGATCATAAGAATGCCTTCCGTCTGTTCTGGGGAGAGAGTGAGGAGGGTAATCACTATTTGGTTGTTCATGCGCACCACGGAGTTGCCGATGGTTTCATGATTACGTCCTTTGCGAGAGAGGTGTTCCATCGTGTTCAGGGAACGGAATGTCCCGATCGGTTCGTGTTTGAGCTCACGAATGCTCTTTCCGATGCAGGCCGTCTTCGCTTCCCCGATTCATGGATGGTTGATGGAAAGGAGAGTGTGGAGGAGGGACTGAAGCGTTGTGAAAAGTACATTCAAGAGGCAACCACCTATCCAATTGCGGTGTGTAACGAGAGCCAAGACTTCGTGAACGCGGAGCGCGTGATTGACAGTGGGGTGTGCAAGAGAGCTATATCGTTGGCAAAGTCGATGGGTGCGTTGAATAACTGCGGTGGCTGCATCCACGGTATGCTGGTGTACTGTTTCTACCGCGCCATTCTCAATTCGGAAGGCCTGCCTCATTCGGGATCGATGACAATGAATACTATTGTGAACATGAGACGCTACTGGAATCAGACCGGTGTGGGTGGGTGATGTGAGTGATGTGTAGAGGTCTCTCCCAATCTCTTCTTCGCATCCTTTCCTACCACGGTGAAGGTTGAAGATTTGTTGCAACACGAGGAGAATTGTGCCACAATACAGAAGAAGATCACCGAGTCGCTGAATGAGGGTCTCCCGTTGGCTCTAAGTTTTAAAGAGATGCGGAAAGTGAACGCTGACGAAATCGCAATGGAGATATCAAATCTGGGCTTGCATCCTAAGGATTGCTTTACGCGCACGCTAATCACCCAGAAAGGATACTATTACGTGGGTAACAAAGCGGTGACATTGGTTGTGTGGATGGACTTGGAATCGCGCTTCCACTTCTGCGTCTCGTGCTATAGCTGTTACATGAGTGAAGAGCGTGTAAACCACTTCCTCGATGCTATGGAGCACGGGCTCTTTGAGTTGGGTGTGCTGTAGCGGTTCCCGCCATTGTTTGTTACACTACTGCAGTCTTTATGGTGGGTACAGGGGCAGAAGATGTACTGTTTGCAAGCATTCTCTTGTATGTAGGGTGTGCCCATTTCCGATGTCTGGTTCCTGTGTTTTCCGATAGACGATTACGATGACTCAGACCCACGAGTGACCATTATAAAGGCGTTCTGTATGTTTTTCCAGCAAGACGGGAAGGCATTGTTGGAAAAGGTAATGCTGACCCCATTCTCTGAACCATAGGCATTATTCAATCAAAACAGCAATTCGTTGCTGTTCCGTTTTTCTGATCTTGCAAAAGCATGTCCCTTAACCGACTTACGCACAGCGCTGTTCGACCACCCCGAGGATACAATCGGCTGCCTAACCGCCGCCGCTATGATCGTTACAGCAGTAAACAGTGTCGTAAATCCCCGACTCCGAGTGAGGATCCTTGACTTTGAGCCCACTGTCGCGTTCAAGGACATTAAGGCGAATCTCGTCGGCAAGCTGGTGTGTGTAACGGGCACAATTATTCGGGTGGGGGCCATTCGCTCGATGGTGATGAAAATGAACTTCGAGTGCGAGCAGTGTGGAACCGTCATGCAGATGGTGCGCGTTTCCCCTGTCTTTCATCCGTAGACGTTTTGTGACGGGAAGTACCAAGTTCCCGTTAGTTGCGATAAATCGGGCTGCCGAAGCCGAACCTTCAGACCGTTGCGACAAACAGCCGTGACACAGGACTGGCAAGTGATTAAGTGGTGACTTGTGCTTTCCCTCACGAGCAGGTTGCAAGAAGTCGGAGAGAACGATGGCTTGGATGCGGGAAGGATTCCCAGAACGTTGGAAGTGCACCTCCTTGGCGATTTGGTGGATCACGTGACTCCCGGAGAAATGGCCTCCATTACAGGCATTATCAAAGTAGTGTGAATGAGACGTATTCAGAATAGACGGCAACGGCTGACGCGCCCTTCGGGTATCAGAAATCGTCTCGCTCCAGCCTCTTCTTGTTGTATTTGTCCGCGAACAGCATCTCGCTGAAGAAGGTTCGAGACGCGCAGTCGACTCAAGGAGTAGGAGAACGAGAACGGTCCAGCGTCCTTCTCTCACTTCACGGAGAACGACATGAAGCTGTTCGATTTCATCGCCTCGCGCCCCAACCTTTTCGACCTGCTGGTGCACTCGCTGTGTCCCGTCATCTACGGACAGGAGCTGGTGAAGGCAGGGATCCTGCTGGGTCTGGTGGGCGGTGTGTCGATGGACCAGCGACGAGGCGACATTCATGTTCTGATGGTGGGCGACCCGGGACTGGGAAAGAGCCAGCTGCTGCGTTCGGCATCGGCGCTGAGCACACGAGGCGTGTTCGTGTGCGGGAACACGGCGTCGGGGAGCGGTCTGACGGTGACGATGACGAAGGACAAGGTGGCGGCGTGGTGGCTGAGTGAGGCGTAGGCAACGGGCGAGTCGTGTCTGGAAGCGGGCGCGCTGGTGCTGTCGGACGGTGGCGTGTGCTGCATCGACGAGTTCGACAAGATGGGCAAGGAGAAGCAAGTCTTGCTGGAGGCGATGGAGCAGCAGACGGTCTCCGTGGCGAAGGCGGGCATCGTGTGCACGCTGTCGGCACGTGTGTCGATCCTGGCGGCGGCGAATCCCTCCGGAGGGCACTATAACCGCGGCAAGACCGTGTCAGAGAACATCAAAATGCCTGCGGGGCTGTTGAGTCGCTTCGATTTGGTGCGTTGAGTGGAGCGCTGTGAGGGGTAGATCTTTCTGCTGCTGGACACGCCGGACGAGGAGAAGGACCGTTTGCTGTCGGAGCACATCATGAAACAGTTCGCGTCTCACGCTGCAGAGAGCACGAAGAGCGGCTTCCAGTCCGCGTGAGGGTGGTGAGTGGGTGTGAGGTGAAGGACGAATCGCATGGAGGAGGAGAGTCCGTCGCTGTCGTACCGGCTGCGCAAGCACGCGTCGCTTGCCTCCGATCCCATTCCGCCCGTCCTGCTGCGGAAGTACCTCGCCTTTGTTCACCAGAGCGTGAACCCCCGTCTGACGTCGGGCGCGGCGAAGGTGCTGAAGACGTTCTACATGTCGCTGCGCGACAAGTACGGCGACGATGACTCGATTCCGATAACGATGCGTCAGTTGGAGAGTCTGATTCGGTTGTCGCAGGCGCGAGCACGGTTGGAGAGGAGAGAGGAGGTGACGGTGGAGGACGCGCAGGACATTGTCGATTTGATGAAGGAGAGTTTGTACGAAGTGCTGTCGGATGACATGGGCTACGTGGATTTCCAGCGCAACATGGGAAGCAGCAAGAGCAAGCAAACGAAGCTGTTCATTGCTGCATTGACGAGAGAGGCGGAGAGACGGTCGAGCGCGCTGTTTTCGATTCGAGTGGGAAGAGAGGAGAAGAGTGACGAGTAGGACATGATGGAAGTGGCCACAAAGAACCACATCGCGATTGACAACTTCCAGGACTTCATCGACATTCTAAACGAGCAGGCGTATTTGCTGAAGAAAGGAGGGAAGATGTATCAGATCCAGACGAGCTACTACTCGCAAATGCGTTGACGTTCTTTAACAAACACGGCACTTCTGTTTATAGTACCACACAAAGAAAAGGAATACGGAAATGAGGATGATGCCAGTGTACACGATGCAACGATCCCACCAACTGCGGTTCATCGCCTTGTGGATGACGTCGCCCGTTAATCCCAGTGAATTCGCCATGTCGAGAACACGACGCTGTGCGCGTTTCAGCACATTGCCCTGATCGTGGAGAGATCCCAAAGAGTTCGTTCCCATTTCCAGGTAGTAGTCCGCCATGGCCGTTGATCGCGAGAGAGACGAGTTCTCCTTCACCAGAGCGGCTTCAACATCGAGGTTCTCTTCCTATGCGTCAACGGAGAGGAGGATGCGTGCATCTTGTGCATTCTTGCTGAGAAGATCGGACCGCTCGGAGAGAACTCGCTTGTTGTTCAAGATGCGCGAGTACTGGTTGCGCAGGGAGTAGAACTCCTCCGTTGTGGACGAAATTCGTCTAGAGATCACGCGAGAAGGAAGAAAGAACCGCTGCCATATCTGTTTGTTTGATGACCGATCGATTTTGACTTTCGACGACAGCGCCTTCAGTTTGGCTTGGATAGATCGCAGAGTTCCGTCGAACACATGCAATTCCTCGAGAGTCGTTTCGGGTTTGTCGATTCGCTCTAGATCCCGTTGTGCAGCAATCAGAGACAGTTGGATGGAAGAAAACTCTTCGTTAATGGATGTCATGAAGAAAAGAATGATTTCGTTTGCGGATTATTCGCAGTGGAGTTGTCGAAGGTGCAGTAACAAGCGGAAGTTGAGAGTCATGATTCAGTCACAACAATCGATCTGGTGGTTCCAGTGTGATGAACAGCCTGAGTATAGTTGATTAGGAAGGAAAGACGGGATAACGCAGAAGAATGAAGGAGGAGTGACCACGCACAACGAATAAATGCCACACAGCATAGAGTATGTAGGTTGTTCATGTTTAAACAGAGACGTGCAGTTATGGAGCAATTGGACGGTATTGTTCCGTGGGATGGGACACTGGGCTATCCATCCTTTGATCCGAGAGACGAAGTGGGTCATCAAGCCGTGCTCGTTCCTCGGAGTGAGCCGATCGCTGTCCCATATACGCTGGTGTTGCGCACAAATGGCACAACTTGGTTTACGCTTGATTCGTACCAAGAGCAATCGTACTCTCAAGCCGACTCCACAATTCATGATATTCGTGTTGGTCAATTTCAACAAGAGGAAAAGGGGATCGGCAAATCCCTTCATCGAGAGAAGGGGGAGGACGACGCGTTGAAGCACGAGACGGAACCGATCCTTCCATCCTTCATTGATGCATACGATGATCACTCGGACGCGTTCGATTGGAGTCAACCGATCGATTTGAATTCTGCGTATTCGGAGGATGAAAGGTTGAGCATTGGGGTAGCGATAACAGCTAGAGTGGAGAAGGCGTCTTCATCGGGTGTGATGGAGTCTCTGCGAAAGAAGTTGAACGAAATCATCGACAACCACAATCATATTAGTGACGAAATCGGCAATATCGCGAGCGTTGTAGTCGTTCCCCTCTCGTGTCATTCGTAGGCGTCAATAGATAAAATAGACAGAGTATAGTTGAAATTGAATGGTTGTTTGTGAAACAAACAGGGTATAACACAATACAGCAATCACTACTCTTCACCTTCTCTACAGTTTCCTTGCTTGGAGTACTCTCTTCAGCCACATCGTGTGAAGTTTCTTTAGGAGAGGGCTCTGCAGTCTCCCTCGTCTCGGGTTCTGTGACGGGTTTGTTTTCCTTTGATTTGGTCGTTTCCTTCTCTTCGGTTCCCTGCTTCATTTCTTCTTCAACCTTCTGCGCGTCGTTCTCTTCCACCTTCTTCACGTCCTCCTCATCCTTCTTCACATCCTCTTCACCCTTCTTCACATCCTCTTCACCCTTCTTCACGTCCTCCTCACCCTTCTTCACGTCCTCCTCACCCTTCACCTCCTCAGTGCAAGCCTCCTCAGCACAAGTCTCCTGCACAACGGGACTCTATCCATCACCCTCAGTACACGGGCAAACGGCAAGGCGTGTTGACAGCGCGTGGTGCACCTCGTCGGTGGGGATGGCAGTCCGCTCGATCTCCTCGTGCAGGACCACTGGAGAGACATCGCCGCAGTTCTTCATCCACTCGTGGTTCTACTCGTCAACCCACACTTCCATCTTCACTAGAATCTCATCGAGAGAGATTCGCTTCGTCGGGTCCTTTTCTAAGAAGTGCTTCAGCAAGTCCGTGTCGTGAAGGACGCTGCGACAAGCGCAAAAGGATATTGTAACGCGGGAGAAAGATCGGTGGGAATCTCGATCTCCTTCTCGACCAAGTCGTCCATGAAGTCGATGGGGTCGGGGTTGAAGAGCGGGAAGCGTCCCACGACCATGGCGAACAGAGTAACGCCAAGCGCCCACACCTACGTGTCACGCCTGACCTCCGAATCCACATCGGCAGCGTAAGTGTTGTAAGGCTGGTCCAGGCAGCACTCGGGCGGGTAGTAGTAAGTGGTGCCCGCGGTATTGGACATCAGTCCCGTGGGAGCGCGTGTGAGCGTGTTGAGAGGACGACTCGATTCGGGCAGACTCGCGTCTACACGTGAGCAACGGCGGGCACGGAAACCAGAAGCCTCATTCGGGTTGTTGAGCGTTTCGAAGATGTGCGCCACTCCAAAATCAACAATCTGCGGTTAAGAAGCCTGTAAGCGGCAAAGGAGGATATCTTGCAGTGATCATCCCTCGTAATGAGGATGTTCTCCGGCTTTATGTCGCGATGCACCACTTTGTGCAAGTGCAGGTACTGCAACCCGGAAACGATGTCGTACAGGTACTTCTTCGCATGGTCTTCGGGAAGGACACCGTCTATTGCTAATGCGGCAACACTAGCAATACTGGTGAGCTTTGACGTGAAACGGTGGGTCGACGGGTCGTAGTACATCACTTGTCCATTCTCTACAAACTCGATAATCATGTAGATTCTATCCTAAAGGAGAGACAGTGAGGAGTACTGGTCCTTCTCAGGGTCGTCGATGACGTCTACAAGCGCAACAAGATTGGGATGACGGAGACGCTTCATGAGGGCGATTTCCCGCTCCACCTTTTCCAGGGCGGTGGAGAACACCATCTTCTCGTTCACGCGACTCCAAGTCTTCTGCATCTTGAGAAACGAGCGAGAGAAGACCTTCGCGGCCTAAACCATGAAAATCGGGCAGAAGACGGTACGAAAATCTCCCTCTTCCCATTCATAATGCGTTCACATTTGTACACCTTGGAGAAACCTCCCTCCCCAAGCTTATCGAGAAGATGATATTCACAAGGGACTCCGTCCAATTCGCTGTGAATCACTTCCATTGCTGGATATCGTTTCCAATTGAGCTGTCCCTTTGACTCTATTCAATAATTCGTATTAGGGACATGAACAGTTTCTGTTGGCAGCGCATCTCCAATCTGAGGAATCTTGTTGCTGTGATGTTCGTATAGTGTGTCGTCAGTGGTTAGCAAGTTTCGCTTTCGTAATCATCTCCTTCCTTGGTTTGTGGTATTTCTCTTGTCGTGTGATTACGTTTCATGTTGCAATGAAGGTGAAGGGCAAGCGGTGCTTGTTTTCCTTCTCCTCATGTTGTTTGCTGTATGAAGCGATTTCAAAGAGTATACTGGAATTCTATCATAGAGATGCGCTATGTCTCTTCCTTGTTGCAGTTGCAACCCCTGTTTTCTCAATGATCTGGATTGTCCATTCTGTCATGCTCTGCGTAGCACACTGGAATGGTTTATGGATAGAACTGTGGATTCTGGCATAAACAAGGCGTATTCTGAAGTGAACGATCCCCACAATCGCATGACTGTCAAAGCGAGGCACTGGATATCGCAGCATTCACATCCAAACCTCACATGTGAATGGAATGCACGCGTTGTGTGATGGACTCTGCCATGCATTGGTTTTGGCACGTCTTGGATGCGCTTCATTCCATGGATATGAACACTCTTTCTTTATTCTCTCATTCCGTCCAGATACAGACAATCCACTCGAGTGTGTGCGTATCGTTGAGGTGATTCAACTCCAAGTGTTCGTTTAAGACTCTTGTTTGTTTCAAAGGCTTCAAGGGACAGTTCCCATCTCTAGCGTTGATCCTCTTGCGACATGTGGGAGGCTGAAAACGTGAATCCAACAAAGACGAGAATGACTTAAAGAGGACTTGCGAATAAAGTACACTTGCTTCTCTCCAGAGCGCTGCGGAAGGGAAGACAAGCTCACGGTGTAGGCTCCCATTCTCGTGAACAGGATGTGATCACCCACCTTCATTTCGGGCAATTGGATGTCCGCCACGATCGTGTCGTCCTTGAAAGCGCTTGAACCAAGGAGACTCGAGGGGTACGTCTTCTCCAAATCCGTGTTATCGTTCTTCAGAGGCACGGTCTCGAAGGGCATCTCGGAGAGATACTTGTCCTTGAACACGCCCTTCACGCCCTCGTTCAGACGATAGATAAAACGACCATTACGCTTCGTCACACCCGTCACGGTGCAGCCCACACTGATCGTGCGCTCGTTGAAGTAACGGCCGGGTTCAGCAATGATCTTCAAGCCCTTCACCTCGTTGAAACCGTACTTCTCCAGAGCGTTATTGATGACAGTCGCCGCATCGTCGAGAATTGGGTTGTTCAGCTCGTTCTTGCCAAGGAAACCAGCCCAGCCACCGCCCAAATCCAACAGATTCATGACGAATCCATACTCCTTCGCCTTGTCGAACACCACCTTCGCGCTGGCAATAGCACCATCATACGCGGACACACTGCTATTGCCGCTGCCCACGTGGAAGGCGACACCAACAGCGTTCATGTTGTACTCCTTCAGCGCAGTGAGAATGGCGTCCAGCTCCTCGATCTTGCAGCCGAACTTGCTGCCCAGAGGGCACGAAGCGTGGCTGTCGTCCACCCACAAACGGAAAACGATGCGGCACTTCGACGCCTCGTCGCCAAGCACTTCGTGGATCTTCTTGACTTCCTCCACACAATCCAGCGTTCCGCAAAGAATACCCTTCTCCACCATGAAACGGATAGCCTCTTCAGTCTGTGAGATTAACGGGTTAATGAAGGACAAACTTTAACAGGATTAGCGTAAATGATGCGATCAGCCGTGATTCCACGCTTCAAGCAGGCCTTGATTTCTTCGGGACTGGCGCAGTCAAAGCACATTCCAGGAAGCGAGGTCATCAGGTCCATCATTCCCTCGGAGGGGTTGCACTTCATAGCTATACGTCACGAGAATACTGGAATCGTACCGTAGAAGGGCTGCACGTTGGGGAGCGCCTTGTTCCATGTTTTATACTGATTCAATATGTTGGTGCAGTCATGGAAGCAGGCCGCTTCGCTGGAAGAACGCGTCTTCAGGTACTCGTTGACGAAGTCGTTGAAAGGAACGCTGTCGTCGACCACTACAACATCGTTCCACTTCTGGCGGAAGGCGTCCAGAGTCGCGCTTTGAATTGCCTCACTATTCACAGCATCAGCCAAGCCCGAATTCGCGTGCATTTCGGTAAATCAATTTTGTGATAACAAATGGTAGTTACCTTTACCCTATGTCACGTCGGCATTCGCGGGAATGCGGTGTGTTCCGCGGACGTAATCAACTGGATTTCTGTTTCCACATTTCTCCGCTGTCACCGCTCTGGTTTCAGGAAAATGATGCGAAGATGGAGGCGATTTTAAGAAAGGAGTGTATGGGAAAGGTGATACTCGGATAAGAGTGTAGATGAGATAGTGATTCTCAGAAAGGAGTATAGAGGAGATAGTGATTGTCAGAAAGGAGTACAAAGGAGATGGCGATCTCAGAAAGGAGAATACAACAATTCTCACACTCATACCACCCCCAAACAATCGAGAGCACGCAATCTCCCAACGAAACACATGAATGCAACAAACAGAAAATCAATTGCTTAACGACGACTTACGAATAAAAAAGACATGTTTCTGCGCAGCACGCACAGGCAAAGCAGAAAGACTGATCGTGTAGGCTCCCATTCTCGTAAACAGAATGTGGTCACCCACCTTCATTTCGGGCAGCTCCATGTCCTCCACGATGACGTCATTCTTGCGACCGCTAGGTCCAATGATGCTAGAAGGGCACTTCTTCTCCAAATCCAGTCCGTCGCGCTTCAGCGGAATCACACGGAAGCCCAGACCACAGAGAAGCAAGTCCTTGAACACGCCCCTCACGCCCTCGTTCAGACGATAGATAAAACGCTCGCCGCGCCGTACCACCTCGGTTACAGTGCAGCCCACACTGATCGTGCGCTCGTTGAAGTAACGACCAGGCTCCGAAATGATCTTCAAATCCTTCACCTCATCAAAGCCGTTCGCTTTGAGGGAATTACGAATGATGGACGCTTCCTTCTCAAGAAGAGGGTTGCTCAGCTCGTTCTCGCCAAGAAGACCAGCCCAGCCACCGCCCAAATCCAACAGATTCATGACGAATCCATACTCCTTCGCCTTATCGAACACCACCTTCGCGTTGGAAATAGCCTTGTCGTAGGCACTCTCGCTGTCATTGCCGCTGCCCACGTGGAAGGCGACACCAACAGCGTTCATGTTACACTCCTTCAGCGCGGAGAAAATGGCGTCCAGCTCGTCCAGTCTGCAGCCGAACTTGCTGCCCAGGGGAATCAGCGAATGACTGTCATCCACCCACAAACGAAGGACAATGCGGCACTTCGACGCCTCGTCACCGAGAACGCTGTGGATCTTCTTGACCTCCTCCACACAATCCAGCGTTCCGCACCACACGCCATGCTCCGCCATGAAACGAATAGCCTCTTCAGTCTGTGAGATGAGTGGGTTAGCGACAGGCATACCTTCACAGGATTAGCGAAAATGATGCGATCAGCCGTGATTCCACGTTTCAAGCAGGCCTTGATTTCTTCGGGACTAGCGCAATCGACACACATTCCGGGGAACGAGGCCATCAAATCCATCATTCCTTCCGAGGGGTTGCATTTCATGGCTAAAGGTCACACGAACGCCGTACGAGTACCGTAGAAGGGCTGCACTTCGGGGAGCGCCTTGTTCCATGTTTTGTACTGATTGAGGACGTTGGTACAATCAAAGAAGCAGGCCACCTCGTTGGAAGGGCACGCCTTCATGTACGAGGCAGCGTAGTCCTCGAGCGTCATGTCGTCGTCAATTACGACGGCATCCTTCCGAATCTGGTGGAAGGCGTCCAGGGTCGCGTTTTGCACTGCTTCGCTGCTAGCAGTGTCCGATAAACCACTATTTGGATGCATCACAATATTATAACCTTAACACTTGTACTTTTCTGCGTTCTGGAAGTGTCGGATATCACCGCGGGGATTCGGAAGAGCGGCACAGGGGCAAGACACAAAAGGATACGCAGCTGATTGGCGACAACAAACACCAGATCGGAAATTATACACAAGGAGCAAACGATACATGGCAATTGCTTGCCCATACAAAACACAGAATGGAGTAGGTACGCAACTGCCTGCCCAGGTCATTGCCTTTGAGCAGACTTCGGAGAAAAATCGTTCCCAACAACGGATGCCATGACCACCTTTATAGATGGATCGAATGGGACGGGAACCCACTTGGATTGGGGAGTTGCACACGCGCATATGGATGTCGGACTTTGGAGAGGATCGATACTCTCCTTCTTTTGAAGAGGGATCGAGGAGCCGGGATTCGGGGAAGTGTCACTCGAGTCGATACTCTTCTTGTTCGCGTTCCTCTTGCTCTTCTTGCTCCCAACACGCTTTGTGGACGCTATACGATCAGGAAGGGCGCAAATGAGATCACAGTAGTACTTTAGCTTCTTCTTGTATCGACAGGAGATGCAGGTTTTGTAGACGTGCGACGATGAACCGTCTTCAAACATAGAAAGAGCCAGTTTCACCTTGCACGAACTACAACGCCTGACCTCCGTGTCCTTGTTTGCTTCTTTCATGCACTGCTTCAGTTAGGGCTTGGTATGCAACGCCAACGCGTTAAGTCTAAGAACAATAGAGCGTAGTGATGAAGATTCTCTATGCTAATCAACGTCCTCAAACAGTTCAGTGGTACGGCGAAACGCCCCTTTCCACGCGCCTGGAGTGTTCTATTCCGCCGATTCCTTCTTTCGCGTCGTTGCGCTCCACCAATCTTGCGTACGACACGGCCCTTCCACCCGTGAGATAACGGAACGGAAAACCGCTTTCCACGGAAACACAGACACGAGTGGAACAAACATCCTAGTACTGCTATACGAAAACATAGCACTGGAAGCGATGAGCTCACTTCCTGGGCAGATTCTGGATCTCATTGTGAATAGTCGCATCATCGTCCTTCTCAATATTACGAGCCTCTACGCGAGCGCCATGATTCCAAAAAGCGAGAAGGGAGTACACCGGTCGCTCGCGGCACTTTACTGACAACAGCCCATACTGATGGTACTGTCCTCCGTTCCACGAGCCCTTATAATTGGACATATTCCGATAGTACATTTCTCCGTACCCATTGAAATACTGACGAACCATCTGACCATTGTACACGGTCGGGAGATGCGACAAGGACAGCGCAGTTCCATTGATGAAGTTGCGCTCCCACACGCCAAGAGCCACGGAACCGTTCGCCGTCAACATGACGCCCTCTCCATTCTTCATCCCCTCCTTGCAGTACCCGTAGTACACGATCCCATCTCCGTACGACTCCAGGCAAATGCCATGCCGACCCGTCGACCCCCACAACGAAGTCACTTCAGTCGACAGGCTGTGACCGTACGTGCCGAAGGACATCTTCCCTCCCCGCGAAAAACCCGAGTACATGGCGGAGGAGCAGTAGGAAACAGTTCCCTCCCCCTCCGGCTTACCGGATACAGCGTATCCGCTGTAGCGTTTGTCCTTCATGCGAACGCTCAAATGGGAAGAGAAGGGAGGCTGACTCACGATTACGCCGTCCACACACGAACCCTTATAACACTTATGCCCACGATCTTCGGACCTCTCCTTATACTCTCCAATGAAATACACGATAGAATCTGACTTCATCGCCTCCAAAGCGTTTGAAAGAAGAAACACGAGATCCATAACGATGGACTCGAAGTCCAGGTAATGAACTGGCAGCTCTATTTTGGTCTTATTGGAGCGAGTTCTCTCTCTCTTCTCCCCCGGCTTCTCCGCCTTCAACTCCTTCACGCTATCAAAGCCAAATAGCTCATTTACAATGTATTCCACATTCAATAAACGCAATACCTCGCTGCTTCTATTCATCTCCCTCCAAGTGGGATCCACCCCCTCAATCGTGATCCCATACACAGGCACACGCTTTTCATCTCCCAATCCACAGAACCTTAGAGTATCACAGTCGTAGTCAAGAAAAACGGAAGTGGATGGATTCAGGTACTTGTATATTACAATTCTGGTGTCTGAAAACAGAACCGATACAGCTGACTGCGCTCCATCTTCTAAAGATGAGGAATAAAGAGAAGGGACCAACCGTGGTTACTTTGACTACAATATCCCGTACTATAACGAGTAGATGCCTCATTGCGTTTGAATTCTACCTTGTCACACGCGAATAGGAGTAATACGTTGATTTTGCGTATGAGTGAATACTACATTTCTCTCCGTGCAGTTATTTTCGCAGTACATTAACCCAATAACCTGAAAATACAACGTTAAGGGTTTTCTACGGTGAGTCAGTTAGTCGAAGCGTTATACCGCGGGAGTAGGCCCAATTTCGCAGAGATCTCTTTCCCCCCATTTCCCAGATTAGATATCGTAACGGAACCCTTAACCTTAAACTGATTCCGCTTTCCTGCCACAACGTCCCATTTCAAATGCAGCGCGAAGTCCTGCCAATCGGGCACAGAGATATAACACTACCTCACTCCACTTAGCAACACATACCCATTCCACTCGAGTGAAATCCAGCTCGAAAGAGCGCACTCACTTTCCAACGAATGCAGACAGATAATGCTCCTGTGGTGGACGTTTCCGCGCAGACGGAGAATAGCGTCACCAAAAGCAGTATATCCTGCTGTCCTTGTTTCATCTCCAGGCTCGCAAGAACTGAATCAAATCATATCGAAATATGACCGAGAAACGATCGGAAAGCAATTACGGGAATCGATAGCGTGCTATTTGTTGCCAACGGGCTCATTCGCGTAGACTCATCAAATCGGAAATCGAGAAGAAGGATCGCAGCAGCGTACTCGCTGAAAGAGAGAATAAAGTGTAGAATTCGCAGCCACTGTTTCCCTTGCTGAAATCGAAGATCCCGGAGTATCTTTTCCAGCTCATGAACGAATACGAACAGGAGAGTGCTATTGTTGCTATACCTTGACTGCTAGACGTATCGAGCGAGGTGATCGAAGTCGAGTCGGTAGAAACACCCGAGTTACCCCGAGAAACGCTGGATCTTTCAAAATTCAATCGTTTGGTTCTCTCCTTCTCGTGATCGACTAGAAATGCTGGCTAACTGGAACAGCGAGGCGGAGAGCCTTCCAAAGAGGACATCGGAGAAGCTGACAACGAAAACAGTGCACGAACTTGGAGCAAGGGCGCGAAAGACGGTGGTTGATGAGGAGGCTCCAATGCCTACTGTGGTGTCTTCGTCCATTTCGAAATCGTTATCTTTTGCCGTCATCGCCAAAGAGGAAGCAGAAGATGCACCCAATGCACCGATCTACGCTGCGATCTCCTTCATGCTGGATCTCCGCTCCCTCCTCAACGGCTCTTCTGCCGGACTCCTGGCTCTTCGCAATCCCCGCACAGTGTCTCCTCCGAGTGAAGGTGAGGGCAAGGAAGCCTCGCAAGTGTCCGACGAAGACGGGGTTTTCCCCGAGGAGAAGGCGGACAGTGCGCCTCCAAACCCTGAAGCAAGTACGGAGGCGCTGGGCACGTCTTCGACGGTGACGCCTGTTCTCCGCGAAACGCCCAGCGAGCTGTCTTCGTTGATCAAGGAGGCAGAAGGACAGCAGGAGATTGAGGTGAAGCAGCAAGCGAAGAGAGAGGAGGACAAGATTGCGAAGGAGGAAGATAAGCTGGCGCGAAGAGAGGAGGACAAGCAGACGAAGCAGAAGCCACGCATGCACAAGACATGTGAGTGCGAGTGTGGAGTGTGAGGAGTAGCGAGTGACGACGAGGAGATGATCCCGGAGGAAACCAGCGACGAGGAGAGCGACGATGAAGATGTGGACTGTGGCGTATCGACTCTCCGTTCACCCATAGACGTGGAGAAGCCCAAGCCGAAGAGCGCGAAGAAGAAGAGGAGTGTGAAGGACCCAAAGGACCCAAAGGACCCAAAGGACCCAAAGGACCCAAAGGACCCAAAGGAGCACTCCGCGTCGACGACCGTGGAGCTGGGCGACACGCAGAGCATCGCGTTCATCGACGGCTACGAGTACGTCACAAACATCGTGAACGACGGGATCATCCCGAAGGAGGTGTTGCACCAGCACGCGGAGCTTCTGGCGGTGCGCAACGACATCAAATCCAACGTAACGCTGCCAAAGAGAATTGAGCATAGGCGATCGATGGCTGGCCTGCGCTGAATCAGCGTCTGTCGAAGGTGCTGGACGGACTGGAAGAGAGCATATCCACAATCGGTATTTGTTGCACTCTTAACGCCACGTGAGCAAGAGCGGGCGCTTCAGCAAGCAGGAGATCGAGAACGTGGAGGCGTACATCGGGTCGATTCGGTCGTACATATCCAAAGAAGCGGAGTCCGAGGAGTCGCCCAACGTCAGCGAAGACTCCTTCTCGTGGCGGGCTCGTGGCGGGCGTTATTCCTAGGAATTCGGAGACGCAGTACGGTCACCCGCACGGTCACAAGAAGTGGGCGAGACGAGGCGTGGTGAAGGGTAGGAGCGGAAGTGGCGCGGAAGAGGCGGAGGCGGGAGGCGACGGAGGCGGGAAGAAGAGTGGAGTGAAGGATGCCTCGCACCTGCGTCGGTCGAGTCGGAAGCGGAGAGCGAGCAATCGTCTCATGGACTACAAGGAGTACAGCGAGGAGGACAGCGACCAGAAGAGGAAGAAATCGAAATAGTTGTGCGTTGCTGTTGCAAACACGAGGGTTGTGGTCATCCGATTCACGGCACACTACTCACTCGACCATAACACATTCTACAGAAAGAAGGACTGTCATTTGCATCTTCAGAATTGCAAAGCATCTCCTCCTCGCAACGAGAATCCCCTTCCCCGCAACAAGAATCCCCGCGGGAGTGGGAACACAGTTCGTTTTGGCAGGAAATGTACGGCAATTTGAAGAAGAGCGAGTTCTGGCTGCTGGTGGCGTGCGCGTACGCGTGCATGCTCGGCCAGGGATTCATCGACAACACGAGATCCGTCACCTACCCGCTGATGAAGGAAGACCTGCATTTGAGCTATACACAGTTCGGCGGACTGCAGTCTATGGCGCAGTTCTCGTATCTGTTTTGGTCCCTGAGTGTCGCCCTCACTCTCCAGAAACTGGGGTTTAAGATGGTCATCGTGTTCTCCTTCCTGATGTCCATCGCTGGCTGCGTACTGACGTCCTTTTCGACGAACTTCCTCACGCTCTTTGCCTACCAGTTCCTTGCGTGTGCCGGCATGGGAGCTCTGGACGACTGTCCCCACGCCCTGTCCTCCATTCTGTTTAAGAAGAACACGGGCATTCTCATGCTCCTTCTCCACAGTTGCTACGGAATTGGAGCCGTGTTCGGACCCCTCTTTGCCGCATTTGTGCAGAAGGAGTTCCCGAAGTACTCGTTCCGTGGAATCAGCTTGGGCATGAGTATTCCCCTGGCCATTATGTGTCTGTTCATCGTGTTCGTGCCGTTCGCCATCAAGAAGCCGCAGAAGGAAGAGGAGGCGTCGCAGCGCAAGGGCCATTCTGCCTGGAGCGCCTTGGTCTCGCCCATGGTGTGGTTCCAGTCTCTGATCCTCGTGCTCATGACCACCGGAGAGCGCGCCACCAGCGCATGGGGCGGTCTCTACCTCAAGGACGTTCTCCATCTCGATCCCGCCAAGGAGGGCGCCTGGTTCAACTCTTGCTTCTACGCCGCCTTCACGACGGCCCGTCTCGTCGGTGGCCTGCTGGTGGACTGGATCGGCCCCTTCGCCACGGAGTACATCGTGATGACGCTGGCGATGGTGATCTTCGCCGTGGGACTCAGCATCGGCAAGGCGGGCGTGTACGTGCTCCCCTTTGCGGGCTGCGCCGTCGCCTTCTTCTGGCCCACCTTCATCGTGATCTGCATGCGCTACTGGAAGGAAGACGCCGCCGTCCCAGTCAGCTGCATCCTCCCCATCCAGTCGTCGATGGGTATTCCCATCCAACTGTTCTTGGGCTGGCTGAACGACCGCTTTGGTCACGGAACGGCCTACTGGTCGACCGTCCCGACGATTGGAATCGCTCTCGCTCTCCTGGTCGTATTCCACTTCATCTTGCTGAGGAAGGAGAAGTTGGAGAAGAAGGACATGGAACAGGGATTGTTGGAGAAGTAGAACATGGAACAGGGACTGCTCGACCCCGCTGCGACTGCTGACGCTAGCGCCGCCACCGCTTCCGAGATTGCTAAGTAGATTTGGGTTTTGTTTCAAACGCACTCCCTTTTCCCTTCCTCCGTGCTGTGCTCGTTGTGCGTATGAACAGGTGATTCCTGCAGCGCCGTTTTATCGCTAGCCATTCTGGAGCAGCGCTCCCGTTCCGCCCGACGGCCTTTCCACAAAGAGCATGCATTCTAACGCGGATTCACGAAATAGGGCAACGCGGATACGCAGTCCCGCGCGCTTTTGAAGAGACAGCGAGTTCTTCAACCTTCGTGGAGTTATTATTGCGACGACCACCGAAATGACTTCGTGGAGTTTGGAGTCCTGAGCGTGTTCGTCCGATGTGTAGAGGAGGAGTACAGAGTAACGAAATCCTTTCCGTTTTCCCGTAGAACGAGCTGAAAAGCATTCTCTATCCTCTATTCAAGTGCGTCATCCTCTTCCACAATGAGCCCGCGAGCAAGGAGAACAAGCTGCTGTTTTTCAACCAGTACGCTCCCTCGGTCACGACAAGAGAAAACGAGAACGAGGTGTCCATTCTTCGTCGCTGCGTGACGGACGGAGTCCCTTTCAATCCGCTCCCTCATGTGCAGATCGTGGGCCAGCTGAAATCGACGTTCGATCGGCTGAGGGCGGAGACGATGGTCATCACGCTCTCCTACCAGAGTATGGCTCGTCTGAAGAACGTCCTGGAGGGCGAGGTGCTGCGGGGGATGCAGGACTACTTGGTTTCGGTTTGCTCCTCGTCCCGACTGTCATCTAGAAACTCAGGGTTGTCGTCACGCGGGACCTTCCCAGCAAACGCAGCATGTTCCCGCTACGCAAAATCGCGCGAAGCGCAACGACATCGCTCCAGCCGCAGAATGCCGTTCACAAGGTGCCATCCCCGATTCTCCGTCACGACTAGAAGATCGAGTCGCTCTTCGACGCACTCCCTCTGAAGGACACCATCCTCTCCCTCCATCTGAGCCACTTCGTCTCCAGCTCCTCCTTGTCCTTCCCGCCGACCGCCAGCGAGAGTCACATTGTCTGCAGCGCCGTGGGGCACGCGTGTAACATGGTGCGTCACTTGTCCGCGCCTCATCCACAGATCGCCATCGCCACCGACGACTCTCGCATTCACTTTCTGAAGCGCGACCCTCATTCCGAAGACGCCTCCACCGTGTACGAGCACGTCGTATTCCGTCGTGCGCCTGAGGCGTAGACACTCCTCATCGGACACTCCGCCTCCGTCACGTCGCTGTGCTTCTCGTCCGACAACGACTTCCTCTTCAGCGCCAGTCTGGACGGTTCCGTGCGGCTCTGGTCCACCAAGCGGTGCTGTTGTGCTGGGTGCTACGCCTTCACGGACCTGCCGCTGTGGACGGTCGCGCTGAATCACTACAACGACCGTTTCGTGTGCTCGGGGTTGGGTGGGCGCGTGTTTGTGTGCCACACGGCAACAGCGACCACGCCCGAGCGGGTGATTGGGGGCTTTCGCACCGACGTGACCCAACTCTTGTTTTCTCTGAACGACAAGTACTTCTTGGCTGCCGAAGAGAGCGGACAGGTCCACCTGATTGACGCCGTGTCCGGGTTCGTACAGAGATCAGTGCTCACAGCTAGAGAGCGTCGACGCCTGTACGACACGCACTTCCAAGTCACCACCGTGTTGTTGGTGCAGAATGGCAACACGCTGCTGGTTGGAGATGAACAGGGGTGCGTGTCCGTGTTTGACGTCCAGAGTGGCTCGTTGTGCTCGTCGACGCGGGTGTGCAGCTCGGTTTTGTCCTGCTCTCTCGTTCACGTGTAGTCCATTACCGGACTGGTTGCCAGGAGCGAATCCGTGGTGCTCGTGGCGTGTGAAGACGGGACCGTTAAGGAGTTCAAATGCGACAGCATCGATCTGGTGCGTCCGTCGAGTACTCTGGAAGAAATCGGAGAGTACGTTGTCAGCAATCCAGTTCATGCAGCGTTTCACTGCGGTATGAACGACATTGTTGTTGTAGAATACGATCATTGCTCTGTTTGTTGCAATACATGATCGGTACTCCATTTGTTGCAGCACACGACTGTCGCTCTGTTGCAGAATAGGAACACTACATAGCTTCTTGTCCCACATAATCCTCTCCACTTTGGGGTTGAACAGCGCTCTTGTGTATGTCTCCAGAAAAGAGTAAAGAGGATGAAGCGCGAGAGCCGAAGACGGGTGATTCCTGTGTCCCCTTCTTATCCACAGACTCATTTATATACCATGATCTAATCATGAAGAGCATCAACGACAGGGGATTGACAGACCCAAATCGTCTGGAGCGCATCACAGTGACTCCTTCTCTCAATCTGTTGTGACTCGTAGGTTCTCATTCGCAGCAATAGTATTGTGACCGAGCTGAAGGAGGGGGAGAAGTGGTTTCTGTTCGTTTTCCTGAATGACGACGACACGCGCAAGCTAATACTAAAAGCAAAGTCAGAGCAGGAGAACACAAGGTTTGGATGCGCAGTTGGCCTCATACGTAGTCCCGCGTTTCAGTTGAGTTGCAACGCCGAAGCCGTATTCCTTCACCGGTTCAACGAGGCATCGGTTCTGCTGTTTTCCACGAAGGACGACAACGCGTCGCAATCCGACGTTGTGGTGCTCCAGACGCGTGATCGTGTAGATTCTCATCAAGAATCCGCCGGCAGTCGCTTGGGGAAGAGGACCGATCGAGTACAAGGACTTCTCCTTTTCCTGCGAGATTCTGCTTAGCAAACCGACGGAAGAGGAAGTATAACATTGTGCTTGTGTTCACTGTAGATGAAATCGCAGAAGAGAGTGGGGTGCTATCTGCGGGTGCAAGACATCGACGATTCGCTCGCATTCCTGCGCAAGCACCAAGAGAGTTGGAGGTACGATTCTCTCCTATTGGTCACGCTCCAGCAAGCCCCCAGAGGCGTCGCCCATGCACGACTCCGGCAGTGGCTCCTCCATCCCAACCGAGATCAACCCAGAGCAGGTTCCAGGCCTCATTCCGCTGTCGGACGAGGAGCTGGACGAGGTGAAGTCCAAGGCCGAGGACAAGAGCGGCGTGCCGAACTATGAGAACATCTACATGATGGACGCGCGCCAGGCGTTCGACGAGAAGAAGTAGAGGACGTGTGTGCGGGTCAGAAGCAGATATCAGAAGTGTATCAACTGTTGTTACTACGTCAACACGCTGAACGCGAACAACCAGGCCGCAATCAGTGCGAATGGGGACAGGGCGTCACACATAGCCCTGCTGATTCGGTGCTACATCGAGCTGCGCCAGCTCCACAAGGCCTACGAGCTGCTGAAGCGTGGCGTGACGACGCTGGAGGAGCTCTTCCTCCTCGCCTCGTGCTACACGCACATGGGCAAGCTGGACAAGTCGGCGCGAGCGTGGAGAGTGAGGTGTAGGGCCATCGAGATCTGGACGCTCGTCGCGCAGAAGTACGACGAGAAGGGGAAGGCGAAGATGGACGAAGTGGGGAAGGAGAATGCGACTCAGACGGTAGTGCGCGCAGCTGAAGCGTCTCATCGAAGACGGATTCCTTCTCTACGACTCCGGACTGTTCATCCAGGCTGCGGAGAAGCTGTCGTGCGCGTTCAAGAGCTGCACGAACAGCTACCGCGTGGTGCTGGGACTGCTGGAGAGCCAGATCCAGTCGGGCGACAACTACCTGCTGGGCGAGGGGATGAAGCTGATCAAGGTGATCCTGCAGCACGCCACGCAGTACGAAGTGGAGGGTAAGTGTCGGAGGGAGTGTTCACGCGAAGTGTCGTTCCCGTCGTCCATCACGCAGTCGAAGGTCGATTCGTTCCACTCCTCCTTGCTGCCCTCGCTGTTCTCGCTGACGTACGAGCTGTACGACTCTTCCTCGGAGAACATGAACTCCTTCCTGAACCAGTCCGACGACGCCTTCGTTGTTCCGCGGGAATCTCGTGATGTCTAGTCCATGCTGTACCTGCGGTTCCTGGCGCAGAACAACGAGACCACGCCCTACCGCGTGATCGCCAACGCCATCGAAAAGAGCCAGCACAAGCCGAAGGACTTCGACGTGATGAATCGGTATATGATGATTCTCATCGTTCAGATATCGTCTCGCCGTGACGCGTAGAACCTCCGGATCGAGGCGGAACGCTACTTCAACCACAAGCAGCAGCAAGAGGCGTTACTCACCTTCCAGCAGGCGCTGCACGTGGTGAAGATTCTGGAGACAGTGTACCCTGTCCTCCACCTGAACCACCTCAAGTCCCATCTGTGCTACTACTGCGGCGACCTGTGCTACTACAACAACTACTTCAAGAAGGCGGTCTGTGATGCATGTTGCGCGCTGTGAGGCGTAGTGTACTGCACGGAGGGCTTGAACGGCACTCCCGCGTCGTCGGTGATTTACCAGCGTCGCGCACGCTGCTATCTCCGCATGAACCAGTTCATTCCCGTGTGATGCCCACCTGCGTCGTGACGCGTAGGCGATATGCGACTTCTACCGCTGCAACCGCATGAACCGAGGAGATCGCACCGGCTCCGAGATCCACTCCTGCGTCAACCACATGTGCGGCGAGGCGAAGAGGTGTCAGGCGTAGCATTGGTGCGAAGAAGGAGTACCTGAACATCCACAAGCAACTCGTCGGCTACTACAACAACCCCAACTCCTACATCCATCACCAACGCCTGTGGTCGTGCGTCTCTGTCCTCACGCGCTAGAGAGTCCTGTTTCGCACGCATGCTCACCTCCGCGTTGCAGGTCTACCCCTACTATCCCTACTTCTACCGTCTTAGTGCGTATTGGCGCTGACGCGTAGTGGAGCTGGCGATTCTCGCCTTCAGACAGTTCCAGTACCAGCAGTTTAGGGGGTATATGACGCGATTCGCCCACTTCATGCGACTCCGGGCGAGGGACTTGCCGTTTGGCGAGGAGGAGCGACGAGAAGAGGAGACGGAGCCTGCTTTCAACACGGAGCGAGAGCGACAGATTTACGAGTTGAAGAAGATGGCGAAAAAGGAGGGTTAATATGGAACGAGGGCATGACGGAGTAGACGCGTGGGTGGACCGCATGGGAAGCGACATGACGGAAAGCGAGGCGTTTTCGTTCGCTCTGGACGGATGCGACGACGACAGCGATCTGGCAGCGCTGATGCTGGAGCTGGACGACTACACGCTCATTCAGGTGTCGATGTTCGACAGCCAGGCCAAGAAGTCCGCCTCACATAACAGCTACAACTCGCTGTCGCTGCTCGCCATGCAGCAGTACTACTTCTACTGGTGCTTGTACTTCGTGCTGGCGGGCAACAACGAACGGTGAGAATCGGGACTGTTTCTGACAAACAGAGCCGCCCGCTTCGCGCGATACAGCGATCGCGTGTTCTCGTTCTTGATCGCGTCCAACCCCTCCCACACTCTCCCCCACTTTTTGCCCTTCACGCTGCACGGCTCGCTGTCCTCCTTCGTGAACTCGCTCACCAAGACGCTGTTCCTCGTGGACGTGCTGAAGGCGCGGAACCAGCTGTCTCTGGTGGAGGACGCGTACCGTGACCTCCTGCCGGGCACGCGGCTGAGCATGGTGTTCAACACCAAGGTGCTGAGTACGTGACGAGGGTTGTGTGAAGGGTAGACACGTCGGCCTGTCTGCGCACGCCCGTGATGATCAGCGTGGACTCGCTCCCGCACCAGCAGTACCCCTACCCCCAGCTGCCGGTGACCACGGTGCCTCTGCACTTGCTCTCGCGTCCGGTTCTGCTGGCGCTGTGCGCGTGCTACCTCCAGCAGGGTCAGTGGAAGGAGGGCATCGAGCTCATCGAGTCGCTCTTCGTCAACCTGAACAAGAACGATTCCGCGAGTCGTGTCGACCGTCGAGAGCGTTTCCACATGCTGGTTCCTCTGCTCGCCGATGGCGGACGCACCGTGCTGTCCGACCAACACGTCGATTCCGAGCTGGTGCGCGTGGCTGTGAGGATTGAAGCGTAGTTGCTGTACTACGTCAAATTCCTCATTCTCTCCGGCGATACGAGCCAGGCCGTGTTCATTCTCTCGTCCCTGCCCAACGGCATCGACCATGAGCCCGATTTCATGCTGATTTACGGCCTGTTGATGAATATGGCGGTTCGGTTGCCACTCCACAGTCACCCGTAGAACGTGTTGTCGCGCTGCGGCGTGAGCATTCTGGATAAGGACTCGCTCACCGCGCTGCTGCAGCACTACACGCTGAACAACCCTCACAACTGCGACGTGCTGTCGTTCGTGAACGAGGGGAAGAAGGACGAGGACGTCCACGTGACCATCGACGACGTGCCGAAGATCCACGAGGCGATCAACCTCATGAAGGACCACGAGTACGAGACCGCCTGCAAGCTGCTGAAGACGGTGGCGCAGGGCGCGGGCTTCTCGGTGGAGTTGGAGGAGAAGATCGCCGTGTGCCACATGAACACGCAGTGCTTTACGGAGGCGATCGACAAGCTCAAGCAGATCGTGGCGAACTCGCCGCGTCGGTACCAGAGCTACATGCTGCTGTCGAGGGTGTACACCATGATCGGGAACCTGGAGCTGTGAGGAAGAGGGAGAAGAATGAGGGTTAGGGGACATATGTACTACCAGTACGGTTCAACCATCATGACGCAAATACTCCACATTTCGGAGTCTCTGGTGGAGCCGTGTCTGATCGTGGTTGCGTGGGTTTGATGTGATGTATAGAACCAGGAGGTGGAGAGTCGCTACCGAGAGATCCAGTCGATTCTGGAGTCGCCGCACGTGGAGAACGCGGTCCCGATTCTGAACGATTATCTCGCGATGTGTCCCTATTCGCGCGAGGCCCACATCCAGCTGCTGTACTGCTACTACGTGAAGAACGACGCCGTGATGCTGAAACGCCTGCTCCAGAAGTTGATGAGGGGATTGGACGCGACGGTGAGTTCACGTGCGTGGAGGGGCGAGGCGTGAGCGTATAGTGATCGAGGACAACATGTTCATCATAACGAACCGCGTGATGATCGAACGCTCGAAGCTGATGCAGCCTTCCTTCTGTTTGGTGGACGAGCGCGCAAACCCGGTCGCCGAGGACCCTGAGCTGGTTGTCTCGACGGCTTCTCCTCACGAAATAGTTCCTCTTCTATATCCGGTACCTGCTGCTGTCGAACGAGATCAGCATCGTGAAGACGCTTCTGATGTACAGCAAGAAGCGAGCGGAGGCCTTCTTCTCTCCGGCGAGTGTGGGCGAGATCGTGGAGTCCTGCCGCAAGGAGAAGAGTGTGGCGCCGGAGAGTTTGGTTGCCGACGCGTCGTTCAGCGCTGCGCCAGGTCCGTGCGAGGAGAGCGCGTGCGAGGGCGAGCTGAACAACTCCTACCGGTCGTACCCGTGGTACGTGCTGTTCAAGGGCGGGATGAACGCCGTCGCCACCATCTCCAAGAACCTGTCCGACCTGCAGCGCGACGACCAGGCGAACGGGATGAACGGCACACACGTGCTCACACCCCTCCTGTTCAACATCAACACCAACTTCTTCTACAACACGGAGATGAACCTGAAGAACGTGCGCTCCTTTTTGCTGTACCAGCGCGCCATTCGACGAAAGAACGCGAAGGACTACAAGAACGCGAGCATCGATTGCAATGAGGCGCTCAACTACAATCCGTGCATCCGGGAGTGCTACTTGCTGAAGGCGAGGATAGACAATCTGAAGGACGACAGTTACAAGGTGGTGGAGTGCGGCTGGCGTGATGTGTAGGCAATGATGTTCTACCGCCTCTATTTGTCCCAGCCGAAGGCGGCGGCGGAGTTCGACGCTGCGAAGAAGGAGTACGAGGAGCTGAAGAAGTCCATCCAGTTTGATGATTCCGAACTGTACCGCTGTTTGCAAGAAACACAGGAAATAATGGTTACAAACTTTAGAAGCACTTTCTGTGGACAATGGTGGGACCGGCCTCGTCGTA
>ERZ1106923.225-NODE-225-length-25307-cov-17.490377_pt1 | contig 25307 bp, 28 predicted proteins | sample MGYA00403657_ERZ1106923 | MGnify/ENA primary metagenome ERZ1106923 (study PRJEB35170, sample SAMEA104062425) | human gut metagenome | biome: human gut; feature: human-associated habitat; material: faeces | place: Denmark | collected 2012-06-19 ...
CATTCCGGACCAGACGTGCCAGGTGTACGAGGCGAAGGACAAGGAGTGCAACGACCTGAACCGCTGCATGGACTGCCCGCCGGACGAGGAGTGTCACGCGGTGAAGGACTACAAGCGCTACAAGATCAACGAATACGGCGAGGTGTCGGGCGTCGACAAAATGAAGGCGGAGATCTTCGCGCGTGGTCCCATTTCCTGCTTCGTGATGGTGACGCAGGAGTTCCTGGACTACACGGGCGGCATTTTTGTGATGAACGACAAACAGTGGATGGGCGGTCACGTGATTGAGGTGACGGGCTGGGGCAAGACCGAGGACGGCAAGGAGTACTGGATTGGTCGCAATTCGTGGGGCGAGTACTGGGGCGAGGACGGCTGGTTCAGAATCCAGATGTACAAGGACAACCTGATGATCGAGAGTGGTTGCACTTGGGGCGTTCCCATTGTTGACTTCTAAGTGGGGTGTTTGTTTGAAAGAGTGTTATTGGGGTGAATGACTCGTTAACGGAATGGGGAGATCGGAATGAAACGCTGTTCGCGGGGAATGAACTGTAATGCTCGTTTGTGTGGGTGGTGAGAGAGTGAATGCTTTTGAAATAGTCATTTGAACAATTACAGTTTCTTGAAGGGGAATACAAATAAGTTGAGGAGAGATCAATTGAAATCAACGAAGTTTCATTTACGGTTCCACGTTTCTCTATATTCTATTCACTTTAAAAATGCAAGAAGATTCTCCTGAAACGGATCATGACCGCGGTGGAGTAAATAAGACGGAGAGAGAAAGATCTGACAAAAATGAGGAGGGGAGTAGATCCTCACTCAACTCAAGTTCAATTCAGGCAGATGCTACACCTCACTCAACTCTATCTAATAGTCAACGTTATGCACCTATGAGTGAGTCCAGTGAAGGGGATGGGTCGGATACGGATGATGACAGAGATCCATCACGTAAAGGCATCTGGGACCCATGAATCGTAGCTCCCACCCCTCTTTCTGACTGCGATTACCAGCCGATCATTGAGAGCAATTCGCAGTCAAATCAAGAGGCCTGCCGTAGTTTTTCTGAAACGGATGCTTGCTCCCTCGATTGTGATGGTTCTTTCACATCTACAGAAGAGGGTAGCGCATGACATCTGCCGTGTAGAAACGCAATTAGTAAGTAGCGAGCGCTATTTTCCCGCTGTTTGTTTGTTGAAGACACAGATGGAGTTCGCTCGCGAGATACCATGTGATTCATGGGCTAGTCATGTGTCATTTGCACTATACCGTGAAGAGGACGTGAGGTTTGACAATCAGTTAAGTGAAGTGTGCGGGGAGGAGAATAGAATTCTGGCCCAGGGAATGACCTAATGGGTGGATTTCCAAATCGATCAAATAGTTTAGCCCTTCCTCTCGAAGTGATACTCATGCCTGACAGCAGTGACCTCCAGACTTTCTTACACCGCAGTACACCATTTGGACAACACAGGAGTGACCTCCATAGGACAGAAGATAATCATTTCTTTCTCCATCACAAATGTTTCTCTTTAATATGCTATACAAACTGCCATTGTAGTCTCACTCTCCTTGCATCACGGCTAGCGTCATAGTGGCCTATGTGATACCCTGCTATTCTTCATACAACGCGGTTGTGAAAGACGACAAGCAGAAGATACAGAGATGGATAGGCTATTGGTCGCATCCATTTGGGGTGTTCATTCTGTAGGATGGTCCTTTCTCTGTGTGAAGTCATTTTTCTGTTTACTGATTACCTGTTCCAGCGGTTTGTTGAGGAGCTGCTGCGTTATGTGTAGGAATCTCGTGTACCAAGTGAGCAAGCTGCTGTTCATCTTTTGGATCTCCGTTCCCTCGCGAGGAGTTGTCGGACGTTGATTCCATTACGCGTAGGGCGTTGATTTCGTGAGTGACGTGATCATTACGCCCATTGTGAACGTACGAGTTGCACTCACTCATTCATCATAGGAGCACGGAGATAAGATCGACCACGGCATCGCCACCATTGGAAAGATGCTCTTGGAATTGCTTGAAAAGGCAAAGGACCAACTGATTCAGAGCATTCCGACCCTTTTGCATCTGAACAGCAAGCTGTCAGAACCATCGTCCGAAAAGACCGATTCCCGTGTTTGTTGAAGAAACAGAGTTAGTGTCTGCGCTTGCTGTCATGTGAATATCTCTGGCGATCATCCCTTGAATCCCTCTTCCGACTATCGAACTGATACGAATCCCTATTGCTGCTTCGTCTCCCCCACTGACTCGTCTGCTGCTCCTTCTGATACTCCTCACAACTCTTCTTCCACCCCTCCTCCACTCTGCGATCGAACTCATCTGTGTCGATCGGATTCTTCTCCCGCGCGGCAGAGGACTGCAGTACCAGCAGCAGCGAGTCGTTCTTCGCAGACATCACCTTGTAGTTGTCCTGGTATCCCATTCCGTTGCGGTAGAAGTGGTCATTGCGGTTAATCACAAAACGATGAACGAAGAACTTGTTATTTTCTTCTGTACTCCGATCCGGCGTAGTGTACACTGTCAGATTGTACGATTCACAGTCCTTCTCGTCCCACTTCGGCACGATGATGAAGAATGTCAATTCCTTCTCCTCCTCCTCCGCCTTCTCCAACAGCTCCAAAATGTGCTTTATATTCCGAATCATACACTCCTCCACGAACGGAGGGTTGCTTTCAAAAACGCCTTCTTCGGGATAAAACGCAAAGAAACTCCCTTTCGAGTTGAACGGCGTGTCCGTGTCCTTGAAACGGCTGCAGAAGGACCCGATGGCGGCGCAGGAGTTCATCGGCGACGCGAAGCACTCGTGCTCGAGCCTGTACTTGTCTTTGAGGTATTGGAAGACAGCCGTCGGCAATGCCATCTGGTAACCGCGGACGTTCCCGCTGACGGTGTTGTAGCTACGCATGAGTGAGCAAGACGAACAGCACCGCAAGAGAAGCTTGAGGAGACACTTGTGAAATGAATCGTCATCCTTCTCGGAAGGATTGGCCTTGTCGAAGAGACTGCGAAGATGGTCATAATCACTCTTGTGGATTTTCGCAGTTTCCTCCTTTCCAGCAAGCGCATAGTGAAAGGTCACATCGCTCCCCCGCTCAACGTGAACCGTCATCATTTCGTCCGAAAGCGCTACTACTCACTTCGATCACACATTCCACACCTGCCTTCTCCTTTGAAAACGCCTCGTACTCCTCCTTTGCGAGACGGACCAGTTCCTTGTCAATTTCACTTGCAACCTCCTCAGAGAATCCCGCCTCTTTCATCTCGCGACGTAACCACTTGTCCTCTTTGGGTTCTGATGGAACGAGCGGATCGTCTGTGTTTGCCTAGAATGACATACAACTATCAATAATACGCCATAGAGTTCTTGAATGAGGAACCAACGAGACATAATCGCCGAAATCCCCTCCTTTGTGCTCATTCTCTTTGCCCGCATCGCCGACTTCGATTGACCTCCCATTCCGCCCTTCTTGTCGATGAACTCGGCAAGACGATCTGAAATGGCGTCACAACACGAGTGCCGCAGTTTCTCTATCTCTATCTCGCTCCGTTTGATTCTATGCATCAGTAGCAGCAATGCAGTGAAACGAGAAGCCACTCATACTTGAAGAATGATGCTTCATAATCCTTTCGGCATTATCGTCAGAACGGGTCTGACAGAGAAGGCGCGATGGCAACAAACGATGCTGCCGCCAGCAAACAGATCGAGTATCTGATGGCGCTATTTGGAATGGTGCGAAGAGACGACGGCGTTCACCAAATCCTCAATGGTGATGAGATGCAAAAGACGATGTATGCACAGAATATGACGCGGCTTGCTTCCTTCTGCCGTTCCCCAGAACTGAGCGATATTGACATTTTGCAGTTCTTCAACGGTTCTGCCATCCCGGTAGTGCCACTTCATTGTGGTTAATGAGTAGTTCGTGAACATCTTGGTCCAGGTGTTATACAGCCTGTCGTTTAGCGAGTTTTCGGAATCGTTCACATCAGATATGTACTACTTGACGCGCAACTGCATGACTCGGCTGCTAGTTGATGATGACAGTCGTCTGCTGTCGCTCCTTCTGTTTGACTGCAAGTCGGTTATCGAGGTAATCCATCTCGTGATCTATTTCATGTCCAGGACGTGCTCCAATTCCACAAGGCGTTCTCTCCAAATGAAACCGTTCCGAAAGCCTATTTGCACGCGTTTCGTGGCGTGGCGAGACACATCGGGAATTCGTACGGCTCGCTGAATTCACAGAGCGAGACATGTTGATTCCTTCTCCGTTCCTGAGGAATAGACAGCAACTCGTCTGACGCCAGTCTGTTCGTGATATACGACTGCACAGAGGGAATCACGCGACAGACGCTGCTCAAGAATTGCGTGAGTTTCGTCTCCTTCATCCTTTCGGATCTCCACCAGGCGGTGTTCTTCACGGACTCGATTCTCTGCATGAATGAGCTTGCGCGAGAACTGCTGGAGGACTACGCCACCATCGATCTCGCCATTCAGGTACTGCTTCTCCGTTCTTCTCATATAGATGATCACGGTGCTCATTCGTCGCGATTCGAATATTGTTTCGTCCCTTTCCTCCATCACGTCGGTGATTCAGCTCATCACCCGCCAGCTTCAACAGACGAACGATTTCGGCGGTCTGACGGCGATCGCGTCCATCTCGGATGACCATTTCGTCCAGTTCCTGAACCAGGTGGTTGACGTTCTTCTCCTTGTCAATTCTTCGTCCTTCGTGTCGTATCCCGTTTCCGTCCTGCTGGGCGTCCTGCCCACCTTCGTAACGATTCTGCCCTACCAGGCGAGACCCTGTCTGTTAGAGCCCATATGCGCGATGCTGACCCAATTGATGATCATGGACCTCATCTCCGACTCCGTGTGTCTGTCCTTCGTGATTCAGCAGGTCGGCTCTCTGAGCGCGCTGCCCACTCCAACAGCCATCCATAACTCCAGAATTCTGAGCGATTTCTGTTACCACTTCGTTCTCCACAAACCCGCACAATTCACTCTCCTTCTCGATGCCTGCATCTCCATCTTCGATGAAACTCCCTCCAAGAAGGCACGTGCCTCCGAACCGTCTCTCTCCGACCACACGCCCCTCGTTCTGTATCTCCTCCTCCTCGATCTCTTCAACTCGCTTCTTCTCGAAATCAACCAGAACAACTCCGCGTTGCTCAACGCGTCCTTCGTCGACTCCTTCGCGCACTTCCGCCTGGAGCTGGTGCAGTACTTCGCGCGCGTGGTTCTGCCGTCGCAGCGCGTGGGCGCCGACGCGCAGGCGATTCGCGAGGACGAGTTGGTGTTGAAGGTGTGTGTGAAGGTGTGTCTGGTACAGCTGCTGGAGCAGGAGAAGGAGCTGCGACGGCGACTGGCGCGGTTCATCGAGTTGTGTGTGAAGGGCGAGGAGGTGAAGGAGAACACCCAGCAGGAGAACGAGTGCGTGATCATGTTCGACGGCGCGCGTGAGTGTGGAGTGGCGGTGTGAGCGATAGACAACCGGCTGGTGAAGGTGAAGGAGTGTCATACGAACTCCCTCCAACACGAGGAGAGCCAGAATTGGGACATCGGGGATATGAACCGGTTTGACTGCATTCTTGTTCTCGTGTCGTGTTTCTCCTCCATCGTGTAACTGTGTGATCGTGTTGTGACTGTAGTGAAACGCCCACCGCTGTGTCAGACGAATCCCTTCTCTTCCTTTCCTCCACTCTCCAACAGTTCGCCACCTGCTCCGTGGTCAAGTGGTTGTGGCCCCCCATTTTCACATGTAGCGGACTCGGGTATCTCCCCCTCTGCATCCACTCCTTCTTCCTCCGTCTGACATCCGTGTCGCAGCTCTCAACCTTCCTTCTCCGCTTCATCACTCCCACCGCCTCGTTCGCCACGCTGCTGTACGCCATTCAGCACTTCGCGTGCTCCCTCAGCAAGTTTACCAACCACTTCGCGTGTTACCTGTGCCTGAACCAGCGGCGCTCGCGGTTCTACGACTTCGTGTTCGCCTCCTCCATCCAGAGCACGCATTCCGAGATGGACTTTAACGAACTTTACTTCAGTCTATTCGATCTCGTCCACACCCACATTCTTCCTCTTCTCTCCTCTTCGCTCGCGCCGCTCTGTGCCTGCGAGGCCTCCATCATCCACCACTCCGCCTCCTTCGTCTCCTTCTCCATCAACAGACTCTCGCCCTCGCTCCTGCGACCTCTGCGCCACACGCCGGACATGACGGAGACGAACCAGGTGATCCGGAACAGCTGGCTCTTCCTCAACGCGCCGAAACTCCGCGATTTCTTGCAGAACACACTGCTCGCCAATTCCTCGCTCCTCGTCCACGCCGCCTCGTCCATGCTTCTCTTCGTGTACGCGCTCGTCGCAGCGGACGTCTTGCTGGTGTCCATGTACGACGACGCCAACGCCACCACGCTGCAGTTCAACGTGTTTCTGTCCCTCATCCAGCTGGTGAACGCGATGGAGAACTCGTTCAAGCAGTGCAAGTCGGAGGCCGAGTACCGTCAGCGCGTGGTCAGCTATCAGCCCACACTCAACGCCATCACGACGCTGCTCGGCGAGGTCAGTATTAATCTGCTTCAGTATCCCACGCTGAAACCCCTCATGTCCCTACTGGTGATCCAGTTAATGAAATGGGTCGTGAGCAACGACAACAACGTTCTCTACGACCTCGCGATTCACCAGCTGATCAAAATCGCCCGGTATTCCGTCATCGTGTGCAAGAAGCAGTTGTACTCCGTTCTGCCTGACTGTATTGTGGGCGAGCTGGCGAAGTCATTGCTCACCGTCTCCACACAGCGGCAAGACAGCATCATCCACTCCGTTTTCGACAATTCCATAAATCGGTCCGATTTTTACCTTCAGTTGTCCATCTACATCCTGCCCGTGTACATCAACCAGCAGGACGTGGCGTCCATTGTGCTGCTCACGCGAGCGATCTTCCCGGAGCAGTCGGTGTCCATCTCGCTGGCGACGCTGTTTCAGGGCGATCGGTGCGTGTACAGTGTGTTCGTGTACCTGCTGAAGCACATGAACGGGGACAACATGAAGGCGTGGGAGTTGTTCTTCTTCCTCCAGTCGTCGTTCACGGACGAGGAGATCGAGAGCGGGGCGATCGTGTTTCCGCAGTCGTCGAAGCTGAGTTTGTTGGAGATGGTGAAGCGTCAGGGACACTGCGTGTTGTGGCCCCTCTTATTCGACTGCACGAGTGAGAGTGTGCGAGACCGAGAGATTAGCGAGACGGCGTTGAAGTCGTTGTGCGAGTTGTACGAGAGTGACGGCGGAGCCACGCGCACGGAACTATTCTTGAAGTCCTTTCATTACTTCAACTTCCAGATCAATCAGGCGTTGTCGTTCAACCAGTACGACTTGGAGCGCGCGATCCTGGCGCTGAAGCGAAGTCTGGACGACTACAAGGGGTATTGTGAGAACGCGGAGCTGAACGTGCCGGACAACTTTCTGTGGGGCGTGTTGTCGTTTGTGAAGAACGTGTTGCAGGTGGGTGCGTTGTTCTTGTTGTGTCATTTCATTCTATTTTGTTGTGTGGTGTTTCATTATGTTTTGTCGTGTGTCGTTTCATTATGTTTTGTCATGTGGCGTGTCATTATGTTTTGTCATGTGGCGTGTCATTGTCATTCCACGATCACTCTGTTGTCATATCACATTCACTCATCACATCACATTCACTCACAACTCACACTCACACCCCCTAGCGTCCCGAAATCCAGCTCTATGCCTTCGTGCTCCTCGACTCCTTCCTCGACACGCTCTCCGAAGCCATGCTCTTCCGTCTCTTCTCCGAAGTCCTCGTCTGCGTCGCGGGAGCCTTCGAGCGTATGACAACCTTCCTTGCCCACCTCGCACCGCAAGACCCCGAGTTCCTCGCCCTCGATCCCGCAGAGTGGAAACAGAGGTGCGTGGTGAACCGCGGGGAATCGAAGAGTTCGCAGCCACACACGATCGATTCGTACTTCTCGCAATCCAACGACCCGAACAACACGGAACGAGCTGTGGAGGAAACCGGCATTATCCTCTCCATTTATGGAAGTGAAGAAAAAGGGGATGTTTCGGGAATGGCGGAAAACGACCCGCTTCGGAGTTTCACGAAGACAACGATCACGACGATCCAGAACGACCCGGTGGGTTACAAGATGGCGATGTCCGACTTCTTCGCGGGAATCATCAAGAAAGTGGCGACCAAGTATCCAAAGCAGATTCTGGACTGCCTGAATTCCCGCCCATTTCTGTACTTCCTCAAGTACGGTCGCTATTACATCAGCACCATCCTAAACTGTCCTCTCCCATCGTCGTATTACCACTCGTACTCAAAGGAAGCACTTCTGACGCTCTTCGCACAGATCATCACGATTCCCGAACTCTCTCTCGAAATCGTCCCCGCGCTTCAGTACGCTTCGTTCGTGCTGGACATGTCGCAGAGCGCGTATCGGGAGCTTATCCGCGGAGAGCAGACGATTCCCGCGGTTGTCCAGTCATTCTACTACTACTGTCTGCACATCTGTTCAGTGATCGACCCGAGTCATGATAACCATACCCTTCTCATCATCGGTCGCTTGCTGGGCCAGCTCGGCGCCATTGCCCCCAACCGATTTGAGGCCAAAAAGGACAAGACGGCAATTCGCCCAATTCTCTCGGAGTTCGACCTGTCGTGTCACATGATTCGCCAGTTCTTCGTGAAGGACCTGATGGGGCTGCCCAAACGCGACATTCAGAACCGAATCGCGCTGACTGTGCAGCGACTGTTGCGATTTCTGGAGAATAAACTGAGTGGGGGCTTGACGGAGGGTCTGACGGCGGATCGCGAACTCCTCGCGCGCGTGGCGAAGGCGCGGGAACAGGCGAACAAGAACAAGAACGACTCGGGGTCTGGCGACACGCCGGTGCTGAAGGAGCAGCACTTGCCGGTGGAGCTGCAGTCGCTGTTCTCGGAGGAGGAGGTGAGCGTGATCTCGCAGTACTGGCGCACGGAGTACGCGGTGCGCAACGAGAGTTCTGTGGCGTACAAGGGGTTTGAAGGCATCAGCGTGAAGTCGTACGGGAAGTGGGTGTCACGCTTCGCTTCGCGCCTTCTCATTCTCTGTCCTCGCGAGGAGTCATCCCTCAAACAGACCGCCTCCACACTCTCCGCCACCGCGCGTTCGTCCACCGTTGAAGTGGACTCCAATCCGCGGAGCCGAAGCGTCGCGACGCAAGAGACGGACAGCGTGTTCTACTTGTTCCGTTCGCTCTTCTCCTCCGCGTGCGCCGACAAGGCAAGCTTCCTTCTCCCGTACATCATCCAGTTCGCGCTTCTGTTCCACAGCCAGGACGACGCCTTCGCCACGCAGCTGGCGGGGTACCTCAACGACCTGTTGGCGAAGGCAGACGCGCAGTCGGACAATGAGTTCCACCACTGTCTGTCGGATGTGCTGAGCGTGCTGGAGACGCTGGAGGCGTGGCGCGGCGTGTGCTTCGTGCGGGGAAAGAAGGAGAACAAGGCGGAGCTGAGCGCGCGAAGCGAGGTGCTGGACGGGTTTTTGAAGAGGATCGTGAAGAAGGAAGTGGTGCGTGTGAGCGTGCTGCTGGGTCAGTACACACGCAGTCTGAAGTAAGCGAGGGGCAGTGGTGTGAGGGTTAGAGAGATGGAGGAGGTGATTCGCGGCGAGCACTCGGTGGTCACAGGGTTGAAGCAGAACCACATTCTGAGCGTGGTGGGCCAGCTGAAGGCCAGCGAGACGGCCGATCTGTTAACCATGTGTTACAAGCTGCAGAACCGCGACCTGATGCGCGGCTACGAACTCATTCTCGAGCGCGTGCAGGAGAAGCGTTCGCTGTTCCACTCGGCACGCGACCTCGAGATGCGACGACAGTGGGAGCTTGCACGCATGAGCTATGAGCAGTTACTCTTCCAGAGCGGTGATGGGTCCGACGACGGCGCGCTGATCGAGGAGGCGAACAGTAACTACCACCACTGTCTGCAGTGTGGCGGGAACTGGAAGGAAGTCCGGTACGTGCGTCTGAAGCCCTCAGCGTCCTTCGCGCAGTCGCTGCGACTCCTGAATTGGAAGATTGAGAGCGCGTGGCGCTGCTGCGACTGGGGCGAGTGCTCGCGGTTCGTTCGAGACGTTGAGTGGCTCGTGAAAAATAGTCACAATAAATGGAATGTGAAAAGGAGCGAGAAGCTGTTGTTTGGAGAAGGAATCGGCGACATCGACTACGGATTTGAGTACTATTTGGGCAAGGTGTTGCTGGCGATCAAAGAGAACAAGAACGACGTGAAGAAGGTCATTGAGGAGGGACGGCTGATGGCGGTAAAGAATTTGGCGGCACGCGCCACGAGCAGTCTGTACACAGTGTACGAGTTGCTGTTGTCGCTGCAGATTCTGCAGGATGCGGAGTGGAAGTGGGAGGTGAACACGGGAACGAGTTCGCGTGGAGTGAACGACGCCTCGCTGAGGGATTTGCTGCACGACCGTCTGGACGCGATGATGACCGGATTCGAGAACCGCGAGAAGTTGCTGGCGGTTCACCGAGTGCTGACGGACGCAAACCACCCTCACGAGATCAGCGCGCTGTGGAAGGAGGTGTGTGAGAGCGAGTGGAGTGAGGCGTAGACAGCTGGACTTGCCATTCATCACGGAATGTACTCGGCGGCGTGGCTGGCGCTGAGCGCGCTGGGCGAGGAGGAGAAGGACGTGGTGCTGCGCGCGAAGCTGTACTATTTGTTGGGGTACCCCACCAGCGCGATGAATATACTGCGAGTGAACGTGGGAGTGTGGGAGTGATGTGATGTCCAGAAATCGGACCCAAAACCGCTGCAGGAGGTGGTGCTGCGCGAGTACTGTTCCATCAAACGCGACATCGAGCCGTACGATGTGTCGATCATTGAGTGTGTGTTGTGTGGTGGTGTGACGGGCAGAGAGTACAAACAGCTGGTGGAGCTGCAGGACAACGCCGCCACCACGCACTACTTCTGGGGACAACTGCACGACCGCGTGTACTCGGCACAGCGCTCAGGGTTGTGTCTTCCAGCGACGCTCACAGCTAGGGCGATCTCGGACGTGCAGGAGGCGATCAGACACTTCTCTCTCTCGCTGCAGCAGAGCGACGCCTTCCTGTACCACTCGATCATTCGCGTCACCACACTGTGGTTCCGCGTCTCGCAGGAGTCGGCGGTGGACCTGATGGCGACGGTGAAGGAGATGACGGAGATCAAATCGTACCAGTGGTACGTGGTGCTCCAGCAGCTGGTGTCGGTGGCGCAGCACCCGTGCGAGCTGCTGAAGCGACAGGTCAGTTCAATTATCGCGACGGTGCTGCGGGAGTACACGGAGTTCGTGGTGTGGCAAATCATCGGAATGCTGAACAACGACGCGGGGGTAAAGAGGAGTTTTATGATGCCCGTAGACTCGAATTGTGGGGGTGATGGGAGTAGATCATCCAGGACACGAAGGTGCTGAACAAGAGGAAACGGTGCGTGTTGGAGCAGGCGTACCAGGTCAGTAAAGCACTGCAGAACATCAGTCGTTCGGACAAGGTGAATTCTGCCGACGTGATCGTGAGGGGTTGTGATGCAGTTTACCTGAAGACGATCAACAATCAGTTTAAGACGAGGCCACTGATTCTGCCGCTACACCAGTACCTCCACTCGGATGTGAACGTCGTCAAAACCACAAGCGAGGTAGGTGTGCGTCGGCAGTGGCGTTTCGCTGACTGTGTGTAGATGTATGTCGTGCGGATGTCGTCGTCGATCGACATCTTCGCGTCGAAGGAGCGTCCGAAGAAGCTGATCTTTCGCAACGAGAAGGGCGAGGAGTTCTTCTTCCTGTGCAAGCAGGAGAAGAAGGGCGATCTGCGGAAGGATTTGCGTGTGATGGAATACATATCGATTGTGAATCGCGTGCTGAGTCAGGACGAGGAGGGAAAGGAGAAGCACCTGCAGTTGAATACATTTGTAAGTGTGTGGTTGAGTTGTGATGGTGTTACGTTAGCTCGGTTGAGTCATTCATCTCTGTTCATTTTTCATCACTTCATTTCATTCAGTTAAGTCACTCATTCACATCACTCACTTCACATCACATCACTCACAACTCACATCACACCACTCACCCCTCTCAGTGCGTCACGTGTCTCTCAGAGAAGATCGGCCTCATCGAGTGGGTGCGCAACTCCGAACCCGTCCTGCGCAAGCTCAACACACTTCGCTCCCTCCACGGTCTGCCCTCCTGCAGCAAAACCGCCATGGAGCTGAAGCCCGACTACGACCGCCTCCAGAGCTATCTCAACAGCGGGCAGAAGGACCTGGGTCTGCAGATGTTCTTCGACTCCATCATGACCGCTTGCGAGCCGTTACTGCACGAGTGGCTTCTGCTGGATTACCCGTCCTCGGGAGACTGGTTGAGAGCGCGGGAACTGTTCACGCAAACCACTGCCGTCTGGTGCATGACGGGGTACATATCCTTGTGGTCGAATTCTTGGGGCCCCTTCACCGCACGTTATCGGTCTGGGCGATCGTCACAACGACAACATTCTGATCCAGCGAAACGGTGCCGTGTCACATATCGACTTCGACTGCCTGTTTGAAAAGGGGACCATTCTGCCGATTCCAGAAGTAGTCCTGATTTGTGTCGTTGACGGGCTAGCGCGTGCCGTTCCGTCTGACGGCGAACTTCATCGACGCGTTCGGCGTGAGCGGCGTGGAGGGCGTGTTCCGGTCAACGTGCGAGCTGGCGATTCGATGCATGCGAAGTAATCGCGACCTGATCATGTCGGTGTTGGAGTCGCTGCTGTACGACCCGCTGATGGACTGGAAGACGTTCCACACGGAGGAGAGCTCGAAGGGGAGTGACGTGTTCGGTCAGATTCTGAAGGTGATTGAGAACCGGTTGCGGGGCGTGTACGGAGAGCGGATGATCGTGCGGAGGAAGGGGGATAGCGGAAACAGCACGGGACGGCACACAGAGTTGTCGGTCCAAGGGCAGGTTGACAATGTGATAAAGGATGCGACGGATTCGCTGAATCTGGCGCGAATGTACATCGGCTGGATGCCGTTCTTTTAGTGATTGCTTGTTCCATAGATCGAGTCATGTGTGTTTGTTGGATGAAATGAGAGAATGAGAAGAGATACAGCGTCCAACAGGCACGTGTCACACGAAGGAGGATTTCACCTCATATCCGTATAGAATGGAAGGAGGTCTATTTCTGACACTTCCGCTGTCCAAAACGGGTCGCCTTGAGAGACATCTCTCGGCGTGCAAAGAGAAGACTCTCCTTATCCTCGTATCCAGCGTGCTCATCTCGCTGACAAGCATTTCGGCATGTCTGTTCATCGTTCAGACCCTCATTACCATTCCCAGTTACGATCAGGTGAGAGAATCCGTCTCCGTTTGAGCACAGCATTTCAGAATGATGAGTAGAAGTATGCGGCCGAAACCCAGCACCAGCGAAACGCATACGAGTTTTGCATTGACCAAGGAATCAACGTAATCTGTTATCCAGAGAGATGAAGAGTAGAGATGCAATCAGACGTTGGAGGAAGCCTATCAGCAACAGGTGGACTCGGCGATTCACACGGAGAGTCACAACCGACTGCTTTTGGAGGAGTTACAAAGCGAGACAAATGCAATTCGCTCCATGTAATCGAGCGGTTTGTTGGTGACGCGTAGAGAGAACGATCTCAAGCTTGTCATTCATAACGAAGTGGTGCGGAATGCGAATTCAGCCATATTCTCTGGGATCTGTTCAGCAGATGCGATCTCCTTCTTGAACCGTGCCTACGGCATCTCTCAAAATGAGGACGCAATCATCGCTGTATTTTCCTCGTGTGGAAGAGCGTAATGGGCAGATTATCGACCAAGGGAACAATGTCACAACTTCCGCGTTAGACAATCTGGTTCAGCAGTATCATCAGAGGTAGAGAATGTAGAGAGTGGTAATGGGTAGGATCGACTACGATCTGGAATACGTGCAGAACAAGTCCCGTTCCCTCGTTTTGTCGCAATCCCTCTTCTTTGATGCGATATCCATCCAAATCGGCAACATCTCATTCCCCTTCTACAGTGCTTGTTCACAGTGAGTCTTCCCCTCTAGATCTGAATACCACGGACCTCGTTCGTTGCGTTACGATGGATAACCGTTGTGTTCTCTTGGATAGCATGTATGATCAGTACGTGAGGATCATGGAGGAATACAATGCGTCCTGCCTTGCCATTCAACGCCAGTATAGGTAGATATGGCATTTGACTCCTTATCTGCAGTGAAATCAAGCAGTCCGTCGTACAATATCAATTGGCGGTTGCGGGCGTGTTGGCTGACATTCAAGAGCTGTACTACCGGATTGAACGAGTGTCTTCCGTGCTGAGACAGTTCCACATCGATATCGGCGACTTGCCCTCATTGCATGTGCCTTCGCTCCACTTGCCCGAACTCAGAATCGACTGGCAGATGCCGCGTATGACTTAGTTCCTATCCTTCCCTCTAGAACCGGAGGCGATTTACGCCAAGCTGGCTCCTCATTTGGTAACGCTCTCTGACCAAGTCACTGAGTACGCGAACCTAACGAAGGAACGAGCACGTGACGTCATGCAGGCAATGGACGGTCATTTCAAATCGTTGGGATCCCTCCTCGACGACTATGATCCCCCACTCCTGAACACGACGGAATACCTGACTCAGTTTCAACGCAGCATGGACGAGTACACGCAGATCGTCTGGAGAACCGTAATGAACTCGTCCGAAGTGGTCACCTTCTTGTCATTCTTCGCGTCTTCGCTGACCCATAGAAACGCCACAGCGACTTCGATTCAAGCCAGTCTCCCGCTCATTCGAGACACGGTGTACTCCTTCTTCTCCACGTGGACGCCACGTCCCTTCGCCAAGCTGAGTGTGGACTGGAGCGCGTTATCCACACGCCTCAGCCGCCTGCTCGCGTGGGTCGTCTGGCTGGACGCCGCGTATCGAGTGGTCTCCGTGCTGCGCGTTGCTACTGCCTTCTCCGCTCAGGTTTAGACTGTGGTGAAGGTGTTGGGGAGAGGGGACTTGTCCACGCTGGTGGTGGGCGTTTCAAAGCTGCCGACGCGCTCGACGACATGCCTTCGTCTGTGCAACCTGATTCTGCCATTCATGATGCCGTTGTGTGTCGTGTGCATTTGTGCGTCGGACTTCGTTGTCCCGTTTATCGTAGAGTCGTCCTGATTACCCTCATTCTGTTCCTCTATGTCCCGATTGTCCACAATTACGTCACTGGCTGCGTCACGTCCAATCAAGGCACCTTCGTCACCCACAACCTCAACTCTGTCGCCCTCAACTACGTCACCATGCAGGGCGACAGCGCGCGTGTCATCGTATCTCTTGTCCAGCGCGTGCACTGTAGGCGGAGCAGCGGTTCCAGCAGAAGCGGAGCGACTACTGCGAGAACGTGCGGAGGAGCGAGGAAGCTAGTTGGAGGAGCGTGGCGGAGGTGGCGGAGGAGTTGATGGAGGCGCGAGAGACGGCGAGAGAGACGCTGGACCTGACGGAGACGTGTTTGAACTGGGAGCGTGTGAGTGATCCCGCGGGAATCCGCGCTGTGTTGGAGCGGTATCACGTGCTGCCGCAGACCGACTTCGCGTTCGTCCGCCCCTCCGCCAACTGTTCGCTGCCCGCGTGCGTCGTCGCCTGCGCCACTCCCAACGAACACTTCCTCGCCGAGTAGGAGATGGGCTGTGTGTTGAGCGTAGCCAGTCCTTCGTCGCGGGCTGTACCGCCGAGTGGTTCGTGCACAGCTCGCTCGCGGTGTATGGCGTCGCATTCGTGGTATGGCTGATTCTCAACCTGTCGCGCGTTCTGCTGGTGAGCAGTTACAAGAAGCTGCGGCTGGGGAGCACGTCGTATCAGGACGTCAGGCAATCCGTTGTTAGAGACGGTAACGAATAGAATTGTTCTTCCAGCGACGAAGAAGGGGGAGGTTGTGTGGAATCAGGCGAGTGACATGCACAAATCGATTCTGGACAGCATTGCGCAGAAGGAGAAGCAGCAGCGAGTCGAGGCCTACGTGTTCACCGTGCTTGCCCTCCTCCTCCAGATAGTGTGGATCGGCTTCCTCGTCACGCTCGCGCCATTCCTTTCGCGCATTCACGAATAGAATGCGTTTGTGGATTCCTTGTTCCATCACACGAATCGAATTGTTCCAAAAATCGGGGGGATTCTGTTCAGTCCGTTTTTGTGCGCATTCTTTAGCAAGAATGGATGATAAGAGCAAAACAAAGTTGATCCGGAGAGGCTGTGCCGTGAGGGAGCTTGTGGAGAAGATTCTAGCGCTAAAGAAGGTCATCAAGTAGGCGAGGACGCTATTCCTCATGTGCAGAGACCAAACAGAGCTGTATGCAAAGCCCATCAGCCAGCGCTTTCCGAACAAATACGAATGGTTATTCGAAGGAGTGAATATGGTTGAGGCGTATGCAGACGACGCCTACACCGGTCTTGTTGGAGAGAGAAATACGCCGAACAAAGGATACATCAGCGACATCAACGACAAAGAGGCCTGCCAGAAGGCCAACATCGGATTATTCCTCAAGAATGTGATGATTCAAAGATTGTCATTGTACTTTCTGGAAAGGGCGTCTCATGTAGATACAAGATATTCATGAAGAACGCGGTGAAGTCCACGTCCTTTTTGAACAACCTGGACGAGCGGGATCCGCTCGCCAAGTTTATTCAGAGCCAGCGCACAACTGTGGTCGGGTACGGTCCTTCTCTTATGGTTTTCTCTTCTTCATTCTCTGACCTCCAGGACTACTTTGACCGCATCATCAAGCACCCGGGACAAATGGATCTTCTCATCTCCACAATTCTGAAGAACACGCTCGATTCCGATCCGAACCGTCCCCTCCTTGTCGAGCAGTACGCCCTCTTGAAGGCGACGGTGATGAAGCTGGATGAGGTGGTTGGCGACCGGAGTGCGAGCGATCTCCTCAATCTGCAGAATCTGATCGGCGACGTGATGAAGATCATCATTCCGACGCGTCGTCTAATCACGAAGGTCGATTGCGCATCACAGCCATCACGACTAGGGTTACTTCAATTGCGTGTTTCCGGAGGGGACCAAGCAATTGCTCTTCTTCCTGTGCGACGATTTGCTGCTATATGGTACAGAGAAGAGTAATCACTACGACATCCGCGGCCGTTTCTTTTTAGGTGTGTGATGAGCTGAGATGATGAATTGTAGTGGATTGCATTGCGGAAATGGACGAGGACGTCATCACGATTGAAGATGCCGAGAAGTGTCTGACGTTCTACTCCCCGACCGTGGCCCAATCCACGATCACGAACGAAAAGGGAATTCGGGAGTGGTACGACCACATTCAGAGCGGCATTCAGCACATGCAGAAGAAGCATCGGTTGTGCGGCATTTGCAACCGCAACTGCGAGTACAGTCCCAGCATTGACAACGCCGTGCAGATGGAGGGCGGCTTGCCGGAATTGAAGAATGGGTCCGAGACCGGGAAGGAGAGCCTAAAGTGCATCATCTGCCGTGGCTGTGGCCGTAGCATTTGCTTAAACTGCATTCCGTGCATGAAGGCGGACCCATTGCAAGATGCGGTGGACAAGACGCTGTACTGCTTGCACTGTCGGAATTGGAATCGGAGGGAGATTGAAATGAGCGGAGAGAACTACCAGGTCGTTGTGGATGAGAATGAAGCCGAATGGCATCGCGTGGTGAACGACCAAAATCAGCCCCAATTTTGGTACAATGAGAAGAAGGAGGTGAGTTGGAAGGAGCCCGTCGTAAGTGATATGTACGATGAGTCGTCGTTCTGCGACGAGAAGGTGATGAGTCGGAAAGCAATGCACAATGAAGTGAATTGGTTGCGCTACACGAGCAAGGATGACAGGGACTACTACTACAACTGCGAAACAAACCAGGTGCAGTGGAAGCAGACGATGGACGTCGTAATGAACACTCGAATCGAGAACAACGTGTGTTTGAACTGCGGACACGAGATGAAGAACTGGGCGGTCGTGTGTCCGCGATGCCAGCATAAATGGAGCGTGTATCGCTGTTTGTCAAGAAACACCCCAATTACACAAAGGCTTCCCGTGAAGAAGCACCCGAACTACGCAAAGGCCTCCAGGAGAATAGCCGTAACAAACAGCAGCAGAGCGATGATCTGCGTGGTCCACGTCTTGCAGTCGGCTCCGCTGAACTCTCTGTAGACGAACACGCCCAAGAGAGCGGAGACGAGGAGCGTTCCACGACTCAGCGCGTAGCCGATGGCGTAGCCCAAGCTGTCGCCAGCACTCGCGTAGCCGAAGTTGCCCAGCGCCAACAGTCCGGCGGACCAGATGGCGGGCCAGCGCTGCTTCCAGGAGGCGGTGAAGTAGTCCTTCCAGCTGCACTTGGGGCCCTTGAGCGGGTGGCGCATGACGATGCTACGCGTGAGCGGAGAGCGAGGCGCCCACTAGGCGAACGGGAACACCACCACCACGGACGCTAAACTGACGATCTGGAAAACACCCTGCGAGTTAGAGGGAGCGAGAGCGCGTACGTAGGGGGAGAGCGAGAGCGTGCCCGACGGGTCCTTGCCCATCGCCGTGCACGGCGCGTAGAACACATCGCAGACGGCGGCGGAGATGCCCAGCGTGATGAACGCCTTCATGGACAGCTACGGTGAAGGGGTGGCAGAAAGTGAACCAATTTCTTGGGCTCCTCCTCGATCAGGGGAACAGTGACCGTGTCGGCGGATTCCGTGGCGGGAGCAGTGGCAGGCTCCGAAGTTGCTACGGTAGAGGTGGCATCCGCAGGAGCTTGATTCGCCGCCTGCGCCTTCTGAGCGGCCTCCTCTTCCATCTTCTTCTTCTGGCACTTCTGGTTCATGCTACAGGATGAGGGAAGAATCCGGAAACGGACTTGGAAGAAATCGTGTTCAGAACCACAGCGAAGAACAGGACGCCAACGCCGGTGAAAATGAGCCACGGATTGCCCTTGGGCTCCATCAGGTAGGTGAGGATGACGCCGATAAGCATGGAGGAGCCAAAGAGAAGGGGAATGGCGCTCGTCAGGCCGTAGCCGTCGACAAGGACGAACATAATCAGGGTGAAGCCCATGGTGGTCGCACCAGCGACAAACGGTCCTCCCAATTGTCTCCAGTAGTGAGATGGCTACGAGTGAGGCAAGGAAGCAGCACTTTACTCCACTCTTGATGATGTCGATGATGTTGGCGAAGGCGTCCTTGTTATCGCTAGGGAACCATCTAGCACCCAAAGTCAGGCTGAGAATGGTGTGGAAAATGAACACCCAGACGAAGAAGTCGATTGTGTACAGAGAAACGGGGTAGGTCAGGTACTTGACGGCAATCTTGTTCGTACCCCAGGTAATCATCGTCATGATTGCCAATAAAAGAGAAACCACTTTAGAATGAGAAACAAACATTCTGCTCCGGGAGTGAAGGAACTACTAATTGTATTCCGCTCTTCCAGAGCGCATGTCGTCGTACAAGTCCGACGCACAAGGCAGAAAGCACCGTCTTTGGGGAATCGCTGTAATTGGCGGTATTTTGGTGAGTGTTTTGAATCGTGTTTTGTTGAAAGCGATGGGGTTGTTTGGGAATTGGATACATTGCAGAGAAGGAAGAGAATGGTTTCTTTCGGCTTGTGGAGTGGTAACGAGATTTGGGTGATTCCCCGCTATTGATGTTGTTTCGCGGTAGTTGTTCGTTATGGAGCAGTAGGAAGGAATGATGAGGGGTGATTGCTTCCATTTGAAGGGAATGGTTTGCAGTCAATACGTAGAGAAAAGGGTTTGAATGGAAATGGGCATTTCTTCAAATCCATTACAAAAGGGGAGAGAGAAAGTGTATCGCGGGAATCGATGGTTCCTCGCAGACGGTTATGGAATGAAAGCCGCTCTTGTTTCTCGCCAATTATCATTCCTATCGGTAGTACCGTGCATACGCTGCGTCTAGACGGCCAATGTCAACGAGTGATCCTCCCAGAGAATCGTTTGGTTCTGATCAGAAAGAAGATGCAGTGAATGTTGCTACTGAGCCCGTCCAGGGCAATGAAGGTGATAAAACGGAAGAAGTAATGGAACCAGTCGCCCCTAAGCCACCCATGCCTTCGTTCAAGCCCTCTTCTGGACTATTTGGTTCTTCCAATCAGAGCAGTGGCCTTTTTAATACGTCGAATCAGAGCGGTGGCTTGTTTGGTTCATCGAGTCAGAGTGGAGGGTTATTCAGCAAGAAGGAGGAGGGCTCGAAGGGAGAAGCGGCTCCGATGCCTTCTTTCAAGTCTTCTGGGTTGTTCGGATCTTCACAACAGAGTGGAGGGTTATTCAGCAAGAAGGAGGAAGAGTCTGCTGTTTCTAAACCATCCTTCAAGCCTTCAAGTGGATTGTTCGGATCCTCCAATCAGAGTGGTGGTTTGTTTGGGAAGAAGGAAGAAGATGAGAAGAAGGAGGAGGAGTCTGCGCCTAAGCCTTCATTCAAGTCTTCTGGTGGATTGTTTGGTTCTTCCAATCAGAGTGGAGGTCTGTTTGCCAAGAAGGAAGAGGAGGGGAAGGAAGAGGCAGCTCCCATGCCTCCCATGCCTTCGTTCAAACCGTCGGGTGGTCTGTTTGGTTCATCCAATCAGAGTGGAGGTCTGTTCGGTACTTCTGCTCAGAGTGGTGGTCTGTTCGCCAAGAAAGAAGACGATGAGAAGAAAGAAGAGTCGGATCCTAAGCCACTAATGCCTTCGTTCAAACCGTCGGGTGGATTGTTTGGTTCATCAGCACAGAGTGGAGGTCTGTTCAGCAAGAAGGAAGATGGGAAGGAAGAAGAGAAAAAGGAAGAACCTGTTCCGCAACCTCCTATGCCTTCTTTCAATTCTTCGGGTGGTCTGTTCGGTACTTCTGCTCAGAGTGGAGGTCTGTTCAGCAAGAAGGACGATAACAAGGAAGAGGACGAGAAGGAAGAAGAGAAGAAGGAGGAGCCAGCTCCCAAGCCTCCGATGCCTTCCTTCAAACCCTCTACAGGATTGTTCGGTTCATCAACACAGAGTGGTGGATTGTTTGCCAAGAAAGAAGAGGACAAGAAAGAGGAAGAAGAGAAGGAGGACAAGAAAGAAGAGTCGGTTGTTCCGAAACCACCAGTTCCGTCGTTCAAACCGTCGGGTGGTCTGTTTGGTTCTTCTCAGAGTGGAGGACTGTTCGGCAGCAAGGGTAACGAAAAGGAAGAAGGGAAGAAAGAGGAAGAAGTGAAGGAGGAGCCAGCTCCCAAGCCACCGATGCCTTCATTCAACACGTCGGGTGGATTGTTTGGTTCATCCTCTCAGAGTGGTGGACTGTTCGGTGCGGCGAAACAGAGTGGAGGTCTGTTCGCCAAGAAGGAAGACGATGACAAGAAGGAAGAGCCTGCTCCGAAACCCCCAATGCCTTCATTCAAGTCATCATCTGGTCTGTTCGGTTCATCAGCACAGAGTGGTGGTCTGTTCGCCAAGAAGGATGAGAAGGAAGAGCCAGTTGCTCCCAAGCCTCCAGTCCCGTCTTTTGGATCCTCCACGGGTCTGTTCGGATCATCCAACCAGAGTGGAGGACTGTTCAATGCTAAGAAAGAGGAAGAAGTGAAGGAAGAGCCAGTTGCTCCGAAACCCCCGATGCCTTCGTTCACATCTTCCAACGGATTGTTCGGCTCGTCAAGACAGACGAGTGGACTATTCAGCATGAATGAGAAGGAGGAACCAGTTGCCCCCAAGCCGCCTGTGCCCACTTTCACCTCGTCCAATGGACTGTTCGCCAAGAAGGAGGAGGAAGAGAAGAAGGAGGAATCTGCCCCTAAACCCCCAATGCCTTCGTTCAAGTCATCATCTGGTCTGTTCGGTTCATCGAGTCAGAGTGGAGGTCTGTTTGCCAAGAAGGAAGAGGAGGAAGTGCCAGTTGCTCCCAAGCCTCCAGTCCCGTCTTTTGGATCTTCCACTGGATTGTTCGGTTCTTCGACTCAGACGAGTGGAGGTTTGTTCAGTAAGAAGGAAGACGATGACAAGAAGGGGGAGTCGGCTCCCAAGCCTCCCATGCCTTCTTTCAAGTCTTCGGGTGGTTTATTCGGGTCATCCAATCAGAGTGGAGGTCTGTTCGCCAAGAAGGACGATGAGAAGAAGGAGGAGCCAGTTGCTCCGAAACCCCCGATGCCTTCGTTCACATCTTCCAACGGATTGTTCGGTTCTTCGACTCAGACGAGTGGACTATTCAGCAAGAATGAGAAGGAGGAACCAGTTGCTCCCAAGCCGCCTGTGCCCACTTTCACTTCGTCCAATGGACTGTTCAACGCCAAGAAGGAAGAGAAGAAGGAAGAACCAGCTCCCAAGCCTCCCATGCCTTCTTTCAAGTCATCATCTGGTCTGTTCGGTTCATCGAGTCAGAGTGGTGGTCTGTTCAGCAAGGATGACAAGAAAGATGAGCCAGCACCGAAACCGCCCATGCCCTCCTTCGGGTCATCCGGTCTGGTTGGCTCCTCTCAGAAAGGAGGTTTGCTCAGCAAGAACGAGAAGAAAGAGCCAGTTGCTCCCAAACCGCCCATGCCCTCCTTCACTTCATCCAGTAAACTCTTCGACAAGAAGGACTCTCAACCCACTCCACTCAGCCCCAACCCCACACACACCGACATCGCTCCGCCCTCGCTGAGCCCCCTGAAGGCCCAGCCCGAGGCGAGAACGCAGTCGTGTGACGACGACCCAACGCAAGCGAGTGTTCTTGCCGCGACGAAGGAGAACAAGAACGCTGAATCCATCTCCATCGCGAACGACCTCTATTCAGCGCCGCTGCGCCTTCTTCTGACTGCCATCGACACGTCCATTCAACACATCCCATCCACAACACACATCATGCCCGACTTCGACTACCTCGACGCCGCCTTCAACTCGCTTCTCGATCACGTCCAGCAGCAGCAGCGAGCCTTCGACGCCGTCGCGCACTCCGTGCAGGCGCTCCACCAGCTGGTGAGCGAGCTGGAGGAGAAGAAGCGCGCGCTGAGCGACATATCGTTGGAGCGCGTGGAGAGGGAGCTGCGCGAGAGCGGCGCCACACAGTCCAGAGAGTACGTGTTGCTCGCCAGAGTCGACGGCGCGCTGGCTCAACTCACGCACAAGACGGCGCAGCTCGTCAGGTCGGTGAACGCGCTGAAGGACCTGAAGGAGGAGGAGAACAGTCTGAGGTCGTGGCGACTGCGTGGCGTGATGGGTAGGTGCAGCTCGTACGACGACGTCATCGCGCGCTTGGTGGAGCGATCGCTGTGGGCGAGAGTGTGAGTGCTGACGAGTAGAAGGGTGTGCGAGGAGATGGAGCAGAAGAAGAAATCGATCGAGCAACGCCTCCGCGCTCTTCGCTCAAGTACCACGGAGAACAGAAGCACGCCTCGTCAATCGTCACCCGATCTTCGGCGAAGATTTGCACAACCTGTCGTCATCAGAGTGACGGAGTTGGACGACGAGTCGTTGTTGAGCACGGCGCTGCGTCGTGGGGCTGTGGAAGAGAAGAGAAAGGAGGACAACACGAAGTGGAAGGAAGAGAAGAATCGAGTGATACTGAACCGAGGCTTGGAGATGGAGAAGGGCGTTGTTAGCGATACGGTTGGAGAGAATGCGGAAGCTGTGTTGAGTGATATGTTGAGTACACTGAATGAGTTGAAGATGGGTGAGTGACGTGTTTGTTAACAAAGACGGCAACTATGGTACATGGAATCGATGATCGAGCGAAGGCGACGGATTTCGTCCTCATACGCGTCCGCGTCGTTCTCCATCACGAACAGCTCGTTCTTCAGAGCATTCAGATTCTCCGCCATCACGCGGGGGTTGTCCTCCTCCGCTCTCCTCCTCAAGTGCTGCCGCAGCCGCTCTCCCGTCGGCTCCACCTCCTTGTCGAGCGTGATGATCACGCTGGGAGAGGGCTGCGTCAGCTCGGACTCCAACAGCCTCGTCAGCGTGCTGTTTGAAAACGGCAGAACGGCGCTTTGCTGAGAAAGCAGCTGGAGCAGCTCGCAGAGAACGGAGTAGCCGCGATCGAGCTTCCCTCTCTCGTTGTTCATGGAGATTCCCCAGAAGGAAAACGCGTGCATTCTCCCTCTGCGGGTGACGGTTAATCGGATATAGTGATCGTGTCCGATGGTTGCTGCAGACTTCACAAGTGATTTTATGTCTGTAATCGAATTCACCGATCCATCGTGGATCGTCAGCAGGGAATCATCTTCCTCGATCGACAAGGCCTGCACCTATTCGTGATACGCCAAAGTCATGACATGCCTGCAACTGTGGCTCGGACGAATAGTGAGCGCAGAGAAGATTCCACGTGAGATAGCGCCACACACTCGACATCACTTCCGACGAACGACCAAGAAGATAGAAGTGGCTGGACGATCGCAGAAAGGGCCGAACAAGAGGAAACAGCAGGTGGGGATGGAGCTTGCTCGGAAACAGAATGGCATTCCCCGACTCTGGTTTGCTGTCCATACTCGACGAAAAATGAATGCAGTGAGAATCGTGGGAACACAACTGAGAAGAGCAGTGGGAGTATCCCAACTGCTTTAGGATCTCAGGAAGACAACTGACAGAACGACCCATGAGATCGACGGCATTGCACAGCTACTATGAAAGGAATAAAGCAACTCCACATGAGGAAACCAACTGCTGGCTTCTTTCACAAACGTAGTCACCGTGCTCTTCAGTTGTTGTATGTCATCCTGAAGAGAGGAGCAGTTCTTCCTTACGCCGATGATCCCATCCTCCTGTATCCTCGCTTTCGCTTGTAATCCATCTCTTTGATTCTTCAACGTCTCCACTTCCTTGCGTAAATGCTCCCTCTCCTGCTCCCATTCACGTTTTTCCTTCTCGTTTCATTAAGGAATCTTCTCATCAACGAAATGCATTCAACAAGATATGTGCAGCGTTCTCAATTCATCCCTTTCTCGTCTTAGCTCCAGGACTTGCCTCTCGTACAAGGATCTAGAATTCATACTATACACTGTATTCGTTACACTGTTTGGGATAGTTTCGCGGAAAGAGATTGGAGGAGAGTCTGAAGCGTGGCGATCGTAGCAGCGCGGTCCTATATCCTCTTCCCATCCACACAACCTCTACCGTGTCACTCATTCTGCCAGTGCGCTCCCACAGCGACAATCAATTACTGAACAAACAGGGAAACCACTAAACGGATTGACAGCTCGCTTCCATTAGAGCTTAGGGAAAGCCTTGTCGTTCTTCAGGTTGATCTTGGGGGCGCTGCGGCGATCCTCACGGGGACCACGACGGTTGCCTTGAGGCTTGGGACCTCTGCGATCATCCGAGCGCTTGAAGTCTCTGCGACCCTCGG
>ERZ1106923.226-NODE-226-length-25294-cov-18.683308_pt1 | contig 25294 bp, 40 predicted proteins | sample MGYA00403657_ERZ1106923 | MGnify/ENA primary metagenome ERZ1106923 (study PRJEB35170, sample SAMEA104062425) | human gut metagenome | biome: human gut; feature: human-associated habitat; material: faeces | place: Denmark | collected 2012-06-19 ...
AAAGGTGCACCACACATGAGGCAAAGAATCGGGACAGGGCGGGTGCAAAGTGTCCCCATTGATGTTCTTTGTGGATTGAAGGGAAAGGGCGGAATGTTACGCTTCTCCTTATCCTTTCATGCTCAATGAGGGGTGTGGAGAGGGAGGGAGAGCATTCGGAGAGGGACTCAAACAAACACCACAACACTCATGATACAACATTAATGGTCGAGCCCGCTCACGGAGTAGTCCGTTCCCGACATAAGGGAGGTTTGGTGAGGAAGAACCACACCGGCCTCGTCCTTTTTCAGCTTCGTTGCGTTTATGGATTGGGGCTCGTTTGGATACTACGAGTTAGGAGGGAAGGGGAGGAGCACATTCCGATTGACCGAAAAGTTGCGGCGATTTAACGACGCGCACGCCTCTCGAACGTGCGCGGGATTGATTTGGTGCTGTCCCGAGATCTCGGCATACGTCTTGGATTCCGCGATGAGTTTCTGCTTGTACTCTTGTACTTATCACACCTACCCATTCCTACCCGAACAGAACTCGAGGAGCATGGGAATGACGTTATCCTCGTAGGACGTGATTCCCATGTTGCGCATGATTTCTTTTATTCTCGCCACCTGCGCGTTCTCTTCCTCATTCATCAGAATCGCGTTATCTACACCATCACCACACACACTCGCCCTAACGTGTGTCGATGGACGGTGGAATTGAGATGCCTTTAGACGCTGGGACAGAGCCGGATTCCATGGGTCTCCACAAGGACAGAACGATATGTGACAAACAGAGCGCTAAAGAACAAAAGAGAGAAACCATCTATCCACTTCACGAAATCTTCCCATTTCGAATGATAATCCTACGGATCACCGCGCTCGACCAGCCCTACTTCATGGAGGGCTTTTTCGCCTTCTTTTCCCTGCACCACTTGCACACAAACTCGTCATTCGAATTTATGTCATAGTGCACACAGTCCGTATGCAGCCAGCAATTGCACTCGCAACACTGCACCATCGGCCGACCATCGTCATAGTTGTGTCCCTGCACCCCGCAAACGCACCGGAACTCCCACTCATCGCTCTGCGCCTCCTCTCGATTCTCGCAGTCCGCCTGCACGCCCTCGTTGCTGTCGATGCTCTCCGGATACGGACTGATGTCCAGCACCGCCATCGTGTCCTCGCTCGCACTCGACATATTGTCTACTCCTCACGCCCCTCGCTCTCTCTCACCCGGGCGCGACAAGTGGTGGCTCCCCGCGTTCCACGCGTTATCCGCACAGCGCGTCGCCAGCTCCAGCAGCAGGTCGAGGGGCCCCAAACATCCCGCCTTGTCGGCGACCAACGACTCGAACTGCTGCAGCTCGTTGTGCCCATTCCCGTACGCCTCGTGCAGAATCTTCAGTGCCACGATCAGAAAGGGAATGCTTGCCTTCTGCAGGTCCGTCAGCGCGCGCTCGGACTCGCCTCCTTTCCGCAGAGCACGGAGGTACCGATAAGAGGCGAGCCAGTTCATCTTCCAGAACTGCCATTTGTAGCCCTCGTCATACTAATCATGAACCACTGCACGCACACCCACCCGCTCGTTGTAGAACAGACGGTAGGAGGTGATCTGCTTCTTCATGGTGTACCCGCACAGGTACCGCGTGACCACCAGCGTCGCGTTCGTCAGCGCCTGCACGATGAACAGCTTGCCGGGCGGGATGAAGACGTGCTGTCCCGCCTCCGCCGTGACGCACAGCACCAGCATCATGTTCGCGAGCACGGAGGAGCAGGTCTGCTGACTGTCGCTGGTGACGCGCGAGGCGTAGGTGTAGTAGAACACGCGCACGGAGCCGGACTGCACGTACAGCAGGTTGTTGTCGATGGAGTACACGATGCGTCCGTCGTAAATGGAGCCCGGCGTCATGAAGAGAACCGAGCGGGGCGTCTAGCAATGAGTCCGCCTCCACACACACAACCAGGTGGGTGGTCCCCGCTCTGAACTTCTCCTTCTTCTCGAAGCGCGCGAGGTCGCGCTCCCAGTCCAGCTGGTCGACGAAGGCGCCGTGCGAGTACGAGGCGATCTTGTTGGTGGAGAGAGAGTCGAGGATGATCGTCACCGACCACGTCTTCACCTACGCGTGACGCCCCTCCCCAGTGCCCACCTCGTATAGCAGGTCACATACGGTCAGTCCACACTTGAAGCGGCTGCCGTCGATCTTCGCGTCACGCACACTCACACGCGCTTACCACCTGGATGGAGGCGTCGTAGAAGTCGCCCAGCTCCTGCTTGAACGCGGCGATGGACAGCGAGGGCGGGAAGGAGCAGCCCTCGAACAACCCCCGAACGATGAACACGTCGTTCATCACCTTGTCTAGTCATCACTCCCGACCGACGCACACACCCAGCTGGGCACTCGTGGCGAGCGCCTCGGGCGTGAGCACGGGCACGCGCACGGGCGACGCTCCCGCGAGCTGGCTGTACCACATGGGCTTCTCGCGGTGGTGCTGGATGGTGTCGCGAATGTAAATGGGCACGCGGTCCTGCAGGCACTGCTGCGGCGTCGGCTTCTCCTTCTCTCTAGAGTGAAGCGGCGCGAGCGAGGCGTACGGCGGGGTGCCGGGCTGAGGAAGAACGAACGGCGGCGTGGGCGGGTTGAGGAAGTTGGAGTAGGGGATGAAGGATTGCGATGGCTGGACGAGGTTGTGGAGAATCGGCGTGGGGTTGCTGGTTGAGCGAGAGCCCGAGGCCAGGTTCAGCAACGAGCCCGAAAAGGGCGTGAAGGGTTGGTCTGTGAGATTGCTGATTTGGTACGTCTTGCTGTTGCTACGCTCGCGCTGCAGTATTGGAGAGATGGAACCCTGGTTGAGAGGCTGGTCGTGAGTCCGAAACGAAAAGAGTACTGCTGATAGGGAAAACAGGTTACAGCCAGTGTCGAGAAACGGCATATCCATCGCTATGAAATGAAGTGCCGGCGAAACACAAACGGATTCCAGATGCGTCGTTCGCCATTCCCGTGATGATGGGACTGTTGAGTCGGGACCCCAATTCTACGGCCTCACCAACCAGACGATCCGCTACCATTCCGATGCGCGTCCTTTGGCTCTCCGTTTATGCTGCCAATCGTACTCTGGTACAGAACGCCCATGGAGTTCCCATCGCTCTCCGTTTCCTTCACGGAACTGTTTGGGATGGAGGAATGCCTCCCCCTTTGCTTTGCATTCGCCTCCCTGCTTGACAGTGGCTGGTTCTCCCCGGGCACGAATCCCGGCGAGGGGAAGATGGGCACTGGATCGTCGTCGTGCTCATCATTCGTCCGAATCAGGGGTGATTCGGTCCTTCCTCCGCTGTCATGCATGATGAGAATGGGCTTCAGATCAGCCTCCACCGGTGAACTGCGCTGTCTCTTTAAAGTGCTCATTATGCTAGCCGTGAGCAAAAACGCCACAGACTCACTCTAGTCTCGCTTATTTCACCGTATCGATAGACCACGCGAACTCTTTCAAAACGCTGCTGCTCAATTCGTTGAAATCGAAGAAGTGGCGCGAATCAAGTGCTGAGTATCCTTGATGACGGCGCATCCAAATCACGGATTCCTCTTGACCACTGAACGTGCGTCTCGGAGAAGAGTGCTTCGATTTGAGTGTTGTCTTTCTCTACTGTGTGCAGGGAGTGTGCAAGAAACACGGCTATCATTGATGGTCCGAATGCATGTGAACAATGAACTGACCGGCCACGGGGCTATCGCTAAAAGACTTCTTCATCAGCAGAACGCACAGCAGACTGTTCGGGTAGTTCTCGTCAAATGCCGAAAGCAGCTTCTCCAAACTGAGCTGGTTCGCGCTCTTCTCCTTCTCCTCATTCGCTGCGTTGATCTCCGCGAAGTGGTACTCCACCCCGTACACGTACACGAACTTCGCGGGACGCGGCGAGCGACCGATCGTCTCCAGCTTCCTGACTGCGCTCTGGTACGAGTTCATCATCATCATGTCTCCGACGCGACTGCTCTGACTGACGCTCATCACGTAATCATTCCACCCCAAACACACGATCCTCGCCCGCGGATCCGCCTGCGCGATCTGTCCCAGCAGACAGTTCCTCCTGGAAGCATACGGACGCGTCTCCTCGAAACTCCTCCGGAACGCTTCTCCTCCTTCGGCGAACAGCACAGCCAGGTCCAGCGCCGCGCGCGCATCCTCCACGGAGTTGTGGCCCCCATTCTTCGACTGGATGCTCCGATTGAGGTAGTTGACGGCGAGGTAGCGCAGCGCGTGTTTGTACCCAGAATTGGGATGGACGAAGCGCACCGCCGTGTCGATGACACGGTCGTGCACCAGCTTCAGCACGCTCAAGTCGTTCTCTACACGTCACCCCCTCGCTCCTGCCGTACCGAGCGAGTGACCCACCAGGATGCTGGGACGGCGGGCGAGGATCGCTGCCACCTCCTTCTGGACCTCCTGGAAGGCTAGCTGTCACAGGGCAAGAGTGCACACACTGTTGGTGCAGGACTGCAGAATCGCGGGGGTGATGCCGGAGTACTGCGTGCGGTAGTCCGTGACCTCGCCCTCGGGGAGCACGTACTTGTCGTACAGGACGTCGTGGAGAGAGACGAGACTCACGCGAGCCAGCTCTTCTCTCCCGCCCTTCGTCTCCACCATTTCGCAATCCAGACCGATTAGCAGGCTGTGCGTGATTTCAAGCGAACAACTTCACTCTTCTTCCGGCGACACGGCCCTGCATTCGTCGGTGGAGTGCTCGATGAACTGGAAGCCCTCCTTCTCCAGTTGCGCACGATGTTCTAGGAATGACGCATTCATAATTCCTCCTTCCTTTTGACTTCACGACCATGTAGTTGTTCGTCTGCCGCTCCTCCTCCGACAAGCAGAGAGAGAGGAAGGAAGTGCGCGGCTCCTCTTGTGACTGTTTTGACATCTCCCCGAAGGTACGCTTCTGGCGCTGGATTCCGTACAGCAGGTACTGATCCCAAATCTCGGGAAGAGGCGTCTTACGCACCGGGATTGACTTTGTGTTCGGGTGGTTGTTTAGCGCACTTTCCAAATCGGCTAGAGCGTCAGCGGAGAACAAGTGGGGAGTACGCACGTCTTCCTCATTGGCGACGAACAGCGTCACGTTCGTGAGTTGCGGTTTATTCCCTACGAATATCCACGTCGGAGGAACCGCATCCAGCGTAAACAGCCACAGAATGAAGTTGCGGATGTCCTAGTCTGTCACCAGCAATTTTGCAAAAGGCATACCAGAACGCTAATGCCGGAGTTGCGTTTGAGCAGATGATCGACAGTCTTCTCCCGAATGTCGCAGTAGGGCATCTGTAAGTGACAATCATCCATCGTAGATACCAAATTTGCGCTCCGTTCCGCGTCCTTTCCAGAACCACTCATTGTCCACAGAGCACCGATACAAGGGAAGCGTTTGCTTCGTTATCACGAAAGCAAGAGGAAGGAAGAGAACTGGGGTGGTAGGAAAAGATGAAATGAGGAGAGTGTGTGCATTGTGAGTGTGAATGGCGTTATTCCCTGCATTGCAATGGTATGCGCGATCCCGTAATGCATCTCACCCTTCCCCTCCTCCCGTCTGTATCCACCAACTCGCATCCTAGAACCAGCAAATGGAATTCAGATGGAAGAAGGACGCTTCCTCTTTCCGCTGTAATGAAATGACGGAAAACCGCGGTGAGGAAGCGAGAGAAACGCCTGCTCCAAAATGTGGACAGCGACAGCTCTTCACAGATTTATTGTCAATCTCTCTGATTAATAAAGTAGTTTTGCGTTTTCGATGAGGCAGTGCGTTTGCCCATTATCTGGAGTTATTGCTCGGGACTTGGTTGTTTACCGCTTACATAGGTTATCATGTGCCCTGCTCGCAAGGTGAAGATTGTTAAGAAGAGAACTACCTCTTTCCCCCGTTTCCAGGCTGACAAATTCAAGAGAATGAATGTACGCGCCCTTCGGCGTTGTGTTGTGTCTAATCGCGTAGCAGCACTGGAGAAAGCCCAAGGGTATTGATGGTCGCTGCAGACGTCGCTTCCGCGGTGCCACTCTGATGCCCAACATTGGTTACGGTTCTGACGCCGCCACCAAGTACATGCTCCCCAACGGTCTCTACAAGTTCACCGTGAACAACGTGAAGGACCTCGAGCTCCTCATGATGCACAACAACACCTACTGTGCTGAGATCGCTCACGGAGTGTCCGCCAAGAAGAGAGTGGCCATCCTCAAGCGTGCTGACGAGCTGTCCATCCGCGTGATTAACGGAGCGTGAGTTTCTGTCCGCTTTCGTGACTTGTAGTGCTGCTGTGGCTAAGGTCGAGGCTGAGGCTGAATAAGTTATTCATCTACGGAGAATTGACATATACGCTGTTTGTTTCGCCTAAATCAGATTTGTTCGCTGCCTTGAGTATAGCAGGATGGGAAAGCGAGGAAAGAAGAACGGCGTTGTGCGCGATAAGAACGAGGACATGGCTCCCACCGAGTACCGTGCATCGAGTGCTTCTCGTAACTGTGTAGGGAAGAGTTGAAGTTCTATCCCAAGTTGGAAGAAATGGCTCAGTCGAAGGACGGTTGGGAGGACGCCCTTCCAGATGCTGACATCTTTGGAGACGACCATCTCGAGGGTTTTATGGGTTTGGAGGTGTTTCACGGTGAGGGTATAGGGGTATGCATAATGAAATAGGGTCGTTGGATGACTTGAAACGGAGCAACGCCAAGAGACAGTATGCTTTGAAAGGGGTGGTGAAATTGTAGTCGCACGGAGGGCAAGGACGAGTCGGAAGATGCAATTCCTCAGAGTGAGGAGGTGGAGGAGGATGACGACGCTCTGCTGAATGGAAGTGATGCAAAGGAGAGTGATACCCCTATTGAGGAGAGTGACGAGGGTGTTAGTGAAGGGGAGGGTGATTTGGAAGAGGAGGAGTTTTCTGAGGAGGAGTCTCCTAAAGAGAAAGAAGAGGAGTCTCCTGAGGAGGAGTCTCCTAAAGAGAAAGAAGAGGAGTCTCCTGAGGAGGAGACGAAAGAAATGGAAGTTGAAGAGAAAGAAGAAGTGAAGTCTCCTGAGGAGGAGAAGAAAGAGAAGAAGGAAGACATAAACAAATCAAACGATGCGAAGAACGACAAGGCAACGCCGAAACAGAAGCAGAAGGTGAGCAACGAAGAGCTCGAGAAGATCCTCAACTCTCCCAACGGCATCGAGTACCACAACAACGGCCTCTACTACTGCACCATTTGCAAGCACAACATCAACAGCAAGAAGCAGGTCGTCGCCCACGTCAACTCGTTCACGTAGCTACCGTCACACGCGATCAACATGTAGTCACAAGAAGAACAAGAAGGCGCAGGAGCAGGCTGCGACGGAGAAGGGCAAGAAGGAGAAGGAAAAGTACACTCGCTTCCCCCCCTTCATCCTAGATCGACGAAAAAGCGGGACGAACTGCGAAACGAAATCGAGGCTATTTCTGGAACGGAGCAGGCGTCGTTGCTGTACGGCACGAAGACGTGGGAAGACTTCTCCCTCCACGCCACGCTCCTCGCGAACCTGAAGGCGCTGCGCTGTGAGAAGCCGACGGTGATTCAGGAGAAGGGCATCGACGCCGCTGCCCGCGGGAAAGACGTGCTCGGCGCGGCACCCACCGGAAGCGGAAAGACGCTCGCCTTTAGCGTCCCCATCGTCGACTGGCTGCTGAAGCACAAGAAGGAGGCGGAAAAGTGGGTGTTGAGCGCAATGATCATCACGCCCACGCGCGAGCTGGCGCTGCAGACGATGCGTGTGCTCACTCGCCTGTGCGAGGGAAGCGACCTGAAGTGCGTCTGCGGCGACGGAGTGACGCGTAGAGTGGCCGGTCTGATCGGCGGTCTGGCGATCCCCAAACAACAGCGTCTGCTCAAGAATCATCCCGACATCATCGTGGGCACGCCCGGACGGTGATGCCAGAAATCGGGACTAATTCGTAGCATCTGGTACTTCATGGAACAGCACGGCATTCCGCTGGAGGCGCTCAACCACACGCGGTTCGTCGTGGGCGACGAGGCGGACAAGCTGGTCGGGCTCGAGAGCGGTCGTGAGAAGTAGATCACGCCGGGTGCTTATCCAGAAATCGGCTCGATTATTTCCACACTGGCACAAGCGATGATTCCCTCCAAGGACAAGGGTGGCGGACGCGGCAAAGCGTTACACGTAGAGTTGCGGTCCCAAGTTTTCTTCTACTCGGCGACCATGAACCTGAAGGACAACTCGCCCATCCCCAACCAGATTCGCAAGTACATGAGTCAGCTGTCGTGCCGCGGGAATCCGGAGATTGTGGCGTCGAGCGACGTGAAGGAGAAGGAGGGAAAAGAGACCCACCTGCTGCCGCAGGGCCTGGTGCTGCGCGCCGTGCAGTTGGCGGGAGATCGGGAGAAGGAGGAATTCCTGTTCACTTTTGGAAAGCAGTATTCGGGACATATTCTGGTGTTCTTCAACTCCATTCGTAGAGTCATGTGAGCGGGGTGAGGAATAGACGTGATCAAGCGTGTGTACGATATCTTGACGAATTTGGGAATTCCAGTTTACCGCATTTATTCGGGCATGCAGCAGAAGCAGCGCATCAAGCATCTGAACAGCTTCCAGAAGCAGCCCAACGCAATGCTGCTGGCGACGGACGTGGCGGCGCGCGGTCTGGACCTGCCGAACATCGAGACGGTGATCAACTACCACCTGCCCCCCACGCCCACCATCTTCGTGCACCGCAGCGGTCGAACGGCGCGCGGCGGCTCGCGCGGTCTGTCGCTGTCGCTGGTGAGCAGTCAGGAGAAGGGCCTGTACCACACGATCGCGCAGAGCGTGGGGATGAAGAACGGGTTCGCGTCGTTCCCGCTGGGCCTGGCGGTGCAGCCGCAGATCAAGGAGTGCGTGACGCTGGCGAGAAAGATCAGCGAGGTCGTGAACGCGAGCAAGAAGACGGATCGCGAGGAGGTGTGGCTGAAGAAGACGGCGAGCGAGGCGGACCTGGAGGAGGAGGCGCCGGAGGAAGTGACGCTGACGAACGCGGATAAGAAGAGGATTCGCGTAGGTGTGGAGTGGGGGATGAACGTGTAGAGAATGAAGTACGAGCTGGACCAGCTGCTGAAGAAGCCCATTTCGGGCGTTGGGTACAGCGGGTCGTACATCACCAGCAATCCGAAGATGCTCGGTTTGCGTCGGTTCCGATGGGTCATGGATAGAGATGCTGCGAAGAGGCAATTCGTTTGACAAGAAGCGAAGTCCTTTAGAAGAGCTCCCGGAGGAGAAGCCCGAGTCGAAGAGAAGGAGAAAGAATTGGAGTGTTTGTTAACGAAACAGTGCATTGCAGCGATTTCTCCGCGTATTCCCGCACCTTCTTCTTATACCCCTTTATATCGTTAATGTACATCTAGGAATCACGAAGGAAAGGGATCGGATACGGAAGCAGCATCCGGGTTGGCCGGACTCTGCGGGTTTGGATCGTTTAGGAGACTCTACATCGTGATTGCGATTGCGATGGTCAACTTGGATGGACGTCAGCACCATGCTCACGGTGTTGATGGGAGACCACTTCTCCTTTATTATATCAAGGCAAATCATCCCGTCGACAAACACTAGTGGTGACATTCTGATCCAGATCCGAACCGTTCGGGTGGAAAATGGGCGTCGTGAACCGCACCACGGGAGGAACGGAGGGATAGTCATCCGGAAAGCGAAGCTGCAGAGCAAACATACCGCCTATGCATGAAACCCGCGTGGAAAGGACGAACCCTCCCATGGCGAATCGTCGGGGCCCGAAATCATTGCATCCCAGAGGAACATGTCTTCCATCTTCGTTGGTGAAGCGCTGATCCCCTACGGCACTCACGAATCACAAGAACACTCCACATAGGGCGGATCGTTCTGCATTTCCTCGTAATCCTTCATCAAACGGACCTGGGCTCTATTGCGGTTGTTCATTTCGAGAGATTCCAAAAAGTGACACTGCTTGAAAGGGCGTTTCAGTCAAATCGATCCCCGCTCGAACGCAACAAACACGCGAGAATGGAGAATGGAAACTTGAAGATTACGCGCTCAGCATGTAGGTCGAGGCATCCACCTTGTACACCTTCCTCTCTCGCTCCATATCGCCGAGCGCGGATCTACGCATCATGCACAATCCTAACACCCACACCACTTGCTCCCCTGTCATCCCGTAGGTTGTCAATGCACTTGTGATCGAGTCGAGGGACGCACCACCAGGGTTGGTTGCCAGAATCGACTGCAGTGCTTGCAGCACCATCATCTCGATTGTCGTCGAGAGATCACTCGGAGTCCCCGTGATTTCACTTGCGGGGGGAGCGGAGGCATTCTTCCCCCGGAAGTGCAGGAACGACACGATTCCATCCAGAAAGTGCGCGATCACCGTGTTCATGCTGGACACTCGTTCAATGTGGTGGATGTTGATCGAGTACGCGTTGTTTGTGTAGTTCAGATTACCGGAAACGCGCGCGTAGCAGTTCGTTCTACGATGAATCGCGGCAATCAACCCCACATCGTGCTCATTTCCTCGTTATTCTCTCCAATGTACAGCTTCCCGTGAATCGACCCCGTTCCATCGTGAATCGTAAAGGCGGCAGTCTGAAGCGTCTTTTCGCAAGTCACAATACCAACCAGCAGAACCTATTTGACATGATGATCCCAATCGCGTACACTCCGTATTTCCTTTCCAAACAGGAAATGACTTGTATCGCGCGTCTCCACCCAATTCTGTATCATTCGCACTGTCATGGGGACTATCGACTTGACCAATGGCGACTACAAATCACTGCAAAGGATACGCAACACTACGGCGGAAACGGGCTGTGCATTCGCGTTGTTATCACTGTTTGATTTGGAACCCGCTCGGTCATCCGATCCATTCGTCGCATAGGGATTGTAGTTGCTGTAGGGATTGTCGTAGAGACTACTGAACATCGCGTATCCGATACTTGAGTTGAGATACGCAGATGGTGCTCGCTCGAAAGAAACTAAAGAAACGGACAAGGAATAATGGGCGGGATCGAGTGCAGAAACAGTGCCCCTTTACGGGATCAGGGAAATCCTCCCTCTTTTGAACAACGTCATCTATGAATTCTTGGGATACCACCACGCCCTTCCGTCATCCATATCACAGCAGTCATGGACGATCTGAGTAAATGCTACTTGATACTCGTTAGTATCTTCTTCCTGCTGCTGATCTCCAGCATAGTCTGCTTCTTCAAGTAGGATTAACCGAATTCGCATCACGTCAAGGTTAATGCGATCCGATGGCGAGTTTGCTGGATATTCGAATTTGATAAAGCTGATTTTCGTATTTTCGCTTTGTATTACTCCGTCTCCTTGGTTATCGTGTAGTTCGTGGAATCCACTTCCTCCTGCTAGCGTGTCTCGAGTACTCAACGGCCTTGATTGGATTCATGCCATTCTACAAGTACTCCGAGCCATACCTCCTCATTATCGACGAGTTCAATAACGTCCTGTTGTTCTTCATCTTCCTGCAGTACTCCATGATATGGTCTGCATCGTTGCGCATCGTCACCCGTAGCATCCACTCCTTGAACACCCACCCAGCCATTGTCGTGATTCACGAGAAGATCGACATGCAGACGCGCATCATTCTGTTTTCCATCGTGCTCCCTATTCATTACTGTTCACTGTAGTGCGTTGGCGTATATGTAGCCGTCTCCCTCATGCTGTACTTCATCAACGGCATCCCGATCGAGTACCTTGTGCTGTTCAACGCCGTTGCCTTCGGTCTTCTCGAGCTCTACGTCCTTGCTCAGTTCGTGAGGTATGCTGCGCAATTGAAGGAATTGCTCCAGTGACTATATTGTCGTTCTCTCATGTCAAGGCAAACGCTGATCAGCGTGGAGATTAAGCGGAAGCAGTACATGAAGGCACTGGGCGTGCTGGCGATTCCCATCGTGGGATTGATCCTGCGCATACTGATCCAGCTGCTTCCAGCACTCAGCTTCATCGCGAAGAGCGTTGGTATGGACGACTTGTGTCACTTCTAGGAGAGTATGGCGTTGCTCTGCTTCTTCGTGGTCGCCACGGAAGTGATACCCGTCATCTACTTCCTCGTCCACACGACGGTCGTCATTAACAATACGAACCTGTTTGCGCGTGATTGATGCATGAGGCTGTAGGTACAAGGGATACTTCGACCAGCTCCTCTTGTCGCTCCAGAACGTGATTACTGTTTAGCACTTGTACCATAGCGTTGTTTGTTGGTGAACAGAATCGGCCCTATTTTTGGATTCGCAGTTTGAATCTTCCATTTGACTCCTTCGGCGATCCTCTTTCTTCAAGATGGAGTGGGCGATACCAGCACGGAATTACTCGTCTAGTGAGAGCGTCTCTACCAAATGGCCGGTCAATGCTTCAGGTTACCAGCTTATCGGAGTAATTGGAAATGTAGTCGTGCTGCTCAGTGGATCATCCGCAGGGAGCCTACGCGATCGTGTACAAAGCGCACTGCAAGGAGAATGGTCGTGACGTGGCGATAAAGGTGCTGAAGCTTGAGAATCCTTCGATTAACCTCGACGACATTCGGAAAGAAGTGCTCACGATGCGTCTTTGCAGTAGCAGCAACGTTTTGAGCTGCCACTGCTGCTTCAACGTAAACGCCTCTCTGTGGATCGTGACGCCCTTCATGTCGAAGGGATCGCTGCTGAGGGTACTGCAGTATCTCCGGAAAACGGGAAAGATCAAGGAGGGGCAGGGCTTTGATGTTCGCTATGACTGTGCCGATTCAGTGTAGGAGCCAATCGTCGCCTACATCATCCAGCAGACTGCATTCGGTTTGCAGTACCTGCACGATTCAAACCTCCTTCATCGGTGTGACCGTTTCACTCGCCTCATTCCTAGAGACGTAAAGGCAGGCAACATCCTCGTGGACGGAGAGGGAAGCATCCGTTTAGCCGATTTCGGCGTGGCTCGCGTGGTCGACGGGCCGCAAAAGCACGTTCACGCAAGGACGTTCGTCGGCACGCCCTGCTGGATGGCGCCCGAGATTATGAATCGACAGACCTATGATGCGAGCGTAATGCTCCGACGGGCGTGTGACTTGTAGGCAGATATGTGGTCTTTGGGTATCACAGCATTGGAACTGTACAAGGGCTATCCGCCGCTGGCTCGATTCGACGCCATGGAGGTAATCGTGCGCACCATTCAGGGTGACGCGCCTTCGTTTTCCTCCTACAGCGATGTGTATCCCTCAAAGCCCTCTTCTGCGTTTGTGAGTTGGGTGAGCGCCGTGCTTAAGAAGGACCCGACCCATCGATTGTCAGCGTCGAAGGCTTTGGCGCACCGATGGCTGAGCAACTGTGCGGAGGGAAAGAAAATGCTGGTCTCGTTGCTGAAAGAGGTGCCCGATCTGAAAGGGGAACCGTCTTCGATGATGGAAGGCTATTCGTATTTGCATTCGTGTTTTGTGACGAACAGGGAGAAGCCCGCTTACATTGATAACACGAATTGGGACTTCACGCTGAGGTGGGCGTTATCGTCTTTGTGTGATTGTAGTCCGAGGAGTAGCGTGTCAAAGAAGGAGCCGTGGTTGCAGAAGTTCGAGGAGGTCTCTTTAAAGGAGTGATTTGTATTATACTTCAATTGTTTCCTATGGCAAACGAACAGATCGACACCACAGTCCCTCCTAAAGTGAGAGTTGATATCATTTCTGTATAACCTATAGTATCCGGCGAAATGGCTCCTCCTCGTCGTGGCGCTTATGATCATCATTGGGCCGTTTACGACACCCAACGGACTCTGGTTCTGCTGGTCTTGTGCGGGATCGTACGCAGTGTATGCGTTTTGTGATTTGCAGACTGACCTATGTCTATATTAACATGAGTTTGAAGTACAAACGATGGGAGAAGGAAGAGAGCGAGAAGAATAGCAACAAACAGAAGAAGGAATCGAAGAAGCAGAAGTAATGGGATGAGGGTTATTGAAACTGTTTCTTTGAGATTCGCTGAGCATATGCCTTCACGAAGGCGCTCCAGGTTTCCTCGGGGAAATGCACTTCTTCTCTGCACAGGTCCATAAGCACCTCTTCACTATCGGTTACAACCGTGTCATAATCGAACTCCGCGTTATCGAACGAGTCTCTGGAGCGATACACGACGATTCCAGTCAACTCAACGCACGCCGGCTACGCCTTACGTTTGGTTTCAGTACCTACATTCACCCGAATACTGTCCAAGGACTTCTGGTACTTTCTGATAAACACGTAGATTTCCGTACCATGACTACACTTCACACAGCTCACCTAGTTGCACTTGCACATAATCACGTCATACGGGTAGTTGTACTCGTAACAGGCGCGAATCACTTCGTTGAAGCACTCTGCTCGTAATCATTCCCTCCATCTCTCACCCGCCATCACGTGTCGATCTTCCAAACCAAACGACGTCTTCCCTTCCAGCTTCAGCTTGATCGTTTGCGAGAGCCAGTTCTCCACATCGCTAATCACGACACAGCCATCTTCACGTTCCAGCGCTGTCTCGTTTTGAGCTGAGGTTTGGGGAGAGTCTTGAGAGGAGGTCTGATTCACATCATGACGGGAATGATGATTCACATCACAAAGGGACTGATGATTCTCATCATGATCTAATGCACGGATGGGCACGCGACACAACTCTCTCGCCGGAGCATACTCCAAAGGAAGTCGATTGGGTGAAAAGGGAGTCAAAAACGGAGGATCTGGCTGTCCCGTCGCTGTGGCGTAGAAGGAAGAAGTGTACATGACTTGGAACTAGACGTAAAGCAAGAGGAGAACAGACACGTGAAGATGGTTCACGGAGGAGAAGCCACCGAGAGAATTGAAAAACAGAACGTAGTCGTCACGCTCTGAATTGGCACACATAGCTAGCAAGTCCTCCGTGAGTTCGTATCTCCATATTTGGGGATAACACGAAGACACGTTGGGAACGATCAGATGGTGGTTGTTGCAAATGGGAGAAACTACGGGAATACGCAAGCACAAGCACCTACCGTTGAGGAGAATCGTGTAGAGAGCTCCCTCCCTCTTTGGATCCTGCTCCGCATCCTTATCCACAAAGATCACCCTTCCATGATCCACGTAGTACTTTGCTAACACCTCGGATTGTTTTACTTTGGTGAAATTGAAAGCCTCGTGTGAAAACGGCTCCGTCATGCTAGGCCGCGAAAAGTAGGGCTTTCTCTTCTTGTACGTTACATACTACAATGAATGCCTACAACCAGTTGCCACGTAGGGTGGTATTGCGCAATCATGTGTCTGCTTCCCTTGATCCACTTCATTTCCAGTCCGGCCACGTCAGAGCGACACAGTCCTTCCGCTTCGCTACGCCATCAGGAGTTCGCAACAGCGAAACGTACCAGCGATCAAATTCCTTCTTTATTGCCGAGTCCATAACGCTAGAAATGCAATCCGTGTGAAAGAAACAACAGGAAGAAAAACGACTGTCGTCTCAATAGCTCGATTCCATAATCATACTCAGCAACTCCTACAGGTGAAGCACATGGATAGAGCATACCATCGACTTCGGGGAAATGGGTCGCGCATTCAGGATGTCTCCGCAAATGTCAACCACAGACTCCACTCCGATCACATTCGCCAATTCGATCAGCAAATAGAAATCGGAGAGCACACTGCGCATCTTGCTCGGATCACGTCTCCCCTCCTTCAGTGTGCTGACCAATTCTTCTATGCATCACAATAGACTAGCATAACCCACTAAACAGAGTGTCTCTCGTTTCTTGGACAGAATTCAGTGCGGGGAAGCTGGATCGGGAGAAGAGCGGTTTCACGCTCCCCGCCTTCGTCGTCGTCACCGTCAACTCCACGAGGAAGAAAAGCGGCTCGAATTCCGTCACTTCCTGACTGCCCAGTTTCTCGTCATTTCGGATCACAGACGACAACAGTTCTTTATTCTTTCCCGTGGTGGTGGATCTGCACTTGTCCTCCTTCGTTGGAGGCAGTAACAGTCCGTCCCGGTACATGCACACGCATTGATCAGACAGCATGCACGCCACGGGCTCGATCGCCTTCTTTGCGTCTCGCTTGACAATCACCGTCACGAATTTCGACGCGAACTCAGAACGATCCTTGAATCGCAATTGCAATGGCGCGATGAAGTCGACGTCGAACGCTGTCAGCGGGTCCTCGTGCGGCGCGCTGGTGTACACCATGCCCACGCACTGCAGGTTCAGCGAAGCCGCAACGCCGTTTACGCAGTTCATCAACTCGTCCTTCTCCAGCACAATCTTCCCGTTCTCCCAGCGCTGCTTCGGCTTGTACAGCGAGTACACCAGCGCGATCTCGCGCACGCCGTTGGGACCCTCCTTGCGCTGGTAGCGTCCGAACAGGTACGCCATGAACTGCGTTCGCTCGCCGAAGTTGATCCACTCCTGCACGAACACGTCCATGCAGCTGCGGTCCACCACTTGGACGTTGTCGACGTGACGGTATTTCTATTCCGTGAGAAGGCGAGTGGGAGCGGACTTGACGCGCCAATGTGCATGGCTTCGGAGCGCAGGATGTGCAGAGACCACGAGGGTAGGGAGGGTGATTCGGACAGTACTTTTTCACCTTGTACGAGGGGAGAGTGGGCATTGTGCAGTGGGGGCATTTCTGCTTGGGACCGTGAAGACACAGCTTCTTCTCGTTATTGATATAGTCGGCGAAGGACATGTGCTTCGCGTTTGTGTTGTCCGTCGTTGCCAGACAGTTAGTGCAACTACGCATCAACTTCGTCGCGGAATGACTCACTATTGGTTGGGTCCGTGCTGACAGAGCATCTCCAGCTCAACCTTCTCTCCCTTCTTCAGGTTTACACAGTTGGGACACATCTGGCCCTACAAGCATGAGCACAACGGATCGGTGTCATAAACGTACAGGTCCGTGATTGCATAGCCATCGGATGCTTTCTCCGCTCGATTCCTGGTTCATGCAGTGAATACACGTTGTGTTGGGAGAATGATTGCAACTATTCTGTTAGCCGAGACAGTCAATAGCGCGGTACTATGGTGTGAGTTTCGGCATAGCCCTCTTCGCAACAAACAAAATGAATGACTAAACTAACACTTCATCGCCACGTCGTCCACCTCAAAATGCTCGAAGGAGCAGCGCGGATGCAGCCTCTTGTACTCCTCCATACAGTTCTTGTAGTTACAGCAACTCGCCGCCAGATTCACGCCACGGTGAAGATACACGCGCAAGCCCTCGCACGCAAAGTTCAAAATGTACGGTAGCTGCTGCAACTGAATGCAGTCCCAACGACCGATGACGTACTGCGCATCGGCTTTCAGCGGCGCCTCTCCCTTCGGCGCGCCGATACCGATGCGCAGTCGCGGGAAGTTCTCCGTTCCGAGACACTTTATCACCGACTTCACGCCGTTCTGTCCCGCATCGCCGCCCTTCGGACTGAAGCGGATCTCTCCGAACGGAATGCTCACGTCGTCGTGCACCACCAGAACCTCGTCCATCAAATTCTTGCTGTTAGGGCGCTTCAGGCGGAACGAATTGTTCTTCGTAAACAGAACCACCGACTGCCCGCTGTTGTTCATGTACGTCGTCGGCAACGACACCGCCAACTTCACAGTTGAAAATAGGACTCCATTCGTCTTCGTCTTCTCCGTCGCTCTCGCAGACACGTGGTCCACCAAATCCAACCCCAGAGGCGATTCCTGGCTGAACGCGCAGGTCGTAGAGTACAGGTTGCACTTGTTCGACTTTGACAGCTTCCATTCGCCGCTCTCACCGAAGGATTCCATCTTCGGGAGGTACTCGTTCACAAACAGCTTGCAAACCGCGAAACCCACATTGTGCCGAGTGCGGTGGAATTCGTGGCCCACGTTTCCCAGACCCACGACCAAGCGTCGCACAACCGGTTTCACGCCCTGAACCACCTTCACTTCGCTCATGGGAAGGATTATGTGTGATCACGTCTCTCCTCAACAAACAATACGCTACAATCATCTCCTTCGTCTTCCGATGGATCTCGCTAGCATTCTATGTCACACCCTCCCTGAGTCTCTTACTTGTTGTATGTTGCTCTCTGTGCTTTCTTCGCTTCTGCAGGAGTGACGTTCCACGCAACGCGCTCGTCCATGATGGATCGGGTCTGCTCCATCATCCTCCTCTGTTCCGCCTCGATCTTTGGAGACTTCGAAAACGTGAACGTCTCTTCGGGGGGTTTGGGCAGCTTTCTGACGATTACAGTCAAGCACAAAGACGCACGATAAATCAGGTTTGTATCCGCTCTTCTTCGATAGGCGCGTCCGAATGAGTTCGTGAAGCGCGTGTTTCTCCTGATCCTCGCTTGCGGTCCCCTCTTCTCTTTCCTTCTCCTCCTTCTCATTTTGCGTTATGACTACTTCACTCTCCTTGGTTGTTTCCACCTGAACCGACGATTCCTCTTTCACCTTCTTTGCAATGGGGAGGCGAATCTCAATATCGGAGTCATCCGAGTCGGAAGGATTTGAACTGCTTTTGCTCACTTCGCAATCAGGGGATCTCTTGCGACTCTACTTGTTATGAATCGAGCCACCCATCACAGTGCGTTCTGTATCCTGCATGAAGGGAGTGTGGAAAAGGATGACTGGCGAAGCAACTCTAACTCCCTCCATTCTGTTTGTTATGGTTTAGACATTCCTCTTCGCACATTATGGTTTACACTCACCTTGCCTATCCGCGAGTTGGGATACACCCCATTCTTGCCAATGTGGATGCCTCGTACTTTGAGGGGAGAAATCAAAACGCAGCCAAAGAATGGGGAAGAAGAGCTCTAGGAAGAATCCGCATCATCCGTCGCAAGGGGCTGGGGACGCACATGAGAATGGGGAGAAGAGAACCGAAGAAGACATCCGCAATGACGAGAAGGAAGTCGCGCACTTCCGCGATGTTGTGGTATCTCATCCTCTTCACCCGTAGATTCAGTATTCCTTCCTGGATTACGCGCCCTATATGTCGCTGGAGTTCAATCGGCGTCAGCATGCCTACGACATCCTCCCTGACAAGTACAAGAAGTATATGCCCCCGGAAGTGTGGAACGCAAAGCAGGAGGACTTCAAGAAGTGCATCATGGCGAATGCGCGCTTTCTTGTGTAGAGCTCATTACCGTCCCATTCCTCTTTAGAGACGTCGTGAAAACGAAGAACTACTACACCGATATGTTTGGCGTTCCCACGCACAAGCGAGACCATCTGACGGCGGCCTATCAGATGAGCAAGGTGAAGAGCACCCTTCACCAGCTGATCCGCGATTGGAGCGAAGAAGTGGGCTTCGTCTCCTGTCATTCACGGCTAGGGCAGAGAGGAGAGAGAACTGTGCTACACCCCCTTATTGCAGGCACTCGAGAAGTATGTCCCATTGGTGAAGGACGAAAACGGAGTGGTATCTCCGGAGAATCACCGTCGTGTCCTGGTTCCGGGCAGCGGACTGAGCCGTCTTCTCATGGAGGTGGTGGAGCGCGGGTACGGCGGTCAGGGAAACGAGTTCTCGTACCAAATGCTGCTGGTGTCGAATTACATGCTGAATCACGTGTTTGAGGAAAAGAGCGTAGGCGCTTGCACACCTCCCTCCCCACTAGATCACGATCTATCCGTGGACGGACTGCACCAACAACGTCTTTTCCACGGGCGACAACAACCGTCCGATCCAGATCCCGGACGTGGTTCCGTGCCTCTCCATCCAGGACGGCAGCGACTTCTCCATGTGCGCCGGCGAGTTCGTGGAGAGCTACGAGGAGCAGGAGAGCGAGTGGGACTGCGTGCTGACGTGCTTCTTCGTGGACACGGCGCCGGTGGTGTTCGAGTGAGGGTTGTGATGGGTCGTGATGGTCAGGTACGTGGAACTGATTCACAAGATCCTGAAGCCGGGCGGCTACTGGATCAACCTGGGTCCGTTGCTGTATCACTGGCAGGTGGCGAAGAGCGGTGTGGGTGAGGCGTAGTGTTCGGAGGACATCACGGCGGAGGAGATGGACGAGCGTTATGGAAGGAGCATTGAGTTGTCGTACGAGGAGCTGAAGAAGACGATTGTGGATTGCGGGTTTGAGATGCAGGAGGAGAAGCGGATATGCACGCCGTACACGGACAACGTGTTGGAGGTGGGGTGTGGATTGAGGAGTAGATTGTCCATGATGACGACGCTCTTCCGCGGTGTGATGTTTGTGGCGAAGAAGGCATAGTGGTTGTGTTTGTGAAGAAGCGTTTCTGTGATTGTAATCGCTGACAATGTGAAATCGCGAGTAATGTGAAATCGCTGACAATGTGAAGTCGAGAGAGAATCCAAATCGCAGCCCTCTCATCACATACACCACACGCACTCACCCTGTGTGTCTAAGAAAGAGAACAACTAGGGAAGAACGTCCGATTGTCCTTCTTCCACTGCAGCGCTGCCTGCCGAATGGAATCCGGAGCAATCATTGATTTATCATCTCCTTGAATCTTTCTCGCTACGAACTAACGGAGAAACACGAACTCCCTACCCAGCGAAATGATGTCCTGCACGTACAGCTTCGCCATGCCTGCGATCGCAATCGTCTCCTTCCTCTGCGGTTTGTACTTGATTCCCTTCTTCCTGGCGCACTGTGCGAGAATCTACTCGTCATCTCGTCCGTCCACTCTCACAGATTCAACTTTCACAGGGTGGAAACGCGAAGAAAGCATGCACTTCTTCCTGGCGTACTCCATCTGGCTGAGATCCTTCGACTCGAGTCTATTTCGTTATACACGCACTCCACATTCCGTACAATTGTCTCAGTACATTATTTCGGTTATATTGCTTCGTTGTCTCGTCTTCTCCCATGTTCGACTCTGTGATCACCGTTTTCGTCTCCCGCAGTTCTGAAACCATGCTGTTTGTCACCGACTGCTTCGTCGTGGCGGATAGGACGGTCCCCGTCTCAGAACGCTCATCTGCGATGGTGCTCTGGTTTTCGTTTGAGTCGTTGTCGTCCTCCAACTCAAAATCGAAAAGGTCACTATCCATCGCTCACTCTCTAAAGAAGAATCTGAAACAAACAGACAGCGTTAACATGGATGAAACAAAGGACCTGGCTCTACATAGAAACAGGCAAATTGCGTAGAAACTGCGTCCCTTGCCAAAGCATCGTATACTTGCGAATGTCCTACGTGTCACTTCATGCACGAAGCGCGCTAACCGATTTCTTTGAGAGGTATTGCAAAAAGGGCTGGATGTTGTCCAGCTCGCGATCATTCCCACTTCCCAGAAACGGCTGGCACTCAATACCATTCTGCTGTTGAAACATGTAGCTGTCTTCCGCGTTGTCAACAATGATGACAGACGCCAAGTCTCTCCCCAGCATCGCCAAGTCCTTCACCAAGAATCCGTGATACACGACGCAATGGTCACGGTAGAGGCGGGAGGAAATGTACCCGTGGGGATCGATGATATCAAGAACGCGATCGGCATACTACACATCATCGCCCGCTCCAGCCCTCACGTTCTGTGAACTCGCTGTGTACACAACGACTTCGTACAGCTTGCTCATATTCTCCAGAAACGACTCCACACCAGGACGCACAGCAACAAAGGCACGACATTCTTTCCCACCAACAAAAACGGGGATACTGAACTGGTGTGGCTGATTCGGATCGAAGGAGGAGTGGATAAGAGTCTCGTCTAAGTCCAACACGAGCGTCTTCCTTCCGCCATTTGCTCCGGCTTGGGGAGCTAAGAACGGAACGGAAATGGGGTTACTGCAGCAATGCCGATCCGAATCCGGTGAAATGGTACATGTATTGTTTGTAGCTGAGACTAACGGAGTGGGAGAGGCGACTCCATCAGCGTCTTTCTTGCTAGGCACGACACGAGAACTGTCCGTAGAGAATTCCATGGCGCTTCCGTTCAACGGACATGAACAGAAGCACAGGAGAGAGAGAACGCCCAACTACACTTGACAACACAGCACCAGGAAGTACGTTCGCAGTGCTGACCTCGCTTTCCAGGCATTTGGAGTCCGAGACAGACTCACACGAAAAGGACGATGAAATGCAATCATCGGAGGATGAGCAGCACTCTCGGCAGGGCTCATCGCACGAGGTCGACTCGGAGTCGTCGGTATCGATCGTCACTTGGCTTGAAATGTCAACACTCGCTCCTACACGTTACCCACCGACAATTCATTCACCCTGTTCATTGCTCTGGTTTTGCGGTTCCAACGAACACATAACAATCAACCCGGAGAGAAGAAGGAGTGTTTATGGATTCTGTCAACTGATGAAACGCCCACAGTGACTGCATCGGTCATTGCCCACCTGAGGGAAGAGTCGTGTTCGGTGTCGTGGTGTGCGGGGTTATCTCAGAACGGAGGAGAACACAATTCAAACCATGATGGAACGACTACGCGGGAAAGTCATCCCCTCGATAGCAACACACCCATTCGTTACACGCACGAGTGCGTAACAATAATCATGATCGTGGAGGTGATTCACAATTCCCTGCTCTACGGAGATCGCGTTCTCGTTCCCGAAGTAATACTCGTCGTGTTTCGTGACGCTGAAGGCATTCCTTTCCCAGAGCACGGAGGAGAGTTCACTGTTGCAAAACCACCAGACGTTTCTTCTCAAATCGATCGCGAGTGACCATTCTGAAAGGCAGATCGTCTGTGGCGTTCTTGAGTACACGGCACAGGAAGGGACAGTCGAGGTTTCAGACGATGTAGCTTTCTAATGTACGTGCTAACCGTATAGGTATGGACCAATTTGGCTCTTCATGACGAAGAACGGGTTGAAATGGACCGCATTACTCTCCCAAAAGTACACTGTTAGCGTCTACTTCGAGCATAGGCGACTGCGCTTGTACTAAAGACTGCAGCGATTATTCCCAGTGACTTCAATCTGGAACAAGTGCTGCTCAACAGACTTTTGGACAAGTACTCCTGCGTATACAAAGGAGAAACGGTCACTCTCGAGTAGGCATCCTCTCCTCCCTTCACATCCAGATGGGAGAGTCACTCCTTCTCCTTTGTCGTGGAATCGCTCCAGCCCGACTGGGCATGCTCTCTTGTCGACACCGACGTGGACCTCACCTGGGACTACCTGACCACGCCGCAGTCTCCACCCACATCCACCACCTACACACTCACCGACGCGTCGCCCTCACTCCACCTCACCGTGACTGCTCAGCAGGATGTCCACGTCCTCCTCGCAGCGTCCTCCTTCACCTCCGTCTCCATCCAGGGCCCCTCGCTCTGCGGAATCCTCTATTACGGGATCCCGGAGGAGGATCTCCGTTTCCACTCCACTTCGTCGATCTCAACTGACTCGTACGCTTCTTCTCTCTTCGTTGAAACGCCCTTCTCGGTCTCCCAAGACCCTTCTCATCATCCCTAGATTCCCGTCACGACCGTTTCGTCAGACCTCCAGTTCCACGTTCTCGATGGCTCCACTCTGACGATTCAGCTGGTCAACGAGGAGTCTGCGCACCCCCCACCCCCCTCCGATTCGATCCTGTGTCCCGTGTGCGGTCGCTCCATCCCCACCGCCTCCTATCGTGTTGGACTCCGTGGCTCGTTTCATGGTTAGCTCCACCAGCTGTACTGCGAGCGACACGTCGTGAAGTGTCCCGTGTGCGGCGCTCCCACCAACCGTCAGCAGCCCCAGCTCCACCAGCACTGCGCGCTCTGCGGCTACTGCACGTCGGAATCCCACCTCTCTCTCCACCGCCAGTTCGCCCACCAGCAAGTCGTTTGCGCGTGCGGCCAGTCCATCACGCCGGAGCAGCGACCGCGTCACCTCCACACGGAGTGTCCGCTGCGCTGGGTGGTGTGTCGGTTCTGCGGCGAGCGCCACCAGTTCAGCGGTCGAAGCGACGGTCGGCTGAAGCAGTTCCAGCAAGATCCCGTGGACCGGTTTGAAGGACTGTCGCTCCACGAGTCGTACTGCGCGAACAAGACGATGCAGTGCGCGCTGTGCAGCGAGTTCGTGATGTGCCGGTATCTGACCTCGCACTACGTGGAGAAGCACCACATGACACGTGGGTGTGTGGAGTGGCGATGAGGTGTAGCGATGGATGGGTGTGTGGTGTGTGGGCTGTGCGGGTATCAGCAGAGGGCGGTCGCCGACTTCTGCTTCGTGGGTGGAGAGGAGCTGTGTGACGTGTAGCGGTGTCATGGCAAGATGGACAAGGAGGAACTGATGAGACATGTGCTCTGCTCGAATGTCATGTGCTCGCAGCATGTCGATCCGTCCATCCCGAATTCCGTTGGTTCTGTTGCACTTTCTATGATTCTGTAGTACGGACTATGTCCTTCTTGTTACACCGCCATTGTGGCAAGAAATGGCAAGGATCCGAAGCGCATCATCAAATCCTTATCAGCGACGTACATGAAGCAAAGCATCGTGGGATGTGGGCAAGAGGAGTGCTCGAATCCGTTTTGCAAACGACACAACGGAAGCATTGCGAGTCGAATTCCGCTGTCGCTGCTCTCCATCAAATTGCATCGCGAGGAACCAAAGCAGCTTCCTCTGGACATTCTGGCTCTCACAAAGGCCTCCGTCAACAGCGGCGTTTTCTGTGTGTGTCCCAGTCTTCTCAAGTCGTCCTCTGTTGAATAGGAGAGTGCGTTTTGCAGCCTCCCGTCGAGCTGAACAATACGTTTTCCCGCTTCCTGTCGAATGGGACAATCCTTTTTGAAACCACCTTCCCTTTGCAACTGTTTTCTGTTCAACCAACCCCTCCTCACTCTATCATCCAATCGACTCTCAATCCGTCTTCCTCAAAACGCATGAGTGAAACGAAGTACTACTCGCTGCCCCTTCCAGATCCGATGTGCAAATCCATCGCTCTCCCTCAGATAAAGAAAAGGCTGATAATGCCTCCGCCCATAATGCATGTCGTCGCGCCGCAAACGGATAAGATGTGTATCCCTCCAGAACCCTCACACTTCTTTCTTCATTATTCACACAGCTACAACACTCGAATGGCGACTTACGATTCGATCCAAACAGGAAACATTCATATCGACGAGGGAGAGAGGAAAATGAAGGACCTGAGCCCCCTCGCCAAGGACCGTCTCCTCTACGCACCCCGTTATCCCAAATGTTTTGAGAATCCCGAAAAGGTCTCCGTACGTTCTGTCTGGCCTGGGCTCATTCCGTAGCTGGAATTCTGCGACAACACCACTTTCAAAGACATCGATCGCCCCATCCTCGAGAGCTACTTCCCCAACACCATCAAATTCCCCATCATGAAAGTCGTCAAGTGAGGGTCCTCGACAGCGGTCATCTCTAGCGCCAACAGCAAGACGGACGCGCTGAACATCGGCGTCGTGTTCTGCGGGCGCCAGTCCTCGGGAGGCCACAACGTCGT
>ERZ1106923.227-NODE-227-length-25279-cov-17.322709_pt1 | contig 25279 bp, 34 predicted proteins | sample MGYA00403657_ERZ1106923 | MGnify/ENA primary metagenome ERZ1106923 (study PRJEB35170, sample SAMEA104062425) | human gut metagenome | biome: human gut; feature: human-associated habitat; material: faeces | place: Denmark | collected 2012-06-19 ...
ACGACGTTGTGGCCTCCCGAGGACTGGCGCCCGCAGAACACGACGCCGATGTTCATGGGGTTGGTTCTCGTTTTGCCCCTAATCATCAACCCACCGTTTCAGCAGCACTTGGTAATCTTCATGATGGGGAATTTGATGGTGTTGGGGAAGTAATGGTACAGGATTTGGGCATCCTTGTCGTGGATGGTGGTGCGATCGTACTCGGATATCTAGGAGTGAGAGGGGGACGAAACGGGCACCGAAGTGGTGTCGGGGTTATCCAGACATTTGGGGTAGCGCGGCTTGTAGAGAAGACGATCACGGGCAAGGACACTGAGGTCGTCAAGCGATCGCCCGTGAAGATCGATGTGGATCTGGCCTGTTTGCGCGGAAATGTATTCAGCCATGGAAGGGATAACTGCGAAAAGGAGCTTTGACAAGGACGTCGTGTGGCAGAAAGAGGTGGGTAAGGGGGTGAACGACATGCATGGTGTCATTGAGGCTTTTGCGTGGGGTGGGTTCTGTATTGCTGAGTTATGTTGTGTTGTGGCGTGTGTTACTGATTGATGCGTGAATTGGATTTGGTGTTTCTCGAACTGGGTCCATAGTCGGTGGCGATTGAGTGTTTGTGAATAAGAATGTGTGTATGGTGATGAGTGGGGGTATGCGAGTAAGAGACGGCCTTGAATAGGAAGATTTGTTATCGCGATGACAAAACTCCCTGTTCAAGACCGTCTCTTACTTTCTCATATTTGTTTTTAAGCATGAGCAGTGACAACATTTATGTGAGTTACATCGCTGGTACAGAGTCTAACCGTATGAATCGTGAGGCGTGCTGGTGGTCTTTCATTCCTAGTTCCGAGTGACTCAGTCTTACAGAGTGTGAGTGAAGAAGAAAGAAGGCAGTGGCTTGGGAGCCTATCTCAGGAAGTGATAGAGGCGTTATACAGTGACTCGGAGGAGATGTTTGAGGTGAGACAACCCAAGTTTCCGCGAAACAGCCACTATTCGGAGGAATCCGAGTCGTCCGTCGTGGAGCCGTCATCGAATGGTTCTATTGCTCTTTCTTTTTCATCCGGTGAAAACTCCACGGGTAGTGAATGCCCTAATTATGAAGCGAACCCTGAGCTCTCTCAAACCACGAGAATGGAGTCTACAACTGGCGGCATGAGAGCAACTGCCAAGAAGAAGAAGCAGAAGATGAGAACGACTGCCAAGAAGAAGATGCAGAAGATGTGTTCAAAGTACTCCTTTGTGGATGATGAGAGGGAGTGGATTCTGGAGCATGTTGAGATTGAAAGGAAATCTCTCAGAGAAAAGGGGAAGAAGGGTACAGTCGAGCAGATAGCACCAAGAATCTACAATGAGCTATATGTCTATGGAGGGATGGGGAGTGATAAGAGAGTGAAGGAAATCCTCCGTTGTATCCATAAAGCGACAAAGAGGAACCCTTACAGGAAGAAAGCTAATGTGGACGTGGTGATGACTGTGATCAATAACAGAACTCATCGCAAAGAGCGATGCTGCTCAACACCTCGTATTTACTATGTTTGAGAGGTTCGTAATTGTTTTCAAACGATATCTATTCATTTCTTTGTTGCGTTACTCAAATAGAGTGAATACAACTACTTGCGTTCATTCCTTACAAACGGAGAATGGGTAGGTGTTATTGTTTTCCATTTCATGTGTTGCGGCTGATTTGCCTCGCTTTGTGGTGATTGGGTTGTTAAACAGAAGATTCAACAATCTAGATATGTTTGGACTTTGTCGATAGGCTACTGTTTCCGAACAAGTCGGTACATGGCGATTTGGTCGAGTCTACATGTGAGGAAGAATGATCCACAATCCTTGGTCTATATAGCGATTTGTTGGTATGGAAGTGGATTACAGATCTGTGTGAGTGCTGCAATGAGGAGTTCTTCTCTATTTCTCTTGACACAAAAATAGGGGGTATTTTGCTAATGAAAATCCGTTTCTGCTTCGAGATGACTTCTCAGTAAATCCTTAAGCTAGTGACCTGTTTTGGGTAGATTCGATGTTTGATAGCGATTATATGAACATACTCGTGAATAACAGCGACGACAACAATAATCGTCAGTCATGGGCCGTTTCTATCATTTCTAGTTCTGTGTCTTCAGGCATTGAATCGTATTGACACTGGAAGACCCATTGCGCAGAACTCCAACCCTTCTCCTGGATTAGATTGTAACGATCCAGAGTGGCCCATTTCTGGCACTCTGAAGAACTTTCCATCTAACCAGCGCGATGAATCGTCCGGGGGTAACGAGAGTGTTGTCTGTGCTCTACCCTGCAGTGAAGACCCCTTCATGCCTTCTGAGCCTAAACGCCGTCAAAGAAGAATGACAAAGATTGGCTCTAATAAGCGTAATGGGAGATTCAAGTGGTCCGACGAGGATAGGGATTTCGTTATGGAAATGTTTTACCGCGACCTCCAGACTGGCTGTAAACGCAAAATCAACGAGATTGCGAAAGACATCTATGATAAGCTCAAAGAACAGAAGAACCCTGAAGGGAAGACTGGTTCGGATGGGAAGGATGGTTCTGGTGCGAAGGATGTATCAAAGGACAAGCGGAGTAAGAAGAACAAGAAGAACAAGAAGAGCAAGGCCCTCGACGAGAAAGTCGTTTTGAATCTCATCTACAACCGCAACTGATACAAGAAGGGTTCCTTCTGAAGCGGTTTCTCATCGTCATCTCTATGACGCCTCTCTTTGTTCCCACACCCCTTCTCCACCCCGTCACTCTCACCGTCACTCTATCCTCTTCAACGCCCTCTCTCAGGTAATCATCACCCAACAGAAACGAAAGCCAGCACAACTCATTACACACTTCCATCTTAAAAAGAAGAATGGCTCCTTTACTTCCATTACCTCGTCAACACTAACGAACAAATCCATCACAAGAATGAAACTCCTCCTTCATTTCCCTTATTATTCTTTATCGAATTGCTAAGTATGGACAACCCTCCCAACCCCAACCCATTCGATCACCTGTCCTCCCCCCAGTACCGCTCTCCCTCGATTGGTTAACCTGCTTCACACATCCTCATTGCTAGACGATGCAACCACACACGACAACAACGACAATGCAAACCCCGCGCCAGACCCCAACTCCATGCAGTTCACCATCGATTTCGGCTCCTCTTCGATTAAACGAGATTCAAGCACGATATCATTGTCCAGCAATCAAGGTCTGTTCAACTTGCAAGACTTTAAGATGGAAACAAACGGCAGAGGCGGAGAAGATGAGGGAGGCGATTTTCTTCAAAACGGTCATGCGACGGATGACTTCCAAGATTGCCGCTACCCATATTCTCCAGTTGCCTTTCCTATCGAGGAACAGTTCTCATCATCGCATGAAACAGACATCTCCACACTGAGCCGGACTTCCTCCATCGCTCTACCCCCGTTGCAGAATACTCTTGCGATGGACCAAACCGTCATGCCCAGTCCTGCCCTTCCTCCTCAAATGGTGAACAGCGCGATGTACTCCGGAGTCGCGAGTGAAGTGCAAATGAACAACACCGTTCCTGTCACTCCTCCAACGGTGAACAGCGCGATGTACTCCGGAGTCACAAGTAAGATGCGAATGAACAACACCGCTCCTATCATTCCTCATTTGGTGAACAACGCACTCTACGCTAGAGAAACGAGCGGCAGCATTCCTGTCATCCCCGACGATGCGGATGCATTCCGTTTCCAGTACCGCGGCAAGGTGTATGCAATCAAGTTGAGGAAGCTGATCGCCAACGCGACGATCGTTACGGACGAGCAGATCGAGAAACGACAGAACTTCTTGCCCGAGGAGGGAGAATTCATTATTCGTATGTACTACGATCTCCACGAGAGAGCACCGGACTTGCAGATTAACGCCATTGCCGCTCTCATACACATGACGCTCTACGAAGACAAAGAAGCTTCTTCGACCGATCCGAATGTGCTGTACATTCGCGGGGAGCTGGAGAAGCGCCAACTGGATATCGTGAAGAGTCGTTCTCTCAAAAGCGTCATCAACAAGCTCTATTCGCTTTCCAAGAAGAAGTAGTTTCATTCCCTTTTCAGCTCGCTTTCCTTAGTCCGCTACCTCCTTCTGTGTTTGCACACTTGTTTGTTGGAACCCTCGACTGCAACTACCAGTACTTGATCTGGATTATTAGTACCCTAGTACTATGCAACCATGGAAACTCGGCCAAAACCCCGTCCCACTCATTCCCATCTATGAGCGAGTAGATGAATACCGGCGATACGGATAGCAACATAGAGGGCGTGCTGAGCATGATTGACGTATGAACGAGCGCTTCTCCGTAATTGCGCTAGATGCTCTACAACCCAATCGACTCTGCGCAGGTGACGATTGCGGATCAGTGGCTACAGAGCTGGCAGAAACAGGACGGCGTTTGGAAGGAGTGCGTGGACATCTGCAAGACGAGCGCGAATCGCCAATACGTTACATTTGCGTTGAACACAATGCTAGGGTAAGCACCGCGAGCCACTTCCGATGTAGTTTCCTTCACGCCTCCTTCTCGTCCTTGGCGTCGGAGGAAAAGGACGGCGTGTTTCGCGACCTGCAGTCGCTCGTTCCCATTGTGCAGAACGGTATTCTCGAAGGGCCTGCTTGAATGGTAGATGAAACCCTGTCTCGTTTGCTTGCAACCGCCTTTTCTACAATTACGCTTCTGTCCGTGGAACAGAACGAGCTGTTTCCCTTTCTCTCCTCCACGCTCTTGGCGGCAAATGCGTACTACATGTTTCTAAGCTATCTCTGTCAACTTCCACAGGAGTGCACGGATCCAAGAGTGCGGTTCGTGAAGAGCGTTGACGATTAGTTCCCATCGCTAGCGTACTTCGCCGAATTCAACGAGACGCGTCTCTCCTCCTTTTCCTCGGATGTCCTGTCCGTTCTGAATACGTTTATTGAGAATGCCTCCCTTCACGTTCCTCTTTCTTGATTCGTTGACGCGTAGCAGATTTGTGCCGAGACCTTTCAGAGCTGGGTGACAATCAAAGCGATTCGCTTGGAGCACGCATCCCAGTTTCCAGTTCTCTTCCATTCTCTGACCGGGGTCGCATCACGCCATCGTCCTCATCCATAGCTGCTGTGCGATTCTTCCTCCTGCTGCTACGTCAGCTCCTCCTTCTGCACGCTAATCGAAGAGTGCTCCAACGCCCAACTCCTTCTCGACTTCGCCTCCTCCGTCCTGTCCGTGCAAGCCGTCTTTGATTATCAAGACGCACCCGTATCACTGTACGCCTTCGAGGAGCACCCCCACTCGTCGGTGCTCACTGCGGTGATTTCCGTGCTGTGCTGTTTGATCGAGGCGTGTTTCGAGGAATACTGTTCCGCGCCAGAGTGCGTCATCAAAGACGCGTTCGATCTGCTGATTCGTCTGATGAACAACTGCGACCACATCATGCTTGACCGAATTCTGACCTTTTTTGAATCCATTCTGTGCAACGGCGTCACGCCCTGCGCCAACTCGCCTCTGTTCGCCCAGTACCAGGTGCGTCTTCACCCCCCTCCTTATCTCCAGATGTGTCTGACGGCGCTGCTCGCGGATATGACGCTGCCGGGGGACCTCCTGGAGCAGACGCCGTCCACGGAGGCGCAGGCGCTGCGCCAGCGAATCGGGGTGGGGTGAGTGGGTGGCGCTGATGGGTAGAGAGTGATAACCAAACTGAGCCACAACTCCGACGAGGAGGACACGCTGTATGTCGTCCTGCACCGCATCGACCTGTGCCTCCGCACATCGTCGTCGCTCTGCGAGTTGGAGGGAATGATCTTCGTGCTCTGCTTCCTCGCCAGCGACATGGAATACATCGAGAACGAGGAGCTTCTCCGCTTCCTCCAAACCCTGCCCTCCTTGCTCGCCGTGTCCTGTCTCACACACTCTCTCTTCCTTCTCGTCACCAAGCTCGCACACGCTATCTCCACATCCTCCGCCCTTCTCCTTCACCTTCTTCCAGCCGTCTTCTCCTATGCCTCCACTGTCGGTGTGGGCCCACCCTTTTCATCTCTAGGCCCGTGCGGATGCTGGTGCGGCGTTCACGGCGCTGGTGAAGTTCGGCGCGTCCACCTGCAAAGAGTGTGACCCCACTCTGTTCTGTGACTCCGCCTGAGGCGTTTCATGTACAGATTCACTGCTGCGCGAGCCGCCCACCTCGCTGTCCGTGTTGGAGGGAGATGTGACGCTGGTGCGACTGTGCGACCTGCCGCAGCGGGAGGAGTGGTTCGTGGATCTGGTGCGCACCGTGCAGCGTGCGGAGGACGTGGAGTACAGACTGAAGGCGATCCAGCTGGTGGTCACACGCCACAAGGAGTTGTTCCCGGATGATAACGCCGTGTACACGCGCGTGTGCAGCGAGTTGTTGCGGGCGCTTCCTCTCCTCCTTGAGGGTGGTGCTGTCTCTGAGGTGGCTGCTGTCGCGTTCAACGGTGCTTCACTCAACACAACCACCTCACTCAACTCCACTTCACTCAACACCACCACCACTCTAACTGAGTAACCCCCACACACTTCCCTCACCCCTAGCGACGCTCTCGCCACGTGGGTCGCCGTCACCGTCCAACTCCTCCTCCACAACATCCAGTTCGCCTCGTTCGACGTCGCGCCCTTCTGCGCCACACTCCTCCCCCTCATCCTCAACCGCGGTTATTACCCCTGCATCCGCGTGTTCAGCGACCTGCTCCTCGCCGCGCAACTCCACCTCCCTCCCGCTGCCGTCGCCCCACTCCTCCCCACCATTTCGAATGCACTGAACACGGTCACCACCGTGCTGGTCGCGAACACGGACAAGGAGAACGATTTCAGTGAAACTGCCACCGCGCTCTCCGTTGTCTCCTTCCCTTCCCTTGACGTGTAGATTCTGCTGCTCTCGCTGCGTGACGTGATGCGTGCCTACCCCGTCTTCATCCAGGGCGTTTCATCCTTGCGTTCCCTCCTTCTTCTGTGTCTGGCGACACTCACTTCCTACCAGCAGAAGCTCGTCGCGGCGGCCTCTTCCTTCCTGGAAACGCTGGTTACGCTGAGTGGGTTAGGAAAGGGCTCCGAGGCAGCCGAGGCGGAGATTAACCAGATCTATGGCGATGTGGTGCTGCAGTGCCTGAAATCGGTGTCGGACCATAACGCGTATCATCTGGTGTACGAGACGAGCGCCACGCCGCTGTCGCTGCTGTTCGCCTTGTACGAGTATAAGAAGGAGGCCTTTTGGACCCCCTTCAGCCAGTTCTTTTATCGCATCAAGGAGTCGGAAGGGATGGAAAGGGCGGCAGTAAGGGCGGGATGGATGTGTGAATGGTAGAGTCTTTTGCAGAAACGCGACGTGTCTATGTACGCCTTCAACGAAGCTGTCCTCAAACTGTGTAATTATAGTAGATTGCATTAGCACGGTGCTGTTTGTTGGGAATCGAATTCGTGCGTTTGAGGTTTTTCGTGCGTCAAATGGAAAGCGTCATATTCTCAGCATCATTCTAGTGCTCCATTCACTGGAGTGAGCGGTGTTGCACGGTATCGTATTGGTGTGCTTTTCCCGGCTATCGTCAACGTTTTTTCGTCGATTGTTTCTCGGTGGCATTTCCCTCGTTCGGTGGCGTGCTCGACTCGCTCCTCATGCGTAGTTTATCCGCATTGTTATGGAAAGTGGGGACACAGAGAATGACCACTCTCCGGCAATAGACAGCGTCCTTCTTTCAAACGGTCGCGAGGATCTTTTAGGACACGACATAAGTGAGCAATCAGCCGTAAATCGTCAAACCGGCGTGAATGAAGGGTTTCCGTACGGCGGCGAGGCGCGGAGCAGCAGCTCGCCGTACGCGATGAGCGCGACGTGTACCAGCGATCAGCTCGGCAGCGACAACGTTCTTAGACAGCCGCTTCCTTTTTCTATGCAACCCAACAACTGCGTCCTTCCGTGTGAAAGCGAGCGTTTTCCTCCATCCCCGGAACCGACGATGCGCAATTCAACCAATCCTGTAGGGCCCGTGTCGTTCTCTATTGTTGCCTCGTCTTCGCTCTCTGACGGGTAGATTTTACCGAATTCTGCTACAGTTTCAGTTGTGGCTCCGCAAGTGGTTTCAAGGAAGGACGTTCCCCTCTGTAGTAATGTGTACGCGTTGTGCGCTCGTGTAACCGCTAGTTCAATCAACCCTATTCCCTTCTCTGGAAGTCAGTTTACTGGAGCGAATAGCGGTGGAGCCTACTCCACGTTAGTCGTGTCTCCCAGCCCCAGCGTGTGCGATTCTTCTGTTTTTCAAGTGCCACCCGAACAGAAGAGTTGCAATCTCACCGTGTCGTCGCCTTCTTGCATGCTACCGTCCATCCAGCTCTCTTCAAGCCAGCCCATCCAGCTTATCCAATCCGTATTCATCAGCCCGCAAACGGGCACTTCATCATTCCCGTGGCGAAACGCTCCAGCCGCGGAAGAACCGACAGCGCATTCCCACTCGCTCGCGACGCACTGTACATGCTCCAAAACACGGTGCCTGAAACTGTATTGTAACTGCTTGCGAGCGGGTCGCTTTTGCACGGCGGAATGCGAATGCGTGAAATGCATGAACAAATGTGACTCTGTGGAGCGACAGCAAGTACTCCGAAAAGCGAGGAGTCTTTCCCTCCGCACGAAGCAACTGAAGAAGGAGGGAAAAGAATGTGGGTGCTCGTGCCAGAAGAGCCAGTGCAACAAGAACTACTGTTCTTGCTTCCAGGCCGGACGGTACTGCACCGATAAGTGTAAATGTGTCGATTGTTGTAATCGATCGAGTGATGCCTATCTGTGATCTTTGACACGACGTTCTGTCGTCGTTGCTCCTTTTCGTTCTCTTTGTTTCACAATTGTTCTTACTGCTGCTTCGTAACGGCTTTTGAAGCGATTCATAACGGCTCTACGTGTGTTCCACAACAGATTCATACAACTCTTACCCGCTCCAGTTCTTTGTAGACAATGCTTCTCGAATTCAGATCCCCTCTTCCCTACTGCGTCGAAGACCCCAACATCGGCTATCTGTACATGGTCATGCAAGCCAACCTGGAAGCCACCGGAGGCGGCGAGGGCGTGGAGTGGGAAAAGAACGAGCCGTACGTATCCTCCGTTCTCGTGTTCATCTCTAGCTACGACAACACGGACGGCCACATCCAGTTCGACATTGACGGATACTCTATTCCCAAGAACAAGGGCCAGTACACCTTCAAGAAGTAGTTTCCACCCCGGGAGCTGAGGACTAGGTACATTGTGACGTCGAAGGTCCCCTCGTGGCTCGCTAAGCTCCTTCCGCGCTGTAGTCCCTCTGCTTGTGTGTAACGCATAGCCTCCATGACGCTGGTGGAGGAAGCCTGGACTGCTCCCGACTACCGTTTCGCGGTGTTCACCAACGAGTTCCTGGACAGAAAGAAGTTCCACATCGTGTTGGAGTCGAAGATCCTGAACCACGACAGAGTGCATGAATGCTGTGTGTAATGACGTGCAGGGCGAGAGCGACAACGTGTTCAATCTGTCGGAGAGCGACAAGAACGCGCGCTACGTGGACTACTACGATATGTGCGATGTGTACAAGAAGGAGGTGATTCCCGCAAGCGAGGTTGTCGTGCACTGACACCGTCATGGCGTAGGACCTCACCAAGCTGACGCTGAAGAGCATTCCCAACACACCTCTGACTCCCGGCTGGTACCACACCTGGGGTGCGCAATGCGTTGTATGTATGAACTGTAGACGAGAAGAACATCTCTTGCCACTACTGGCTGCTTCACATTGACTTCAAGTACTTCGGTCTGCAGACCATTGGAGAGAACATGGTGTACAGTCAGCAGTGCTACATGAACAGGTAGGAGTGACGGGGGGAAGAGATGCGAAGACAGGTGGAGAGACAGATGGTTGCGGCGATCGACAGCTGGCACGAGCTGTCCATGGAGGACATTCGCAAGCTGGAGGTGAAGAACATGGAGGACCTGAAGGAGAAGATCAAGTCGAAGGACATATCCATGGCGTTGGTGTGTTTTGATTGACTGATTGATAGATTTACTGCTGGCATGTAAGCGGGAATGGAGTGAAGTGCAAAATCGGGGCGATTTGTGTCCCTTGTTTGTTTTGACCAAATTCAAGCAATGAGCAAGTTTATCGAGCCCGAAGCGATGAACACGGTGCAGAAGATGAAGTACCTGTCCATCGTGTCGAAGGTTTGCAAGGAACTTGAGACTCATCTTGGTTTCAGTAACAAGGATGTTGCCGAAGTAGGGCGTGCATAGTAGTGAGCGACGAATAGTTTTTGATCCATCTCGCCATGGAATCGACGGATGCCTACTCCTTTTACGAGACGTTGCAGAAACAGGAACTGGCCCTCGACAAGGCGCTCGTGAATCAGTTGTTTGAGACGATTCACTATCTCTACCCCAAATCCAAAACCGAGCAGGAAAAGGAAGTGCAGAACGCGTCGCGGAGGCGTGAAGAAGCTCAGTTTCCTGGTTTAGCGTTGCAGAATACGACGCCCGTTCCGGTAGAAGTCAATTCCTCGGAGACGATGGGGTGTGCTGTGTTTCAGCATTGTTATGTGTAGGAAGGAGAAGGAGCGTTCCGTTTCAAGTGGCCGTTCTCATTCCCGTCATCACTCGCATTCGAGGCGTTATTCTCGCAGTCGTTCTTCCCGCAGTCGTTCTTCCCGCAGTCGTTCCTCTTCCCGACGCCATTCTCCGTCTCGACATCATTCATCACATCACTCTCGCAGACGCTCTCGCAGCTACTCACGCAGTCACTCTCGCAGCCACTCTCGTCACCACGCAAGTCGTCTCGAGCTGGTCGTGGACCACATCTACGACGGTCGCGTGAAGAGCATCATGGACTACGGCGCGTTCATCGAGTTGGTGGGCGTGTACCCCTACCGCGAGGGCCTGTGCCACATCAGCAACATCACGCAGGAGCGCATCCGCCACCCCAGCGACGTGCTGCACCGCGACCAGCGCGTGAAGGTGAAGGTGATCCAGGTCGCCGGCAACAAGGTCAGTCTCAGCATGAAGGCGGTGGACCAGCAGACGGGCGAGGAGTACGACGCACCGCGCGCCTCCAGCTACGCCGACCCGCCCTCGCGCGCGCCGCTGCCGCCCGTGAAGCGCAAGCGTCTGTCGTCGTACGAGCGCTTCGAGATGGAGCAGCTGATCGCGAGCGGCGTGATGAGCGCGGAGGAGCAGAAGCGCCTGCTGGCGCAGTACGACATGGGCGGCGTGGACCAGGACTTCGCGCCGGAGGAGGCGGTGAACATCGAGGTGGAGCAGAACATCGCGCCGTTCCTGAGCGACCACAAGCTGGTGAAGCTGGACCTGGAGCCCACGAAGATCGTGAAGAACCCCGAGGGCACGATGGCGCGCAACGCGCTCGCGGGACAGGCGATGATGCAGGAGCGGAAGCTGCTGCGCGAGCGACAGATGCGCGAGGAGCGCGAAAAGCTGCCCGAGGTGTGTGTGCGTGCGTGGCGTGACGTGTAGAACTTCGCCTCCTCCTTCGACGACCCCATGCCCGAGGGCGGCATCCATCTCTTCTCCAGCGAGGTGCGCGCGCTCAACCCCACCGCCATCGCCAACAAGACGCCCGCGCTCCCGCCCACGCCGCGCCCGCCGAAGCCCGTGGCGCGCAGCAGCCTGTCGATCCAGGAGCAGCGCCGCAGCCTGCCCGTGTTCGGTATGCGCGATGTGTTGATCAAGGCGATCAAGGAGAACTCGATCCTCATCGTGGTGGGCGAGACGGGCTCGGGCAAGACCACGCAGCTCACGCAGTACATCGTGGAGGCGGGCATCAACGGGCACAAAATGGTGGGCTGCACGCAGCCGCGTCGCGTGGCCGCCACGTCGGTCGCCGCGCGTGTGGCGGAGGAGGTGGGATGTCGTCTGGGCGACGAGGTGGGCTTCTCGGTGCGCTTCAACGACCGGACGAGCAGTCGCACGGTGATCAAGTACATGACGGACGGCATGCTGATGCGCGAGTACCTCGCCGACCCGACGCTGAGCCGGTACTCCGTGCTGATCCTGGACGAGGCGCATGAGCGCACGCTGCACACGGACGTGCTGTTCTGCCTGCTGAAGGAGCTGGTGGCGAAGCGCAAGGACCTGAAGCTGCTGATCACGTCCGCCACGCTCGACGACGTGAAGTTCTCCAAGTACTTCAACGACGCGCCCATCGTGCACGTGAGCGGGCGCACCTTCGCCGTGCAGATCCGGTACCTGTCGGCGCCCGAGACGAACTACGTGGAGGCGGCAATTCAGACGGTATGGGATATCAACCGCGAGGAGGGTCCTGGCGACGTGCTGGTGTTCCTGACGGGTCAGGAGGAGATCGAGTTCGCGTGCGAGGTGCGCGTGCTGTGATGGAGTGATGACTAGATGCTGGAGGAGCGGCAGCGACAGTGCGGCGACGACTCCATCCCGCCCATGGAGCTCTGCCCCGTGTTCGGCGCGCAGACGTACGAGCAGCAGCAGCGCATCTTCGCGCCGACGCCCGAGGGCACGCGCAAGGTGGTGGTGGCGACGAACATCGCGGAGGCGTCGCTGACCATCGACGGCATCTACTTCGTGGTGGACAGCGGCTTCTGCAAGCAGTCAGTCTACAACCCCAAGTCACAGATGGACTCTCTCGTCGTCACACCTATCTCCCAGGACTCCGCCAACCAGCGCGCGGGCCGCGCCGGTCGCACGGGCCCCGGCGTGTGCTTCCGCCTGTACACGGAGAGCGCATACCAGAACGAGATGCTGCCGAACTCGATCCCCGAGATCCAGCGCGCCAACCTGGACAACGTGGTGCTGCAGCTCAAGGCGATGGGGATCAACGACCTCATCCACTTCGACTTCATGGACCCGCCGTCCACGCAGTCGCTCGTCAACGCCATGGAGCGCCTGTACACGCTGGACTGTCTGGACGACGACGGACTGCTCACGCCGCTGGGCCGAAAGATGGCGGAGTTCCCCCTCAACCCCCAACTTTCGAAGGCGCTGCTGAAGAGCGAGGAGTTGGGGTGCTCGTCGGAGGTGCTGACGGTGGTGTCGATGCTGTCGGCAGAGAACATCTACATTCGCCCGAAGGACAAGCAGGTGCAGGCGGACCAGAAGCACGCGATGCTGTTCTCGAGCGAGGGCGACCACATCACGCTGTTGACGATCTACAACGCGTGGGTACAGAACGGCAGGAGCAAGAAGTGGTGCGACGACCGCTTCCTGCAGGAGCGCAGTCTGAAGCGCGCGGCGGACGTGCGGCAGCAGCTGGAGCGCATCATGAACCGGTACCACATGAGGGTGTTCTCCAGCGGACACGACTACAAGGCAGTGCAGAAGTCCATTTTGAGCGGGTACTTCACCAATGTGGCGAAGCGCGACCAGGAGGGGTACAAGACGCTGTTGGAGGGCAATCTGGTGTACCTGCACCCGTCGTCGTCGATGAAGGGTCGAGAGCCGGAGTGGGTGTGCTACGATCAGATCAAGATGACGTCGAGGGAGTACATGATGAACGTGATGTGTACGTTCTGTGAGGGGATTGTCACTCGTAGCAATAGACCCGAAGTGGTTGATCGAGCTGGCGCCGAAGTTCTACAAGCAGGCCAGCGGAAAGACCCTGTCCAAGGAGAAGAAGCAGGAAAAGCTGAAGCCGGTGTTCTTCATTCCTTCGCGCGACGACACGTGGAGAATGAGCAAAAAGAAGGGCTAGTGATTCCTTTGTCGTGTTTGTTTGGCTCATGCATGTTGCTGTGTGCCTTCTGGTCGTCGTGCTAATGGCGTGCACTGTGGGGCAGGGGATGGAGCGTAATCTGTAGTATGTGAATCTTGCCCAGAGATCGCAGAGTCTCTCAAGCGAGTTCATCGTTTTTGAAGGCGATAAGTCGTGGAAGGAGCTGCAAGAGGCATTCTTTGGACCTATCTCCTATGGGTCCTACTCCATGATGTGTGTGAAGTCGCGTCAATTGCACGCGGGTTCCACACTTTCGCAGGACGAGTTGGATGCCACCGATCCAGATCGCCTTCTCAGCGATGTTGGGAGTTCCTCCTTACGGAAATCTCCCCTATCATCCAGCTCTTCTTCGGTGGAAGTCGTTGCTACAGATCTGAATCGCACTCAGTCTGCAGTAAGGGGGAGTGGAATTGATTCTGAGGAAGAGCCGTCGCAGAATGTGCCTTATGTGGGCAACGCGAGTGATTCCGATGACGTGAGTCCTCCATTGAAGGACTCGTCATCAGCCGATGCCCAGTTTTTGTCCTCTCTGTCTGAGATCGCAAAGCGCCACTCAAGACGTGCGCACAGTCATTCCTATGTGGATGGTTCTTCTCATCGTAATGGGACATCGACTTCATTCGTATTGCCAAATCGTGGAGTGTAGGTGAGTTCACCGTGTCTTCGTGATTCAGATTCATTCACCGTGTCTTCGTGATTCAGATTCATTCACCGTGTGTTCACTATTCAGATCGGATCACCAATTCCTTTATGTAACCTATCCCTCCTCGTTTCTTAAAACAAATCCTCTATTCCTTGTTCAGGATAAACGTACAACAGGGAAGAACATCTATCAAATGACTCTCCTCAGACTTCAATTGCGAATTCCTCAACACAATGGGACGAATATCGGGGATGTTCTTCTCCCTCCTCTCCATCAACGCTCCATACCAATCCTCCAGCCACGATGCCACGGATTCTGGAACGTGCTCCACAAGGAGCATCCAAAAGCGTGTAATCGCGACTTGCAGCGCACTCCACGCATCATCACTTCGCACCTCCTGAGAGAGCACGAAATGGCAAAAATAGAGCATATCCATCCCCTCCACCGCCATGTCCTCGTAATACCCGGGAATGTGGCACCCCACTCTTTCCACACACTTTTGAAGGATCGTGGTGCACAGCCACGCGGTGCGCACCGAGCTGCTTCTCGTGTACTTCGGTCCCAGCAGGGAGGGCAGTCGCTGCGCAAAGTCCATGAGGTTCCCGTCGGGAATCACGTCGATCAGCTCGCTCAATCCCTCGATGTTCCTATACGTGAGTCCACAGCTGCACGACTACGCGGTGGACTCGGTGTAAATCATACGGAACGTGTTCGACGTGTAGAGACTCATAATCTTCGCAATGGTGGAATTCCAGAAATCGGGGGAATCGCGCACGAGGATCTGCAGAATCGTCTTCTGGATGGAGAAACAAGGCTGTGTCAGTCCCTTCTGGAAAGGGAGAATGATCATGCGATTCAGCTCCTGCGACAGGCCAACTGCGCATGTCAAATAGCTCAGCTGTGGAGCGTTCAAAAGCACATGATTGATTGTTTTGGTGACCTGATCGTAATCGTCCTTCAGGTTCCCCATTTCCGAAAGCAGCCACCGAATCGCCATCACGTTGTCCTCTGGAGAGCGGAGCGAGACGAAACGCAGCGCGTAGCACACGTAGGGCCGGATGGCGGGAAAGGCGGGGTTGGAGGGAAGGAACGGTTGGAGGTAAAACGAAGACAGCGACCGAAACGCCTCGTCCGTTGTGAAAGTGTGGAGCCATTGAATGGACTTCCAAACGTCTCCACTATTTCTGGAAATGAAGGATTCCGGTTGCGGCGACAAGGCGGTGAGAGAAGTGTCAGAAATCAGGTGCAAAAACAGCACGGTGTTATACGACTCCGAATCCGCCTCGAAGGAACGGAGAAGGGCGTACACGGGCTCCCATGCGAACTCAATGCAACTCTTCTCGTAATGATGCGCGATCAGCTGATGCTCCTCAACAGTGAGGCGCTTCAGCTCGTCGGATCGGGCAGATCCGCTGCTGCAATAGCCTCTGTAGAAGGCGTTTCGCACGACCAAGTAGCTGTGCACGAACGGTTTGATGCTCCAGAAATCGTCCTGATTTGCATCATCCGTCGGGCATGGTAGCGGAGTGGTTGTCCTCTTGCCGACCCGTTGGAAAAGGTAGCAGATGTGATCTGGAAGCGTGTGCCAGCTGGACTTCCGTAGCTTCTGATTCGCGAGGTCGACGTCGGCCAAGACGTGATTCCACTTGTTCCGCGTTGCCAGAATGAGATCACAGAAGCACTGGCTGTGAGAAGGGTACATGAGGATTGCCTAGATCATGAGCACTTTACACTGACTATGACACCCGTGATGATGTGCAGCGAGTAGTGGACATCACTATCATCGTCGTCACAGCGATACGCCACACACGCATCCAGCAACTCCTTGATGTGACGAAGCAGCCCGTCGCTGTAGGCAACACGAGTCGTGAACTGCGTCAGCGCGGAGTAGCGATGGATGGCGTAGAGGGAAAGCACCCAATCAAACCAAATGGGATACTCCTCCTTGTTCTTCTCCAGAAGTGCATCGACCAGTTGTACCAGACACTGGTGCAACGTTTCGTCTTTCAAATCGAGGATATACTTCACCACCACGCTATTCACCACATCGATGATCGAATCCGTGTATGTTTCATAGCCCACCAAATAGGAGCAGAGCAGCAAGCTAAGAGACGCGTTCCTTTCGTGCGAAAAGCACTTCTTCTGACGCAGCACTTGCAGCACGTTCGGAATCAGAACGGAGGGCAGTGTATCCACTACACATGACGACAAGAGGGATCACGAACGAGTTGGAGGAGTCTGGAAGAAAGAAGCCAGCTTCAGAAGGAAGAAGGTGAATTCCTCGTGGGTCATGCATGGCTTGTCGCGTAGTGCCTGCTCGGAAGAATCGATAAGCTCCTGGACGGTAGGGGGAGAAAATATGTAATCCGGAAGCAGACTCCTCGGTCCTAGTGCGTCTTCCTCGTCGCGAATGGAAACGACGGTCATTCCATAACAAACAGGAAGCACACAAAGACAATTGGCTACTTGTCTCCCTTCGTGAGATGGGAGCTCCCTCGTGCCGAGTCGCGGTTGCTGCCTCGCGATGTGCCATTTGAAATCCGGATGCTGGGAATATCACTCGCTCCCATGAAGGAAGACAATTGCGGAGAGCTCAGCGAATTGCGAGTTGTGGAAGCACTCTCGCGTTTCCTTGAGGTAAGCAGGTTCCTGAACGACCCGTCCGCGTTGCGACCCATGTCAAATGAAGGCAGCAGGGCTTTGTCCTGCGCCGGGCCGACGAAGCCGTTCACTTCTACACGTCACACGCACAGCCCGCACCCACCTGACTTGAGCATGGCGTCTCGCAGCTCCCTCCTTCCCGGTTGGTCCAGTCCGAACAGCAGCTTCCCGTCGGACACGAAAAGTGACGACAACTCCCACGGCTTGAACGCGCCCTCCGTCCTCGGCGCTATCCAATCGTACACTCCGTCGTCCACGATTCCCTCCTTCTTCATGTAGTCGATGAACAGATTACGGAGGTAACGGTAGTCGGGAGTTTCGTTAAACCGCAGTCCGCGACAGTAGTTCAAGTAGTCCTCGAAGATGGAGGGAAGGTCGGAACACAATTCATCCAGTGGCGTGTTCACTTTCTTGTTCATAATGCGTCGATACTTCTCTTTCTTCGTGTTGCCGCGCAGTCCCTGCCACGGGAGTCTGCCCTTCAGGAAGTACACAAAGATGTAGCCGAGAGACTCCAGATCGTCTCTGCGACTCTGCTCGATCCCGAGATGATCTGCAATGCTAGCGTAGCGCGGAGTCCCTGTGAGGTTCTTGTTTTCACGATACCTACAGATGAGGAAGAAGGGAGGCAGCTACGCAGCGTGGGTCTTCTTATCCGTGTCCATGTAACGTTTGCTCAATCCGAAGTCGATTAGATACACAACGTTCGCCGTGGAGTTCAAACCCAGCATGAAGTTGTCCGGCTTCACATCGCGATGAACAAAGCCGCAACTATGTAAAAACTCGAGACGATGAATCATTTCCTGTGCAAGCATGCACACCGTCTTCACGGAAAACTGCCCTCCGCAGTACTGAAGCAGCTCCTCCAGATTCGGACTCAGGAGCTCCATCGCCATGACGTTGTACTCTCCCTCCGTTCCGTAATAATAGATGCTTGAAAAGCCGACTCCATCGCGAAGGCACTTGTATGTGTTCATCTCATTTGCGAGCTGCTTGCTCTTCGCCTTGGTCGGCTCGAATTTGATGGCAATCACTGTCTCTACGGGTCACTCGCGCGCGACATGCACACTCTTTTCAATTTCCTCTCCCATGTAAATGTCTCCGAACGCGCCCTTTCCAATCATTTGTCCCACGCGGAAGCGGTTCGCAACGACGAGATCCATTGCTTTCAGCCAGGAGATTCAAATGAGGATAGACGGAAACGGCACAGTAACGAAACCGGGTGGGAACTGTATCTGAAGTCGACAAGAATACAGTGAGTGAAAAGGCTCAGCACCGTGGGGTCGAATACGGGGGATCGACACTGATGCGTTCGATGAGTGTAGCAAGGAGAGAGTGGAGGGGTGTGCCGAACGGAGAGAAGGGAGGGGAAAACGGAGTGGTGTGATCATGGGTGGAGTCAAAACGACGGTACGCAATTCTCCGTATGGAGCACGCGGTAGAAAGCGACTCGGTAACGATACCAAGCGAAAAGCATGGAATGAGGTGAAACAGTGTACAAATGTGTCCTTTCAACGGCCTCTTCCTAGACAATAGAATAGCACATGGAAGAAGGAAGTGACGGAGTGGAGAGAGGCGATGTGCTTCCTGCCGATGGTAGAGCCCTACGCCGTTGCGTTACGCCGAACTGGGGAGAATCCACGGCTATTTCGCTTTGGAAGCTTCGATTGGAAAACGCGCGATGGAAACCCAAAATAGTCACTCTTTTCTATCATCATCTGCATTTTGTGACCATGCGATTTCAGAGCGTGATTCTACTCGTATTCGTGTTGTCGTTGGGCGTGCTCGCCGATGCGAAGCGACTTACTGCGGACGAGTGCAAGGGTGAAACTGAGTGCGGTTGCTGACGCCGTAGTGTGTATCGACGTTGTGAGCGGCATCGAGAAGAAACTGACGGAGGCGGACAAGAAAGACATCGTCACGATCGAAGAGAAGATTGGCGCGTATTGCAAGCAGAAGTCGCTGAGCCCCGAGCAGAAGAAGATCTGCTACCACATCGACCCCATCAAGAGGGAGGTTTCGCGCCCTCTTTCCTTCGGAATGCCTGCCGAGGACATTTGCATCCGCAAGCTGAACAAGAAGAACACGGAGTTCTGCGCCGTGAAGTACAGCGCGGAGAAGGAGGCCGCGAAGGAGACGCTCATTCCCGAGAAGATGCGCATTTCGCAGATGAAGGCCTTCCTTGCGGAGCGTGGACTGAAGTGCACGGGCTGCTACGAGAAGAGTGGTAGGGGATGGTCCGTTGGGGTGAGTCGTAGACTACGTGCGTAGAGTGAAGGAAGCGATGGATGCTGAACTGTAATTTGTATGCCATTTCATTGTCGTGTGTGTTCTGAATCGCGATTGTCGTTAAGTGCTCTTTCGTATCGACTCCTGTATTTCCACGAGGGAGTGAAGTGAAATGACAGAACTGACGCACATTCTCATTCACCATGAAGACCGAATTCACGGCACACGATATCAAGAGCTCGTTGAAGCACGCGCTCTCGATCACGAGTGGAAAGGAGAAGAAGAATCGAACCGGCTCATACACGCTGATGTTCTCGGGAACCATGTTCACTCTGCTCGGCTCCACCTATCTTGTCAAGTATTCGCAGTGTCTCCCCCTTAGCGGTAGATCCTCCCTCTTCAACAGGACGGAGTACCTCAGCCTGCAGGAAGCCATCCGCAAACTCGCCAACAGCGACGAGAGCGACACGATTCCCACGCAGGTGTATGGAAAGGTGGTTCTTCGTGGGTGGCGTCATTTGCAGATTGTCCGCGTCGAAGACGGAAGCGACGAGCCCGCAGTGACGAAGAAAACCATCGAGTGCCATTCTACCAACTTCGATGATCACTCCAACTGCTGGAAGGAAAACGTTTCCATTCGTAAGGGCGTCGCTTGATACTCTCATTGTAGTGCGTGTTTCCTTCGAAGGGCATCGGTTTGACGTGATCACGCCAGGCGGCCAGTATCTCCACGTGATTCCGCCCTCCTCCTTTTCGAATCCAAGCGTGTCCATCCTGTCGCTCGTCGAGGGTCCAAAGGAGCTTTTGACGGAAGAGGAGATGGAGGAGTACGCTCCGGATTTAGACCGTTTGCACTTGTCCAGCGAGCGGTCCGTGGAGCGAAGTGTGTACGAGAAGAAGGATACGCTTCGGACCAACCACCACGTTCATCTCCGCGGTCTTCTGAAGAAGAAGAAGGGCGAGTACTATCTGACGTTTGGAGAGCAGTCGAAGCTGGTCATTTCGTCGAAGTCGATCGAGGAGCAGCAAGTTGGGATGGTGTGTTTGGTTAAGGAGTAGCGTTCTCACCGCATGAACGGCATCGTGTTTAGTGTTTTAGGGGCTATCCTGCTGGGTTTGGGAGCCTATCGTCAGTATTGTTTGTGTGTTTGTTCAAGCAAGTTTAGTAGTGTGTTCAAGCGGTGCCATTGCGATTCTGTTCAGCAGGCAGTTCCATTACTGCTCCTTCTGCTCAACAAGCAATGCCATCTCTGATTCTCTTACTCAGCAAGCAATCCCATTACAATCCCTTCATTCAACAAACAACACCACTACTGCTCCTTCTATTCAACAAGCAACACCAAACTAATGGTTTGTGTTCTGAATCATATGAGCAGCCTTAATCAGCGAATCAAAAGGACTACTGGGAGACGGCTACGCGTAAACCACACACACCACCACTACGGTATTAACCCTCGATGGAGTCCAAGGCTGGGGGAGAAAACCAGCCTTCACTGCTTCCAATGGAGCAGGCATCGGCTGAGGAAAAGGGCACGTCGGCAAGGCCTTGTCATCTCTATCCATAAAGCATTCCAGCAAGAAGAACAGAGCCGGATGATAGGCCATCGGTGCCATAGGGTACATGGGTTTGGAGGGGTCCGTTTCTAGGCGTAAACGGGGGGGCAGAGACTGTACTATTGAGCATCATGACCATTCTCTGGAGACCGCGAATCTGGTTCGAGGCTTCTTCCAGCCGCTTCGCGTACATCTCGTTCATCTGTTGCAGCTCCCGGATGTACCCGATGGCGTGCTCAATTATCGAGTTCTTATCCAGCTTTACATTCTTCTTGTTGGTGAACTTCCGTGTCTGCTTGATGATAGCATCCAGCGTGTTCATGCTCGTGCTCAGACGCTCTCGCCGTTTCTACACCTCACAGAAGAAAAACACAACGAACACGCTCGCTCGCGCGGTGGGACTCCTTCCGTGATATCGCAGACACGGACTCCGGGGAAATATCGTTCTCCAGCTCTTCCACGACGGCAGGTGACATGGGCAATTGTACGGGCTCAACGGAAGCAGGACTTTTGGAGTAGTTGTCCTCACTTTTCACAGGATTTGATGACATCCCATAAACGATGGTCACGTGAAATCACTGCATCCCATTTTCGCTCAACCAAAATACCCCCTCTTTTTGTCAACCGTCACGCGATCGGGTCTTCCGCCGGATAGAGCGAGAGTGGATCACAGAACACTTGCCAAAGTGTATGTGCGTGCTCCTGCGGAAGAATCAGAGAATTGTCACTCTCGTGCATCCTATTGCACCAGAACGCTTTGCTATCTCATAGAAACTAGATTACCCACATGGATCTGCTTTCCTTCATCGATGATCACGTTTACGTCGGAACGCTCGCGGCTGCAACCAACGAGGTTTGGATGGAGAGCTAAAGTGAGTTGTAGCCCCTGTTGGAGCAACTGCAAATCGCGTTGGTGGTGAACTGCACAGAGCAGGTGTATGAACTGAACAACAAATCCATAGAGGTTGTACGACACAATGTGAGAAAGAACTGCACTCTGTCGCTGAAAGAGTACTACGAGGGCATCAACGAGAAGATTGACGGCTACGTTCGCTCGGGTCGCAACGTGCTGATCCACTGCTACTACGGAGCAACGCGTTCGTCCACCTGCGCCATTGCCTACTTCATGTGGAAGAGGAGGTGGACATACGACCAGGCCTATGCGCTCGTGAGTGAACGGAGGAAGGAGTGCGACATTCCCTATGACATGGAGATGATGCTCCGCGAGTATGAGAACCAGCTCGTGCACGGCGTGCAGAACAGGACGGTGGATGCGGACTACTACAATTCCGTCATCACCGTTACGGTGAAGGAAGGGACGAATGAAGAAGCGGTGGTAGCCGAGATGATGAAGTACACGAACCGCAACCATAGTGTACGTATTGGACGATACGAGCGGTCAACGGGCTGCTACGGAAGCACTGCCATTGCCTTTGAAGCCTTCATTAACGAGGCCGTGGAGGAAGAGGTGCTGGAGGAAGAGATATACAGCTGCATGGCGTCGCTCGATGTCCTGTCCGTGCAAGTCCGAGTGTTGGACGAATAAACAGCAGAGTAGTAGAAGTCAAAGAAACGTCGAATATCCTGTTTGTTACGCACTGCGCCATCCCCTACTCTCAGAAACAACATGCTGCACCCCTTCCAGTCCTCCGAGCACAATTCCTTGGAAAACAAGGGACTCTAGGATTCAAAATGGGAGAGAGAGCGCACTTGGAATATCAGATACACCAACACCACGAGGAATACGCAAAAGCTAGCAATCGAGTAGAAGGGCGGAGGAACGAGAAGCGGAAATGGATCTACACTCAAGGGGAAATGAAAGACGAAACCGACTTCCTCGCAAGTCGCAAGAACGGGGTTCGCATCGCCATCTACAGGTGACGAAGTCCGTTATAATTGAAACTGGTATCCTGTATACTCGAAGACTCGTCTACTGTCGTGGACAGGCAGGAATGATAGTCACTCTACGGACTCACGTCTTTGGGTCTGATGCTACGTGCTCCTCGTTCACGAAGCTCGTTTCGCAACTTGACGCCTCGTTTTCGATGACTGCTAACGATCACGCCGCCCTCTCTCCGCCCTACAGTTCTCCTCGGGAGATTGGATGGATGTGTCGTTCTGCTCCATTTCCATGGCACGTGGAAACAAACACAAGAAAAGAATGGTAAACTTACTTCGACTCGGGAATCTGGCCCTCCTCCTCGGGAACGACGGCGATATTGCGGAGGAAGTTGATGTACTCGCTGTACTCCTTGTCCAGCGCGAACTGTCGCAGCAGCTTGGAGAAGTTCTCCGTAATGCCGAGGTCCTTGAGATGGTCCACGACGCTCTTCTTGATCGAGTCGTCCCACTCGTCGTAGGGGGGTCCGGGGTAGCGGTCCTCGCCCACTTCAAGGTCCGAGCCATCGCTCTCCACGCCCACGGCGGAATCCATGTGAAGCACTTCCAGAGGCTTGTCCGTCGACGTGTTGCACTAGCGATGATGCGAAGGAGAGTATTATTACGACAAAGATCATCTGGAGGTCGATGCCGTAGCTCTCCTCGGGCTCGCCACTCTCCGTCTTGCGATCCACGCTCTCGCTGCTGTGGGTGCCCACGTTCTGGAAAACCTTGAACTGCAGCTCAGCGTCGTTGGAGTCCTTCTAGACCATGAATAGGGAAACGGAGACTCACATCCTCCGGAACGGAAATGTCGCTCTGCATGTCCGCCTTGAAGGAGATGAACACGTCCTCGTCGTCGGAAATCTGCTTTGAGAGGGCAACCACAGACGAACCGAACTCGTTCGCCACTTCCCAGCCCCTACGCGTCACCTATCGCACAAACGGTGTACATCTTGTTGAACTGCTTGGTGAGCTTCTCTAAACTGGCAGAAACGTCTACAAAACACCATGACTGCAAAGAATACCCTTCTCTTCGGTTTCAGATACGCTCTGGTACTCCTTCTGCAGAGAGCGGTACAGCGAGGAATCGTAGAACCGCGTCGCGAACGAACGAGTGACCGGTTGAAAGCCGGCGCGAAGAATCGGCTTGCTACACGAATCAGATAGAGAGGAGTCAGAATCCACCTGCAAAGAAGAAGCTTCGAGAGCATGGAACGAAAAAAGTGGACGGAAAGCGAACGAGGTGCGAAAAACAGGGGGTTTTCGGGAAACAGAGAATACTACAAAGACTTACAACAGACCAAAACGCTTCATGCGCGCCTCGAGCAGCTTCCTCTCCTCCTCGCTGCAGTCTCTGAAGAGAAGCCTCGGGGGAGCCGACTTCTTTTCCGACTTTTCCTTCTCAGGCTGAGCACCAAAGCGTTTTCTCCGTTCCTCCAGTTTTGTGTTTGCGCTTTGCTGACTCTGTCGCGCATTTGCACTCTTCTTGTTCTGTTTTGTGTCTCCATTCTCGTTATGCTTCGCATTTACACTTTCATTCTGCTTCGCAGACTTTGTATTTGCATTCTGCTTCGCTGACTTTGCACTCTCATTCTGCTTCGCTGACTTTGCATTGTCCAAGGACTTCTTCTGCGCACTCACTGACGCAGCGTCAAAGGGAATGCCAAAGCGCTTGCAGCGCGCCTCCAAAACAGATGACGATGTATTCACCGGGAGAACGCTTGGGGGTTGGGAGGGCGCGGGTTCTGAATCTACAATAGGGTTTGGGCATGGATTTGCACTTACGGTAGCCACTGTCTGTCTTGCTTGTTCCGTGTCATCACTCGGCTGAACCGGACTCTCCGCTCCTTTCGCCTCCACCTCCTCTGGCTGCTTCTTTGGAGCAACTACGAAATCAGTCTCTCCCTCCCGCTCGAACTCGCATCCTGCGCCGCGTTCTCCGTCACTTCCTCCTTTTTCTCTTCCTTCACACTTGTCTCCTCGCTCCTCGCGGAATAGTACTGCGACAGACGCGAAATCAGATCGCCCTTCGTTCCCGAACTCGAAAGACCCAGCTCCTTCAGCTTCATGCGGAGTTCGTAGATACGCATTTGACCGATAGGTGTTTCACTCATGTCGATGGATTCTTGTGACTATAAGTTTCCTTCACGAACGAGGTGCTCGACGGATGGTTTGTTGTATTATCGAATCCATTCTCCAAACGCCACTTCATGTCACAGAGGAACGCAAACTCTAGAATCCGCTTGTCTTTGAATGTTCTATCAACCATCAAACTCCATACTCGTTGAAAGGTGGCAGAAAGCGAGCGCGGAATGACACTGCGGAACCCTTCCCTCTCATAAACCATGAAATCCAAGTATGAACTGGATCTATCGTGGGTTTGAGTCGCTCCTAGAGAATCCAACATAGTTGTTGTTTGCATCTGTCGTAGTGTATAGAATGGTACGTGTTGGGCCGTAACGGGAGAGTGCTCTCCTCGTTGTTTGATGCTGTTGTTGTCGTTTCTGTAGCTAACAATTCCGCAGTCCTCGGAGAATCGTTTTGCTAGTCTCTTTGAAGATGAAGAGGAGGAGGTTAAGACTGTCAAGAAGGAGGTGAGAAGCAACAAGTCCGGTCGCT
>ERZ1106923.229-NODE-229-length-25029-cov-17.701610_pt1 | contig 25029 bp, 39 predicted proteins | sample MGYA00403657_ERZ1106923 | MGnify/ENA primary metagenome ERZ1106923 (study PRJEB35170, sample SAMEA104062425) | human gut metagenome | biome: human gut; feature: human-associated habitat; material: faeces | place: Denmark | collected 2012-06-19 ...
ACGACGCGATCAAGCGCGCCAAGAACGCCGAGAAGGTGTGCCTGAAGAGAGTGCCCGCTCAGCCTCGTGCCGCTCACACCGTGGTTCCTAGCAAGCCCGTCAAGACCGTGTACGTGCTTCCCTACGAGATCTTGGCTTAAAGAAACAGGACTGCTACTTGATGTTTATCGCCTCCTTGTTAGAAACGAAATCTGTCTTTTGCTCCAGAAACGGGGGCTATTTCGGATTGTGTTCCGGGTTGCTCACTTTTATTCTCCTCTCGTGTGCGAAGAATGAGAACAATGAACGTGCTGTGGACGTTGATGCTCCTCGGTGTTGCATGTGCTGCCGGAAGTCGCTTTGCGAATAGAGGGGGTCACGCGTAGAGAGAGTGGCTTCGATGGTGAAGGTGGACGACCAGATGAAGATGGTTCCTGGTAAGCTGCGCGACGCCGTTGCGTTTGGCTACTTTGACGAGGCCATTAACAAAACAGGTGATTCTCCCCGGCGATCCTGACGAGTAGGCTGGAACTACCTGTCGATCCGCTCGAACGACAAGTACAGCAACTACGACCAGTCCTACGCCGCTGGCTTCTTGGAAGGAGCGCTGACGGCGAAGCAGATCTTCATCCAGATCAAGATCCACTACCCCGATCCGGCGCCGCCACAGAAGGTGCAGCGCTTCTTCGATGCAAATGAGAAGTGGGAGGAGGAGGAAAAGAAGAGCGGCAGGAACGCGGAGTACTGGGAGCAGCGCACGAACCTCGACACGCAGGTGCAGGGCATCTACGACGGCTACATGTCCGTCGCTTCGGGCCGCATGGTGCACAGTATATTGGGGTGTTCATGTCTAGTTGAATGTGACCAAGTACCAAGTCATCGTGGCGACGTACGAGTATGATGTCTGGGACCTCTCCATCGTGCTTCCCGACGAGGAGAAGGTGTGCTACAACGAGCCCAAGTTCCGCAACCGCTGCCACGGAAGCGAGCGCGTGGATCATTGCTCGGCGCTGATCAAGATCCTCCCGAACAACGAGGACGTTCTTTTCTCGCACGTCACGTGGGCGGGCGCGCAGACCATGTACCGAATCTACAAGGCGTACGACCTTCGTCTGCACATGCTGAATGGCGCTCTGATCCCCGGTCACAAGGTGGCCATGTCGTCCTACCCCGGCCGCTTCACCTCCGGCGACGATTTCTACATCACCTCGGCCCGTCTCGCCATTCAAGAAACCACAATTGCCATTTGGGATGAGTCGTTGAACAAGAATATAAAACCGCAAAGCGTGTTGCAGTGGGCGCGATCGGCTCTGGCGTACCGTCTGGCGACGTCGGCGAAGGAGTGGGTGTCGTGGTACTCTCTCTACAACAGCGGTCTGTACAACAACCAGTGGATGGTGTTCGACTACAACAAGTTCACGCCGTTCCAGCCGCTTCGCGACGGCGCGTTCTACATCTATGAACAGATTCCGGGCGGTGGTCATGGTGGTGATATGACGCAGTGGCTGCGCGAGACGACATACTGGGCGTCGTACAACATCCCGTACTTCAAGGATATCTACAACAAGTGTGGTTATCCCGCGAAGGTGGTGGAGTGGGAGGCGAAGGCGATGTCGTGGGAGATGAGTGCGAGAGCGCAGATATTCCGACGTGATCACCACAAGGTGCATGATCTTGCCTCCATGGCGCGTATGATGCGTTACAATGACTATCAGCACGACGCGATTTCGTCGTGTAACTGCACGCCTCCGTACACGTCGCAGTATTCGATTTCGTCGCGATCGGACCTGCACAAGAAGGATGGCGTGTATCCGTTTGCTGCGCTGGGCTTCAGAGACCACATGGGCACGGATGTGAAGATTGCGTCGATGAAGATGATGGATGATCATCTCGGCGCGGCGATCATCTGCGGCGCGACCTATGATCAGCAGCCAGTGTTTGAGTGGAAGACGAGTCAGCTGGGTCCGTTGGACCACGAGGATTATCCGGAGAAGTACGACTTCCCGTTCTTTATTGCGAGAATGGATGTGGACGGAGAGATGGACTTTGACTATACTCCCTTTTATCATCTTGAGTGGTGTGTTTGTTGAGAGAAGTGATGTGTTGTTGAGAAGTGCTTGCTGTGAAGCGTAACTTGTGAAGAGTGCCACTCGCAAGTGGAACAAAGAGAGGAGAAGAAAAAGGGTTGAAGGGCGCCAGCGTCTAGGAATGAGGAGAGAGAAGGAGATGGACTTCTGACGGATCTGCTACGCACACAAAAGAAAGCCTTCTCCGCGAGAGTTACAAAGGAGAGAATGGGAATGTCTAACGCTCACACACCACGCCATCGAGCCACCCTCCAAGACAGCACACCTCACGTTTCTGAATGAACTGCTCTCATTGTTCGGTTCGATCACGCTTGTGAGGGAAATGAGGCTGGGAAGGTCTATTCCGTGAGTGATGATGTGATTGTGAACCGCGCAAAATCAGAGTGTTTGAAGCGTCACCACTTTTGAACTTGAGGGCCTCAAAGCCCATATGAATGGATTCCAGTTCAGGCAAGTCTGTTCAATGAATGAAAGGAGAAGGAATCACTCTCGAACACGATGCGCGAACAGCGTTGGAACGCGCGTCCACCAAAGGTAAGTGATTTGAGGGAAGGCATATCTAGTTGTTATTCACTGTGAATGAGAATACTCTTCAACTCCAATGAAGCGTACACAAAACTAGCACCGGTTCTGTTCAAATCGCCAATCTCGATCACTCATTCAGAACTCACCCTGTGCATCATATTCCTCTTGTGAAGATACGACAACCCCAGCAAACAGCAACTCACCACCTCCCTCAACTCCTTCTCCTTCAATCGATTCCCACTCCTCAAATACGCTCCAATCGACCCACAATGGCAGTACTCCGTCACAATCTACATCGTCATCCACCCAAACAACAACACACCCACAACTCCCCCTCCGTTTGTATCATATCATAGAAACTCACAATGTAGCGAGATCGGCATTCTCTCAGTAATCGCGTTTCACTCTCAATTTCGTTGTTAAGACTTATCACCCTCACTTTCTTTATGGCCACGAGATCGTTTGATGACTTGTCCAGTGCAACGAACACCTCGCCAAAGCCACTACCTCTAAGCCACATCCTACACCAACTACCCTCTTCCTAATGTGTTCTTGAATTCAAAATTACTCTCATTTCGGTCTTCCATTCTCTAGGAATGGATTACTGATTAGGAAGCAGTGTGGCATGGACTGTCTCTATCTCTTCATCTCTTTACTCCCATTTCATAGAACCCTTCACTCCATTCAATCATTGCCTCTCCACTCCGAAACGAACCTATTGATCTGGATTCACTGCTTTGTTCTCCATAGGCATACGCTTTCGTCCTTTCATTCGCATTTCCTTGGAATCCACCCACTACGCCATGTACCTCTCCTTCAATCGACAGTCTCGTCCCACAACCCACCACGTGCTTCTGAGAGGAAACACTCGATCATCTCGATCCTTCCAAAAGCGTCTCACACAAACACACATGCAAGTACTCCCATCACTCATTCCACCCACCTCCATCTTCCTTCCAGAACCCTTTCCAAAGACCGACGAAACTCCAGTTATCCCGTTACGCAATATCGAGAAAAGCAAAGATGAATCCTGTACACGATTTCTGTTTCCTGGAGTCACATCTAGCTGGATGACAAGAAGAGTGAAATGACGGCTTCCGAAGTGGAGCAACTGAAGGCGGAACTTCGCGCTCTCGGTTACCCCAAGAAGTGATTCTATATCCAATGTCATAACGAATAGAGAGTGGGCATTAGCCGATTTTGAGATTGGGAAGAAGATGGGGAAGGGCCGTTTTGGTAGTTCCCTATTCCTATATATGACTCGATAGGTCGTGTATATCTCGCCCGTGAGATCAAATCCAAGTTCATTGTGGCCATCAAGGTGATTCAAAAGAGTGAACTGGAGAGGTGTGGCATCGAAAAGCAGATTCGGAGTGAAATTGAAATCCAGTCCCATTTGAAACACAAGAACGTTCTGCGCATGTACGGCTACTTTTGGGACAAGAAGCGTGTGTATATGATCCTGGAGTACTCTCCGAAGGGCGAAATCTACAAAGACTTGCTGAAGCGCAAGCGATTCAGTGAGCGAAGAGCAGCGTCGTATATCAGTCGTATTGCCGCTGCGATTGACTACTGTCACCAGATGCATGTGATTCATCGCGACATCAAGCCAGAGAACATTCTTCTCGGATATGACGTTATTCGTTGTATTGCGTTGTGATTGCATAGAACGAACCGAAGATCGCTGATTTCGGTTGGTCTGCCCACTCTCCTCACAAGCGCCGTAATACCATGTGCGGCACGCTGGATTACTTGCCTCCAGAAATGATTGACCACCTGCCGTACGATTCAACTGTTGACAATTGGTGCATCGGTGTGCTGACATACGAGTTCTTGTGCGGTCATCCTCCTTTCGAATCAAAGAAGAAGGAAGAGACGTACGAGCGCATTCGCACTTTGGATCTGAAATTCCCTCCTCATGTGAGTGAAGAAGCGCAGGATTTCATCCGTAAACTTCTTGTGTTGGATCCGAAGGGCCGAATGCCTCTGAAGGACGTGAAGAATCATCCCTGGATCAAAAAGCACGAGAACTACACATTGACTGGTTCACTGTAAGCTGTGTTTGTTTGAAGCATAATAAGACTCGATATTCTTCATGTTGAAGAACGAGAAAATCGGGGGGAAAATGGTAACAAAGGATTCTGAAACGCCCGTTCAACTGTCTTTCAGATAATAGTTAACAATAGTATTATTCTGTGTGCGCAATTTGCTTCTTATCATGACATCTAGTGAAGGGACAACATGAATGGCATGACGACTCTGGAACTGGAACAACTGAAGGCGGAGCTTCGTGCTCTCGGCTACCCCAAGAAGTGACTCTACATACGTTCCCATGACATATAGAGAGTGGACACTCAATGATTTTGAGATTGGGGAGAAGAAGGGAATAGGCGCCTTTGGTAGTTCTATGTTTCTGGAAGTGATTCAATAGGTCGTGTGTACCTCGCTCGTGAGATCAAATCCAAGTTCATTGTAGCCATCAAAGCCATTAGCAAGAATGAGCTAGAGAAGCGTGGAATCGAGAAGCAGATTAAATGCGAAATTGACACCCAGTCCTACTTGAAGCACAAGAACGTTCTGCGCTTGTATGGCTACTTTTGGAATACGAGACGTGTGTATATGATTCTAGAGTATTGCCCATGTGGAGATATGTATAAGTACTTGAAGAAGTGCAAGCGATTCAGTGAACGAAGAGCAGCGTCCTATATCCGTAAGGTTGCAGCTGCGATCGACTATTGCCACTCCAAGGGCGTGATTCATCGTGACATCAAGCCAGAGAACATTCTTCTTGGATATGACGTATTCCATCATTCCTACTACTTGATCGAATAGAACGAACCGAAGATTGCTGATTTCGGCTGGTCTGTTTACTCTCCTCATCAGTCCCGTAAGACAATAGCCGGTACATTGGATTACCTGGCCCCGGAGATGGTGGATCACAAGCCCTACGATTCTACTGTTGACAATTGGTGTATTGGCATTTTGACTTATGAGTTCTTGTGTGGTTATCCTCCTTTCGAATCAAAGAATAAGGAGGAGACTTACGAACGCATTCGCACTTTGGATCTGAGATTCCCTCCTCATGTGAGTGAAGAAGCAGAGGACTTCATTCGCAAGTTGTTGGTGTTGGATCCGAAGGGTAGAATGTTATTGAAGGATGCCTTGAACCATCCTTGGATCAAGAAGTACGAGAACTACGCAATGACTGGCTCATTGTAAGGCGTGTTTGTTCAAAGTACAATCAGACTCGAAATTCGTCATATGGAAGGATTACCAAAATCGGGGGGAAAACCGTAACGAAGATTTCTGAAACTCCCGATTTGACGGTTGCTCAGAAAAATACTTCGTTCTATCGAGAACTATGGCAGAACACGTGCAATTCTATCGATTTCATTCATTCATAGTGGTGGGAAAAGAATGTGGAGGAGATGAACGAGATGGGAAGAAAACAGTTCTTGGAGCGTTGCGAAGCACAGGAGTGACTTTACATCTATTGCTATAACGAACAGAGAGTGGACACTTGCTGATTTTGACATTGGGAAGAAGATCGGAAGGGGCCCTTTTTGTAGCTTCATATCTCCCGGGGTGACTCAATAGGCCATGTGTACCTCGCCCGTGAGCTTCAATCCAAGTTCGTTGTGGCCATCAAAACCATTAGCAAGAAGGAGCTGAAGAAGTGTGGAATCGAGAAGGACATTGAATTGGGAATCAGCCTCCACGATTTCCTTGAGCACGAGAACATCCTTCACTTGTATGGTCGCTTTGAGGATAGAAAGCGTATTTATCTCATTATGGATTACTGCCCACGTGGAGATATGTACGGATACTTGCTGAAGCGCAAGCGATTCAGTAAGCGAAGAGCAGCGTCTTACATCCGTAAGATTACAGCCGCGATTGACTACTGTCACCAGATGCATGTGATTCATCGCGACATCAAGCCAGAGACCATTCTCCTCGGACCCAACGTATTTCCCTATGACTACACAATGATTGTATAGGATGAACCGAAGGTATCTGGCTTTTGCTGGGCTACACTTGATGATCCCGCTCCCACAAACCTGTGCGGCACGCTGGATTACTTGGCTCCGGAGATGGTCGATCACAAGCCCTACGATTCTACTGTTGACAACTGGTGTATTGGTGTATTGACTTACGAATTCTTGTGTGGTCATCCTCCTTTCGAATCAAGAACGAGGGATGAGACTTATGAACGCATTCGCACTTTGGATCTGAAATTCCCTCCTCATGTGAGTGAAGAAGCGGAAGACTTCATTCGCAAGTTGTTGGTGTTGGATCCGAAGGGCCGAATGTTATTGAAGGATGCACTGAACCATCCTTGGATCAAGAAGTACGAAGCATAAGCTGCTTCTGAATCCTTGTTTGTTCACAATCAGTTCCCATCCACTGAAGTGGTTTTGATTCCAGGAATGGCGAAGAAAGCCAAGCAGCAACACACGAACCAGAAGGTTCTCTCCAAAGCCGCCAAGTCCAAAGCGTTCTTCCACCGCTGTCGACATCATTCATAGCGTAAAGTCCTACAACAAAGAACCCAAGGTGAACAAAAAGCTGATAAAGAAGCACCGCGATTATCTCCGTGGACTGGAGAAGCGGAAGGAACAGTAGTGCCATTGATGCGTATTCACTATGTAGACTAATCGTAGCGAATCGAGCAACGCATAACGCACATGCGAAGGAGGTCGAAGCGCTGGAGAAGCAAATCGAGGAGTGGAGAATGAGGATTTCCTGTGAAGAGAAGGGAGAGCCAGTTTCTCCAGTGGCTGGCAATGAGATGGAGGAAGACGACAACTACGCTTCTTTGTTCGAGAAAACACTTGTATTGTACAAGAGAAAGATGGTATCGCTCCTGAATCCTCTTAAGAAGCGAATCACGAAGTGACGTCGTATTCAACATCGAATCTGCCTGCCAAATGTAGCTGCTGCTGGCAGAATCGACGTAGTGGTTGAGATGAAGGAGAGGCGACAATGGAGCCTGAAGTCCCTTCACCGAACCGTGTGGATGGACGCAGCGCTTCGTGTAACTACATTGATACAGTGGCCATAGAATTGTCCTCCACACTCGTCGATTGCGTGAATCAACGATACAGTAGAAATCGGCCACTTCCTTAAAGGGGGATTGCGTGCTCTTCGAGACCACACCATTTTCATAGAAGAAATCAGGGATCGTCAGAGGATCACGCTCATCCAGCAAAGGAACGAAGATACCTTCGTTGCGTGCAATGCTTAGATCACGGTCATACCGTTCCGGAAGGAGATGACTCGCATCGCACCACACCACCATCCCTCTCCATTCTCTCATGATTCGAATGGATGCGATTGCCTTCCACGTATCCGCAAGATGATTCTGAGCGGGCCTCATCCACGAGGGAAACGCATTCCAATTGTACTTCCGAATGTACAAAGAGCCGGTTGAATGCATGGAGTTCTGGATCGCGTGAATCCGTTGAAAGTGGGAAAAGAGGGTGGAGAGATGATTCGCTCCCAAGCCCAAATCACAGTACAGAATCGTTCCGTCTCCATCCGACAGGAGCATCGAGTACAGCGTGTTGAGGGAAGAGAGGAAGTGCGCGTCCGACGCGCCAGTGAAGAAGAGGATATCGGAGCGCATCACCGTTGCGTTGTACCTTCTCACTACTTCATCCGAAACGAAAGATGGAAGTTGTTTCGCATAGTGGTCGAAGAGGAACAGGTGATTTGGGTTATTGTACATCTCGTTGAATGGAACGGGATACACGATGCCCGAATCATCGTACTCTATCCGTCAGTTCATAACACGAGACAATACGGTTTACGCCAAACCGTCCAAAGAATTCAAGCTTCCCCGTGTTGTTATTGAATGGATACGCTTGTTCTGTATTGTTATAAGACGAAAAAAACGCGTACTTATGGTAATGAACGGAACCTTCTTCGCAAACGTTCCTCGTAGGGTAGGAAACTCCAGCTCAATTGTCCCGTCATCCCCTTCGGGACTCCAGTGAATAGCTACTGATCATCCCAGACTCGCTCGAAGCACAGAGGAAGAAGAACTCCAGCAATACCGCGAGAAGAAGAAACGAAGAGTGGACCGCCATGGCTTCTCTGTGAAGACCAAAGTGACAGTAGAGTGTGTTACAGAAAACAGTCCACTCGTCCTTTGAACAACCCATATCAAACATGTCACTTCTCAACTCCGCATCGCTGCCGTCTTCAGGCAGCATCTCCACAGGATCAACCGTCTGTCCCCCTTTGCCCATGCCAATCGCATCTCGCGGGTTCTCCTCCTCTTCAAGGATGCTCAGCACATACTGAAGTCCGGCATTCACTGCCATTTCGGCCACCGAGTTGCGAACAGCTTCCACTTCGTCCCCGTGAAAGATCACGCGAACCTTTTTCTCTGTGAGAGGCGACGACTCCTCCCTCTTCACCTCTTCTGCTGAATCCTCTGAAGAAGAGTCGTGCTGGTAAAAGAAGTGTTTCTCCGATTCGATTTCTTCTTCCTCTTCAACCGAACAGTTCTCAAGAACTCCCCCGACTTCTGGAGCGGGTTCAGGAATGGGAGCGTTTTCTTGCGAAAACAGGTGGTTCACGTACTTAGCGTTGATGGACGGAAGTGGAGGCTCCTGTTGGATCTCTTCGTGATGCGGCTCCAAATCGCCTTCGTGATTGCCCTCTTCTTCCCGTCTAGAAGGATCTTCTGATTCTTCTGATTCTTCATATTCCGAGTCATCGTACACAGAATAGTCATACGCGGAGTAATCATAATAGGAGCTGGAATCAGAATCACTCTCTGAGCGTGACGAATTAGACACGGGAACAGCAGGTGCAGAGAACTGCACTGGCGGCCTTGATACAACAGGCTGCGGAAGCGATACTTCTGGGGAATGATCATCCGGAGAATCATCCACAACTCTCAAACTCGCATGACTCATCGAAGGAACGATTGGAGTAGGTTCGCTCTGTTGCATCTCAGAACTACCCGACGCGAATGCCGGCATCTCCACAAAGGGTTCCTCGATGCACCACTTCTCCAACTGGAACTCGTTCACAAACACATCCGTCGTCATATTCACGTTCGACACGGCGCCAGGCGCGCGCAGCGCCACATTACCCAACACCTGCCAACAATTCTCATTTCCCGCGGTGATGGGCATTCTCAAATCCGTACTCGCTTCACTCTCCACGAAGCTCACATCACCCGGGAACAGCTGCCGCAACACCGCACGACCCTCCGACAACACGTTCAGACTTCGTTCCAGACACAAGTCCACCTCCTGAAGAAGCGACACGTCGTAGAAGAACGCCTGGCTGTCGAAGAGGAGGAATTCGAACGACTTCAACTGGTACCCCAACGACCACAATTCTTCGAAGGATCGGAGGAGTTGAGAGTAGTGGGCGGAGGTGAGCGCGGCGTCGTTGCAGGGCTGGACGAGCTGGGACTCCTGGAATGGACCAAATAGCTACGAATTATGGAATTCCACAAATCGGAACGAAAACGTCATATGTCGCGTCGTCTTCGGTCACGCCGCTGAAGACGGTGGAGAGGGGCGGAATGGAAGTAACTACAATTGAAGACGACAGCCACACACACTTCCGGCGCGCTGAACATCCGAGTAAAACCGGTTGAGGAGTTTCATTTTCTGAATGAAATCGAACTCGTTGGCGATCATGGGTCGCCACACGCAGACGTACGCGTAACCGCCACACGTCGCGTATTCCCACGTGCGGTTGGAGGAGTGTGGGTGGATGATGAAGACAGTGTGGCGCTATGGTTGAGAAGTGAGCGATGACAGACCTCGAGCGTGCCGGTGTGTCTGACGACATTGAAGAAAAGTGGGGGTGTGTTGGGGTTGGAGAGGAAGGGATGGAGTGCGAAGGAGAGGTTGACGAAGGAGAGGAGAGAAGACGAAGGAGGAGGGAAAGGATAATGAAGAAGAAGAGAGTGTGGGATGATGGAAGGGTATTGTTGGAGAAGGAAGACGACAGTGTCGCGAAGAGAAGAAGAGTGAGTGATGATCACGAAGTGCGAAGATGATGGCGAAGAATGACAATGGCGAAGACACTGCGCGAAGAGTGCCAAGTGCTTGTTCTCAAACACACCTACACCTAACACCGTTGTCTCAATCGCACTGATCACACACTCATCCTCCTTCATCGCGTAACCTCCTTCAGATGAGTCATGCAACACCAACAATACCCCTGTGATAACACGACACGAAACCACCGCCATTCTCCCGCCATTGCGCGCACAATTCACCATCCGTCAAATACTCCGAAAGTTCGTCAAAGGTTTGTTCCCGCTCCTTCTGCCCACACTGAAGGTACTTCGCCTCCATGTACGCGTTCATCGTGTTCTCGCAGCTACAGCGCACGTATGGCAGAAATAGCGGCAAATTCACCACCTCGTCGCCGAACTCCGTCAGCACCAGTGTTTCCACGCGACCTGGCGTGCGCAAACACGAACTAGAGGTGAAGAGAGAGAGGCGTTTCAGACTAGACATTTCCCGCCAAGTTCAGCAGAGCGTCGTAGCAACGACTGTTCAGTTCCTGTTTTAGGAAGAGGGAGTTGAGGTTCACAGGGAAGGGGTCGTAGGAGTGGGTCTCTTGCGACCATATCTCGGCTAATCGCGGATTGCGGATGATCACGAAGTAACTGAGAACGCTCAACGAGGAAGACGCACTGAGCGTGTACAGCGAAACTACCTCCGTTTTGGGCGTTAACGGAGCCAACTCCAGATTCTATCCATGAAACGGAGAAACCGTGGAAACGAGAGTTTGGTTGGAAGAAGCGATGATGTCCGCGTTCTTGATGCAGGACGCTTTGAAATAGGAGGAGGGGAACAGAGAGCCGTTCAGGGGCGATTGGAGCGTAATCGACCTGAATGTGATTGACACTGAGAGCACGAACCGTGTTTCGGGACTTACGGAGTACACGAACAAGTAGGTCTGGGGCTGGAGGTGAATTTGGTTCTACGCGGAAACGAAAGGAGGCGAGCATACGGTGATCATCGCGTAGTACGAAAAGAGGGATTCCGGAATGGCCTTGCACGGCATGACACTCACAGACAAGCAGCTGCATTCAAGGAACGATGTCACGTCACTGTCAACGGTCATTGGCTGTTCCTTCAGGATCTTGTTGTGCATCTCATCACCCTACACTGTCAAACGTGGAAGCCAAATGCACTTCATAGAACGTCAGTATCTGGGTGTTTTCCAAGTAGTTGTCGAAAAGAGGGATTCTACTGTTGCAGATCCCGTCGTTGAGCACGGGAGCGGTGGATGAATCATAAACCCGTTGATTCTCCAGCGCGTACAGGTCGTTTCCGTTCCTGTCGTATTCGTCACGAATATAGGCGATGAATCGTTCTGTGTAGCAATGTGCGTCACGCTCGTCCATTCGATGCAGCTCGGATACCTTGAATTCACAAAAACGCTTCTCGCGCATCGCATACACAACAGCACTCTTCTCATCGTTTGACAGCACGCACAGGACTCCGTACTTCGCATTATCCTACAACCGTCACCACGAGCCCTTCCACCCCTCACAAATTGGACCCAATCTCCGATCTTCAGGTACGGCGAACGACTCATGATGCAACGCCCCAAACGAATCGAATAATGAAGTCGCCATTCTCTTCTCCACGACACGAACGTTATGAGTTCCGCGGCTTTCCGTTGCCTCTCACAACAGGTATTGAAGTCGAGCAAGAGTGCTGGTTGGAGTCGTATCGTGTTGGGAACGCGGTGTCTCAGACCTTCGTATTCCTCTGTGTGGAGTGCAGGAGGTTTGTTTCAACGGGGCTTTTCGTCGGAATCGCAGGACCTGATGAATCGCATTCTGAGCAAGTATCCCGCCCCCGAGACGAAACGAGCCAAGTCCGAGATCATCAGTGAATTCTCTCGTCAGAAAGTGAGTCTCGAAATGGTAAGCAGCCCGTTTTTGGCTCCTATTCCGTAGCAGAAGCAGCTACTCGCAGAATTGGTTCATTTGAACGAGAGACTGACCGAAAAGGTGGCTTGCTGGGGGAGTCGATGAGGCGTAGGACTTGGAGACCATTCTCTTTTCCCTCGTGAAGCAGAAATACTACCTCAGCGTCATCGCGTTCACGGACTACTGTCTGCAGAAGAATCTCGTCGAGACGGAAGAGGGCGGTGATGCGTAGGCTCCTCGGCTTTCGGAGACGAGCGTGTATTGGTTGTTTTACTGCTGCGGTCTGTTTAAGGACACGTCCGTGCTGAAGGACGTGCTGAAGGCAGTTCCGAAATCGGTCAAGGGAAAGTACGTGTATAAGGCGAAACTCGCCAAGTCGTTCTTCTGCTGCAACTGCTATGAGGAGGGTTCGTTGATTCTCAAGCACTTCGAGGAAATGGGCTTTCCGTACAGCGATTGCAACGGATATCTTCTGGAAGGACTGGCGCTGGGAGAGTACTACGACGAATGCGTCCGCGTGTTTGAAAAGATCCATCGTCTCGTCGAGAATCAATCGACTCAGAGTGTGGTCAAACCCGTTCAGATTTACGACAAATGCTACTACGCGGCCTTCATTTCGTATTGCAAGCTGAATCGAGAGGACGATGCTCTCCATGTCAAGAGAGAAGCGGAGGGCAACGGCGTCATGCTGAGCATTCGTTGTTTCGACGCTGCGTGCGAGATGGTGGATCGCTCGAAGGAATGGAAGCGACTTTCACAGCATGTCTTCGATGTTCTCCAGAAGAAGAATATTACCGTGTCGGATGTGCAGTAGTTGTGGAGAACGATGCGTTATTCTTAGGAAGACGATCATTTGCGCGAGAGCCAAGGAATTGCAGTTTGAGAAGGGAGTCAAGTACATATCCGAGTATTGCAAGCACTACGACACTACGCTGGACATGAACGTGAACAATCACGAGCTGAGTGGGGAAGGGAGCTGCGATTAACCGTAGTCCTGCAATGTCGTGATTTGAGCGAGTCGATGTGTCGAATGCGCGTGATGAAGCTGTTCGGAGACGTGGAGAAGAAGTACAAGTGGAACGGAGCCGAGTCCCTCCACATCACGGTGCGAACGAGTAAGGCGCAGGGAGGCATCATCCGGTTGCTGCAGAAGGATTTGTATCCACCCATCGGAGCGTCCATTGACGTGGGGCCTCTCCCGCCTGTTCATGTGTAGGGAAGCAATATGGTGATCAACGTGATGGACTTGGTGCGGTGGTACAACCGGAAACCGTTTCAGTTCAAGTACTTTTTGTAACGTCGATTTGCGCTGTTTGTTGCCAACGCGTATGAATCGGGGGGTCCCACGAGCCCGCTTCCCGCTCCAATTCTTAGCTGCTTCACGATTGTGATATAAGAATTCCACTTTGCTCCCCCGTCTCCACCTATTGAAATCATCGATTGGAGTAGGCACTGTGCGCCAGGTGGCTCGAATTCAAAATGCCTCTCAATGCCGTATTTCTCGTCTTCATGGATTTCGATGTGTTTCGCAACGTTTCGCTGCTTCACCAAGGGTTCGGTTGCGTTTCCGGGGCTCATGTGCAGGATCTATCTGTTTCGCATCCACTTGAAGAATCAGGACGACGGCCAAATCCTCTTCTGCAGCTCCAATCCTTGCACCAAGTCAAACATCCGGAACAATCGCTACGTCCCTCCGTTCTTCCGTTCTCATGCATAGATCGATGACGCTGCTCTCTACTACAAGCCTTGCTCGGTGGACGTGACCCAGAACACCTTCGTGTCCCGTAGTATCCTGATTCGCTACACTGGCGAAGAAGCGTCTGTGCGGGATTCGTGCTGCTGGCGAATCGAAGTGCCCTACGAGGAAATGAACGACACCTCGCTGGTTTTCAGCGTGGATCTGTATTCCCAGCAACCCATCAAGAACGAGAACCACGTCACCGCCTATTCGCAAAACCCGACCGTTGTGTCGTCTTCTATCCCATCACATCTAGTTCATCGGGTCACAGATCATCACCATTCCGCGCGTGAGCAGCGACTCCGATCTCAGCTACATTCACCTCTTCTACCCGCAGCAGGGCGTGTGCGAACTGAAGGGCGTGCTCTTCTGTTCTCTCGTCGATCTTCGCTACTACCCCACGCTTCGCTCCATCACGCCTCAACCTTCTGCGTCAGAGAGCGACGAGGAGCCTGTGGCGATCAGCGAGTACCTCTTCGCGCAGTGCGAGGTGAGTTCGAAAATGGGGGGTCACAACAAGACGGTGAAGGACATCGAGCGCGCGTACTCGAAGTGGCGGGAAGAGGTGTATCAGTGTTTGGAGACGAGTTATTATCATATTGTGAACTGTTTACACGGCATTTGGGAACAAATAGGGACGGGCGACAGCAATTGTCCCCTATCTGATTTCCCTCCTTTTGTCCTGCCCCATGACCAATATCCTTTCGATTTCTGTCAGGTCGTCCTTCATCGTTACGCTTTCCCGCCATTCGCATTCCTCCTCCTTTTCCCTCCAACCCAATTCCTCCTTTTCCCTCCAACATCACTCCTCCTTTTCCCTCCAACATCACTCCTCCTTTTCCCTCCAACCCAGCTCGCCGCCACTCTCCAGTCCCGTGATGGGATTCTCCACCCCTCCTTTGTGCGGATCCCCGCGATTGTCCGGCATGGAGGGGGCCACACGAATTCGCTGCTTTGAGGCCATCGACTGTTGCGACCCCCCAGATTTGGATCTGTCGGAGACGCGCGCGAGTGTTGAATTTCTTCAGAAAGAAGAAACCAGTCGGCAAGAAGTGGATGAAACGGCTCGCGAGTACTCGAACCGTCTCCTTGCTGGCATTGGCGTGTGCACGAAGCAGCTGTGGGCATTGCACGATCAGCTGGTGTCCACGATTCAGAACAAAATGGGCGAGATTTGCGCCAAGTGGAGTTGTGACCACGAGCGTGTGTTGAACGAGTACTTGAACCGGTTTGTGTTGCTGAATCGACTGAACGCGCTTGACCTGAGTGGCGAGGTGCGTGTGAGAAAGCGGCGTTACAATCAGACATCGGACGTGATTCAAGAACACCGATTTATCTTCCAAACCGTTCACGAAAGTGAGTACTTCAAGTGGGTGTGGTGGGTTGAGATGACGACAGAGATGTCACCCAGTACGAATTGATCGGTAACGACTCGTTACTGGCGTATATGAGAGCCGGCGCGTCCACTTCTTCGCGTCCGTTAGTGTTGGTGGAGCAATACGGCGTTTCGCCGCACAACAACAAAGGGGACAAGACCAACTGGAAGTGTCCCAATCAGGCGTGCAAGCGGCCCTGTCCCAGCTATATGGACCGCTGTCCCTATTGTTTATCTGACCGTGTTTCGCCCCCTCTTCACGTTGTCTTCACTCTCCACGGATTTCGGGTAGGATTCTGCCGTGGTGTTAATCGCAGGCACAACCGTCCGACATGAAACACTTTCAGGACCACCTCCTTCTCCGCCACCACACACTGCGCGTATATTCGCTTCACTCCTGTTTTGAGAACACGACGAAATCCCTCGTGATTCTGGCTTCGCGCATCGCGCAAGAAATCAGCACGATTTTGAACTCGCTGTTGTCCAAGTCGCTCTCCATTCATCACATTTCCTTCATCGGACATTCCATCGGGTCGCTGGTGTTGCGTCTGGCGTTCAACAACCCTCTATTGAGCCCATTCACCAAGTACTTCCATTTGTTCTTGTCTCTCAACGCGCCGCACGTCGGCGTGTTGTTCGCGCGCAAGCCGTTGGAGTGGGGTTCAAAGGTGTTATCTCTTGTGGGCTCTTCGGCGCTGGTGGACGAGTTGTTGTTGAAGGACGCGAAGAACCCGCGAAACGCGTTGTTGTATCGAATGGCGCTGAATCATGGTGGGAAAGAATTGGGACAGTTATGTGTAGGGTTGTCCCAGTTCAAGTACTTCTATTTGGTGTCGTCGTGTCAGGATGCGTTCGTTCCGTTTCACTCGGAACGCGTCGAAACCACTCCAAGCATTCTGGAGACGGAATCGGAGGAGGCGGACGCGTACCAGGAGATGGTGACGGCGTTCTGGAGAGAGTTCCGAAGGGAGGAGAACAAGACGGTGATAAAGAAGTTCGATGTGTGTTATGATGTGAGGGAAGTGGAGGTGAGTGAGGGATAGAGTATCAACTTTTCGCTGGATTCGTTGATCGGGAAGACGGCGCACATCAACATACTGAAGGACGTTAGCGTGATTGAGATCCTCTTGTCCAAGATGGAGGAGTGTTTTGCTGAGTAGTTCGTGTTTGTTGGGCAAACAGGTCAAATCGCGTCACTTAACAAGTCGTCGTCGCTGCTCTCTTCCTTCTGTTTTGGAGTTGAAGGCTTTTCTTTCGTCTTCTTTGGAGGGGAGCGCTTTGGTTGCGCCTTGCTGTTCTTCGGTCGCTTTGGGATGGTTAGGTGGGTTTCCTTCACGCATGTCTTTTCCTTCACTCTTGTCTTTTCCTTAACCTCCGTTTTCACACCCTTCACCTCCTTCACACTAATCCCCTCACACTCACTCACACTCCACTCCACCTCCTCACAACTCACACCTCCACGCGACGACACGAAACCACCTACCATCCGAACACGGTGAAACGACAAGAAAAAGGGAACTGTCTTCACCTCCTCACAGAAACGCCGAACAATCGCACACGCTCTCCTTTCGCTACACGACGCACCATAACAAGGATTCATCCCACGACAAAACACCTCCTCCGGCATCATTTCGTCCTCCACCTCCACATACGTGCCACTACACGCCGTTCTCAAGTTGAACTACGTCACATATCACTACCCAACACGTACGTAATCACACAGGAAGGATTGGAAATCAGAGGCGCTTTGTGGAAGGTAGTGTTCGTAGTCGTGTTGTTTGTTCATGCGTTGGCGTTGTGTGAGTGGAACAAAGGACGCGTTCACGACACTGCGAATGGTTACACGCTCTCCGGTGAGGAGGGAAAGGACATCTGTTCCCGCGGAGAGGGGGTGACGAAGGGGAAGACAGCTATACACCGCGGGAATGAAGGAGAAAAGGAGGGACGCTCCATTGGCGTCGGGAAAGGCTCGAATGGAGAAGGACACACTTTCGATGAATCCTCGCTCCTGACACGCGGTAGGGGAGCACAGTAACAAGGAGTCTGCTATACATGAGGCTCAGGCTTGATGGGAACCAAATGGTGTGATCGCGCCATTCACAGCCAATAGGCGTCGGATGAAGCAATCAACACAGCCCTCTATGCTAAAGCGAGCACACCATCTACAACCCAAATGATGAAGAGATGGCGGGGATTGCGCCTCTGAGAAGGTGAGTCGAATCGACGCTTCCTCTGCAATCGCATTTGCTGTTTGCACTACAGAATCCAACTTCTGCTCTTTCTATCCCTGATTGACCCCTCCCTGTTCTACTCGGACGAGAACAACTATGCGGTTGTGACAAAGAGGGGACGCGAAGTAGTTCACGTCGATGAGACGGTTCGACAGCATGTCGGAAGAATGACTGTGCAGCTCCTCATGCAGAACGACTTCCACGTAGTCGTACTGGTCCAGAAGAATCGCTGTGTCGAATCGCACGTCCACGGGTTGCATTGTGCCCTCTTTCCATCTTGGAGGGAAATGTGAATCTCCGTTTCTTTCTGCGTTCCACACAATGAGCATTATCCACGGAACCCGTCATCCTCCATCTCCTCTCCCGTTCCGCGAAAACTCCATCTGAATGATTACCTCACTCCATTTCCTGCATGATGGAACGTTGAAAAGACCCACTCTTCTTTTGGCGCCATTCTCCCTTTTGCGCCCTTTTGCGTACATTTTTCAATCAAATCGTCTGCCTTTTTGCAGCGAACCTGCATTCCGGGTGCTCTAGCACATACATCAAGAGGGGACGTTTCGGTTGCGTATTTGGTTTCTTAGGAGCATTAGCCTTACAACACACTACTGATGGAACAGTCAACTCCAATTCTGCAGAAGAAGCAATCCTATGCGAAACAGGAGGCATCTCCTATCGGCGCGCGCGAACTCTTTCCTCTTGTGGCGGAATGCGCTTCCCTCCTGACGAATAGACCTCCCAAAACGGACAGAACTCCATTTCGCCCGTGCGGTTGTACGCTGCTCGCTGCATGCTGAGTCTGAGGAAGTCCATCGTGAATGGACGACTGCGACGACCCGACTCGAGCGTGCACTCGAGTCCTGTTCGGTTGTCTTCGCCCAAAAGGGCAAAACGAGCGCCTTCTCCCACCCTTCACGGTTCCAAGCGCTTCTTTTGTCCCCGACTTCCCACGCCGATAGAGATCCCTTCCAACGCGCTAGAAGGGAGTGGCGGCAATCGGACTCCCGATGCGGTTTCCTTCTCTGACTACAAACAGTTTATCGTGTCCGCGCATGGCTAAGCAATAGAATGGTGGCGGGACTGATGCGGAAGACGAAAACCATCCCGTTCAATCTGATGGACTTCTCTCACGGCACAAATTGCTCTATGCCTGTCATCTGGGCGGTGGTCACAGTGCGCGCTCGCCATCTGTGATGATTCGTAGATTCTGGAAAGGGTTGGCGGCGCGACTGTGAACGGAAACCAGGTCTCCTTCTCTACCGAATCCAAGGTCGCTTCCAAACTGAAGCTGATCATCGTGCGCAATCGCCGATTCCTCTCATTCTTTAGTCGTCGTGCGACCTGTCTTCTCATCCAACCATGGTGCCTTCCATTATCACGAAGGAAGGCTCGTCCACGCTTCCGAACGCCATTCTCCAGGATCATCACGGAGTCGTTTGGACGAACAACGACGCGTTTCCCTTCTCCGTTTACCCTTCACACTACGACATCCCATTCACTCCCGGCGAAGCATCGAGCATTACCGCCTCTCGCATCGATCTGAGCAATCTCCCTCCACGACTGTCGAGAGAGGAACTGGAAAACGGCAGAGCCTTCGTTGAGCGCTCCATTCGCAATCTGCCGCAATTCTCGCTTTGGGAGAAGGGACTGGCGATGGGACCTAAGGAGAAGTGCCTGATTGATATGGTTGTGCTGAAATTGTCGCAGAATCGGGAATTGTCGTTCCTTGATTTGGTGACGATGATCGTGGCGAATCGGCAGGAGGGCGAGTTCCGCAGAGAGTTGCTGCTTCTCCGTTTTATTCTCGTTACGCTGACGTCGTTCAATGTGCTGGAGAGCACTCCGAGTCAATTCTTGTCATTGTCTTCTCTGACCTCCTCTTCTCGTTTCCGCATTGCTCCGCTCTATCTCGTATGTGTCGAATTCGTGTCTCATTCGTGTAGAGGGCGCTCTCCTGGGAGTCGGACGCTGGATCATCCCAAGGCGAAGGTGCGAGTCGAGCCGCGAGGAACAAGGACGTGAAACGGGATTCCGTGACGAGCTTCATTTGCGAGCAGCTGCTCATGGATCCTTCGATCACGTTGTCAATGCTCTTGGAACAAGTGTACACGAATTTTGATTCCAAGGAGCTTCCCTCCTTTCAAGAGGTGCAGAGAGCGATGCAGAATCGGTATGAAAGAGCGCTCTCACGGTACGAGTCATTTGTTAAGTAGTTTCCCCAACTTTGTACAGTATTCTCTGCAAGGTCTGTTTGTTTGCCAATTCGACCTCTTCTTATCACGCTGTGCTCCCCGTGTGCAGAAGAACACGAAGGAAAAGATTGGATGAAACGCCCTGTCTTTGCATGACGTTGCATTTCCGTCGCTATTGCTGTTTTGCCTTCAGAAGCATTTTCATCCCGTTCCGTATAAGGGCTTTTGCCGCACCTAGCATCGAAGAAGGAAAGGGGTATTCCATTCATGAATGACCGTTCACGGAATAGACCACATGTCGGAAACTTCTGAAGAGAAGATTGATCGCGAGAAGTTTATCACGTAATCCGAGATGGAAACGGCTTAGTTGCAGAACTCTCACCAAGTTGCAGAAATCCTTAAAGGAGTATTGTAAAAATCCTCAAAAATACAAGGACAAGATTTCTAAAGCATACAAATGGTGATCGCCATGTCGTTCTCTCATTCAAAGGATGGAGAAATACTGCTATCTACTACTCATTTCGGATCCGAGCTACTATCTAGAGAAGGGAGTGGACTCCATTTTCTGGAAAGAGCGCTTCTACAAGCCGATTGAGATTGAGCGCTCCAAACTGAAGGATCCGTCCCAATCGCAAAACGAGGACGTGAATGCCATCCGAATCGATGATGAGTAGACCAAAACGCAATTGCTGTCGCTTATCGAAGAGGGGATCGATTACTACACGTATGTCTTTCAACAGATTAAGCAGATTCAAGCCGTGGAGCGTATTTGCGGATGGAAGGATTGACGTGTAGTGGGCGGATCATCATCGACGCTCTTCTCTCAACACACGAAAGCCATCTTTTCACACCACGTCCTCATCCACCTCGGCGATCTTCAGCGCTATCGGATAGAAGTGCAGAACCCCGAACCCCAAGATCATGCCTACGCGGAAGCCGAATCGTTCTACAAACAGGCGATCGCGCTGGATCCCACGAACGGCGACGGCCACCACAAGCTCGCTGTCATCGCCTCCAACCGCAATTGCAATTACCTCGCTCTCTACCAGTACTGTCGCGCGCTCGGCTGCCGAATGCCGTATTTGAGTTCCCTGAAGAACGTGAAGGTGTTGTTCGCCAAGAACGAGAAGACACTTCGGAGTTACAAGAGCGAAGAAAAAGTGACGAATTGGAAGGAAAACCGCGATGTGGGCGTTTCTACCATTCCTGATTCCCAGCTGTTTTTGTGCCAGTTCATCGCCCTCCAAGCGCAACTCTTCGCCGGACTTCAATCCGAGGAGAAGGAGATCGCGTTCATGCGTCTGCTGAATTCCTGCATTTCCCGCTTCTGTACACATTTCCCGCCAACTTCACCGTAGCTTCCCTCCTTCGCATCGACTGTCTCCCCACCTCCGTCGTGTATCGTCTCATGATGATCGACCTGTTTGCCGCCAACGGCGGGTGGAGCGTTTCGAGCGGTGGGCGAGTTGGCGGGAAATCATGCGCAGAAAGCACACAGACCACGCTCTCCAACGAGTGCTACTACGCCTGGATTCTTCTGTTTTCCTTCATGAGCTGCGTAGGTTCGAAAACGGGGGGTCACCCACAGGTCGAGCGACGCACCGCCATCGCTTCTCTCCATGACAAAAACGGTGGGTATTTCTGTCATCGCCCTCACGCACAGATTCCTCACTGCGCCACATTCCCACCATATCGTTGTTCATCCAGTGGTTCGAGCTCCAGAAACAGAACGGATATCGGCCACGGTACATGGTGTCTGACGCACTGTCCTCGTCCGCACAGCCCGAACGGTTGGTCCTTTTCCAGAAGGCAGAGAAGCGGTTTTGGTCGGAGACGGTGAATCTTCTGAACCGCTTGCCATTACAGTGTACCAGCGTCGCCAACCACAGTGCGGGTTTTCCCTCCAACTGACCTTTAGATCCGTTGGTGTACGAGGTCGAGGCGCGCGGGTTCACGCCGTTCAATTCCCTCTTCGACCGTAAGTTTTCCCGCCAACTCGGAACACAATTCTCACACTGTGTAGGCATCCCGCAAGGAAAGGAGTTGTGCACGAACAACGACGCCACCATTCGTTACATGATCTCTGTGTGCATCACGCTGAATCGCGTGTTCCTGGACCCGCGCTGTCCAGTCACCATCACCAAGAACGACAACGATCTCTTCAGCGTTCACTGTGAGGGATGGGTGGGAGTTTCATTGTCAGACACGACGTTGGATAGCATGATGAATCTGGCATCGATGGACTTGGAGGGAACGTCGTTCTTCACCTCCACATCGCGAGCGGGAGTGGGAATGGAGGATGACATGAGTTTTGTGGGACTGCCCTCTGTTCGTTCAGTGGTTCATGACCATCATGAATAGTGGTCAGCGTATCATTCGAGGAACGTGTCTTCCACGTCGCGTGTGTCGATGGTGCGTGAATTGGGGTGTTGTGACGTGTAGTCGTCGAGTGAAGTGCATGGCAGTCGGTCATCGAGCCAATCGCAGAGTGAATCGAATCGGTTGCGAATGATGAATCACTCCAATGACACCATGGGAAGGTTGGAGTTTGCGTTACCTATTACAGACAGGATGATGTCCCCGCTCTCTTTAGATGGTTCCGCGTTTTTGAAGTAATGAACTTGACACCCTATTATTTGCTTGTTTCCTCTCGAACAAATACGCGCAATATGGTACAATGCTCATTCCCAGATGATGGGCGTATGCGTTACACGAGGCTGGTCATCCAGTATGTGTCGCTGGATTTGCGAATACGTCTTCCAGTGCCCCTCACACGAGTTGGACACGTAGTAACCGATCCGAATAAACTCTTGGGACCGATAGGAGCACGTTATCAGAATCACTGTCACGCCAAGAATGCAATCGGACGGCACAATTGCCAAATTCGGCGCCTCTGTCTACGGCCGTGTGAGATGGAAATACGAGAAGAAGAGAAACCTACCTGAAAGCAGAATTTGTGTGTGCCTCGCGTGATAGGACCCACCAGGACAGAATCGAGAATTTGATCTCCGTCAGTACTCCTGTAGTCGCCCACATACGTCAGTTTCCACTCCAAATCTAAACGGTGAGAATGAGCAACTGGAATGGAACCTTCTTGCAAATCCTGGCACGCCTCGAATATGATTTCAAACTGGAACGGGTTTGTGACGGACGTCGGATTATCGAGCACATTCACGTTAACCACGTTTATCCAGGGGAATCTGTCGTCTCGTTGTGACATTGCACCGTATATCACAAAACAACAGCGATCCGGGGAATATGAAAGACAATTGTGCCACCAACGCCACTTCATCGCCAATTCCCTCTTTTCCACTTTCTCATCCCGAGTCAGCTCTTCCAATTCAAACAGACCCTCTCTTTCCTTCCCGGCAAAACTCAACTTGAGGAGAAACAGCCATCTGCATGCAGCATCGATGTATTCAACAAACACACAAGCCGTTCCTTGCCCGCTTCTTAATCAGCGTGTCCAGATCATCAATGCTAATGTTGTCTATAATGCTCTTGAGCACTCCTTCCACCGTCTTGAGTCCATTTCCGCTCGTTTTGTCGCTTCGCACACGAATGGGCTTCCAACCGCCTTTTCTCCACCCCGGGCCCTACAAAATGAAGAGAAGAGAATCGGAGTGAAACCTTTTCCGAGCTGGGGTAATTCGGTGACGGTTCCCAAGAACGACCATTCCAGAAGGGAATGTACGTCCATCGATTCTATTCATCACTGAACGCACTAGAAGAAAACGAAATCGAATATGCACTCCGCTACACTTCCAGAGCGGCCAAACCGGGCTTCTTCCTCCTCATTCTCAAAGGAGATCCAGTCGTAGTTGCAATCGATTCCGTTCTTCAGCACCTGCAAGCGATATCTTCGCACATCGTCTATCCGTCATGGGAGCGAAGAATAACCACTCATCATCAACAACTCAATCTTGAAGTCCGCGGAGTTGAATTCCAACGGCTTCCACTTCAGCAGCTTCAAGCATGTTCCAGATGTGTAGGGGTCGCGGATCGGCGTGAACACGAGTCCATCGCAATCGTGATGGAGCTCCTTCACGACCTCGTTCCACACAAACACGGTTTGCTCTATGTTGTACATCGGCTTCAGTCGCATTTCGAACGGGATCACAGAACAGTCATGCAAGGCGGTGACCACCCACGTCCGAATGAGGTGCAGACGATTCAGAAGGGATAGCTGCATTGTGCTGCGATTATTCAGGCAGAGAATGTCGAAGACCCAGAAGCACACGTGACTACACATGAACTCCCTCGCACGCCACCACGGATTTGCCTCCTTCGACTCCTTTAAGAGTTCTCCGTCGAGTACAGTCGCTTTGTTCACGTCAATGATGTCCAATCGCGACAAGCCCTTCAACTTCTCGGAATAGCTCTGCAGGTCACAGTTTCGAATATAGTAGAAGTCAAAACGACGGTCGATGAGATACAGCCGATTCTACACGGAACACACAACTATGAAGGCGATACTTTCCAGATCAGTAGCAGATGTCGAACTCCATCCGTCTTTTCGCAAACGCAGTAGTCCACAAGAGAGAGGTACTTCATGTTCTCTCTGTCCATCGACACGGGCTGTGATCCTACTAAATAAGCCATTCCAACAAGAAAAACCGGGAAAGGTGGAGACGCGGTCGCTCTTGCACATTCTGGACACATCTTCACGCAAATGTCTCAGCTTCGTGCTGTCTTCCACCTTCTCCGCGAATTCCTTCACAAACGCCTCCTCCGACATCCACGGAAAAGAATACTGATGGAGTTGTCTCCATCTTATTCGGATCGAAGGGGTTGTATTGAGTGGATTCCAAAGAGATGGAGCGTTGTTCGTGATGATGTCCAAACACTCCTCATAACGATGCAATACCTCCTTGTTTGAACTCCCTCCACTTTACAAATCCAATCCACACTCCATTCCACTTCCCACTCTTTCTCATGCAACTACACACCGACGGGCTCATCCCTTCCGTTTCGTTC
>ERZ1106923.230-NODE-230-length-24860-cov-15.668696_pt1 | contig 24860 bp, 31 predicted proteins | sample MGYA00403657_ERZ1106923 | MGnify/ENA primary metagenome ERZ1106923 (study PRJEB35170, sample SAMEA104062425) | human gut metagenome | biome: human gut; feature: human-associated habitat; material: faeces | place: Denmark | collected 2012-06-19 ...
TGGAGGAGCTGATGATTCTGGACACGGTTCCCGTGCCTCAGGAGAAGATCGATCGCTGCAGCAAGCTGCATGTGATCTCCATCGCTCCGTTGATTGCCAATGCTATTAAGGAGGCGCACTATGTGGACAAGGAGCGCTTCGTGTTCAAGGAGGAGTAGTTTTCGTGTTCAAGGAGTAGTCGTTTTTAAGTGTTTGATTCATCAAACACAGCAACCATCAAGAATGGACCCTTTGGGACGATTTGTCTCCTTGGAGAGACAGAAGGACAAGAGACTCGAAATGACGCCAAGCAGACCCAGCACGTAGTAGTTCGTATCGGGGTTAATGACCCCATGCTGTCCGCAGGTCCACGAATAGATCAGCGGAACGACAAGCGTGCCCTACGACTCACCAGAGACGCGCTCCCTCACCAAACAACGACAAACGCTACTGACCATTTGAACAATACCCATGGCAGTGCCGCGAATCTCCTTGTAGCTGATGTTCGCCACAACGATCATCACCACGCTATGCCTCATTTCTCCTCGACTGTCTCACGAGAAGACGATGGACCGCACCAGCGTCAGAAGGACGTTGTACGCCACCAGCACCGAGAACTTGACCTAGCGTTAACGGGAAGAGGAGGAGCAACGAGCGTGTCCGCAGTGCGCAGCGCCAGCACGAGCGGCGTGACAAGAATACAGAGCGAGAACACGAGGATGAAGACGCCCAGCAAAGAGCGGTACAGCCACAAGCGACTCATCACGGGCATCAGCAGCGCTATTCCAGTGACTCCAGCACGGCAGACATACCCAGGAAGAGCTGGAAGGGCGAGACGCAGCCGATGATCATACTCAGGTCCTCCTTGCTCAGCTCCATGCCGCTGAGTCGCGCGGGCGACACGAAGGCGACGGGCAGGATGGTGTCGAAGCCCATCTGGATGAAGGCGAAGAGCGACATGATGACGAACACGCGCTTGAAATCCTTCGTCTTGAACGCGAAGTTCGGCGATAGCTGCTGCGAAGGGAGGAGCGATTCCTCCGCCATGTTCGGATGCGAGTGCGTTTTGATGAAGGTGTCGATGGATTCCTTATATGAGAGGAGAAAACAAGAATTACCCGCTCCTTTCGGTGCACCTCTTGCGCATGCTGCAATTCCTCCTTGGTGAGCGTTTCGATTGCGCAGAGTGCGAAAATGATCAACGAAAAGACATAAAGGACAGCCGCGATGAGGAAGGGGAAGAGATAAGGGAGCTAGGCTTGAGCGACGGAAATGATGTCCACCTTCTCGAAAATGGGGAATACGCGAACCAACCCCTTAATATTTTCCGGAGAAGAGAGGAACGAACAGATGATCGGACCGAGAAGACTATTCGTAAACCGCGAACCGCACAGAGAACCCTCCGATCGCGCTACCGATGAAAATCATGCTCGCGCTAATGGGCAGATTCTTCTCGTTGGAGATTTCGGTGAGCATCGCTCGACCGATGGGCATGATGCCGTCGAGCAGTCCGTTCAGGAAGCGGTAGACGGCGGACAGCCAGAAGTTGTCTGAGAAGGCGAAGAGTGTGATAAAGAGAGCGTTGACTGTTGATCATCACTCCAATGCACACATACATATCAAGGTTGCCGCCATGCACTTCTTTCGTCCGTACTTGTCGGTAGCCTTGCCCCAAAAGATGGAGCCGGGAATCGTACCCGTGAAATACACCGCCAGCAGTATTCCGGTATAGCCACTGATCTTCTCGTCGGGAATCTACGCTCACAATGAAGGGAAACGGTGCACATCGGGAAGATACACGCGAATCAGGAAGGGAGCGTTCGGAAGCAGCATGGTAATGAAGGCAGACCAAATCACGATGATGAACAGGATGGAACACAGAGTCCCCATGTGGAAACCGTCCTTCGGGTCGTAGTTCTGTGGCATTCTAGGTTCACACGATACGAAGAGCGCGCTACCGGAATGAGAGTGTACAGAGAATGGCGGTTGGGAGAAACGACGCGAGAACTCTCACCGCGGTTATTCCGTTTCACCGAAAACAGAGTGGAGTTCCATTTTGAATTCTGTGCTTCCTGCTATTGTTTCGTGTCATTCCTTAGCCATCGCAAGGCGTAATGGCTCGAGTGTTTTGAATCGACGGAAATAGGGAGGATTTTTGTCATCTCTACATTCGATTCCTCTCGCGATGAGCAACAGCAGGAAGAACGACGTTTCGGAGGACATTCTTCGCCGAGAGATGGAGGGGAAGATGACAGAGCAGGAGCGAATTGTACTCGTTTCTTCTCATCTAACACGCATAGCTTGCGGCGAGAATGGCGAAGATCGCTCAGATGGCGGAGGAGAAGAACGAAAAGAAGGCAATCAATCCTGTGTTGAAGGAGATCGCCGGAACCAGGGGGTTTTCATCCAGTCCTTCTATGCAAAACAGAGTTGGTATCAAAACCGCTTGCTGACACATAGACAAATGAACCGCGGAAGGTGGTCTTCCTAACGAAGGCGCAGCGTGAGAAACTGAAGCAGGAGGAAGAGAAGAAGAAGAAAGAGGAAATAGAAGTGGGGTTTCGAGTTCTCCTCGACTCTAGACAAAACGACTGCAAACACTGCGCCGTCCGTACGAGTTCAGTCACGAGGACGAATTCGAGGAGAAGCGGAAGAGGGAGGAGGAAATGGAACAGAAGAAGAAGAAGGAAGCAAAGAGCACTCCGTACACACTCCTCTATTTCATGTCATGACGTAGAGAAGATGAATACGCTCAGGCCATGCGCGAGGGGCTAAAGCGGCAGTTCGTGGGAGAGGAGGAAAAGGTGAGGAAGCCGAAGAACAAGCGCGGACCCGCCTTTTTGATGCAGTGGAACAATGAGGACGATACGAGCGAGACGCTGAATCCCGTGTACATGCACCGCAACAAGGTGCACTTGGGCTTCGGAAAAGGATACGTTGCGGGAATCGATATGCGCAAGCAGCGAAAGGACAGCCAGTACATGGAGTCGCTTCTGGCGATTCGCGAAGAGGCGCTCAAGAACGAGTCCATTCCCTCGTCTTCAGCCAGCGAGGAGCTGAACAAGCAGCTGCTCCAATCGATTCGCGACAAGCAGATGGAGAAGGAGGAGGAGGTGGTGAAGAAGGAGGGCTCGGGACGCGGCAGCGAGTGGTACGAGAAGGAGCTTTCCGCCATGACGCAGCGCGACTGGCGCATCATGCGCGAAGACTTCGAGATCAAGGTGCAGGGCGCGCGTGCAGTGAACCCGCTCCGCTTCTGGCGCGAGGCGCCCATCCATCCCGCGATCCTCCAAGCCATCGAGGAGTTGGGGTAGCGCACGGATTTCCTACTCACGACTAGGTACAAGGACCCCACGCCCATCCAGCGCCAAGCCATCCCCATCGAGCTGAAGGGCATGGACCTCATCGGCCTCGCCAAGACGGGCAGCGGCAAGACCTGCGCGTTCGTCGTGCCGATGCTCCAGTACATCCTCACCTCGCCCGTGGAGAACCGCATCCGCACGCGCGAGGAGGGCCCGCTGGCGATCGTGATGGCGCCCACGCGCGAGCTGGCGCGGCAGATCCACGCGGAGACGCTGTCGCTGGCTCGCTACTGCTTCGACGAGCGTCTGACGAAGGAGCGCGACGGGCGGATGAAGGCGGTGTGCATGGTGGGTGGCGAGAGCAGCACGCTCCAAGCGTCGCTCACCACGAACGGCTGCGACATCCTGATCGCGACGCCGGGTCGCCTGCTCGACCTGCTCCGCAACCACCTGGTGGTGCTGAACCAGACCAACTACATCGTGCTGGACGAGGCGGACCGCATGATCGACGAGGGCTTCGAGCAGGACGTGAATACGGTGATGGGCGCCATGGGCTCCATCATGAAGTCCGAGGAGGAGGAGGAGATCCAGAAGGAGGCGGAGGAGGCGGAGAGTCTGACGAGCAAGTACCGCACCACCATCATGTTCTCGGCGACGATGGCGCCGAAGGTGGAGGCGCTCGCCAAGCAGTACATGCGCTGTCCGGTGCAGGTGACGATCGGCACGAGCTCCGCCAACAACGAGGTGGAGATCAAGCAGATCATCAACATGATCCACGAGAACCAGAAGCCGGCGATGCTGCAGAAGGTTGCACTGCTGTTTGGTCGTGATCTCTAGATCATTCGCAACAACGAGACGCCCGCCATCGTGTTCTGCAACCGCAAGGAGACGGTGGACGCGGTGACGCGCGCGCTGCACGACCGCCGCGTGCGCTGTGTGGCGCTGCGCTCGGGCTTCTCGCAGGACCAGCGCGAGCAGGCGCTGGAGGACTTCCGCAACGGCGAGTACGACGTTCTGGTGGCGACCAACGTGGCTGCCCGCGGTCTGGACATCAAGGGAGTGAGCGTGTGTGAGTGGCGTGAGGGGTAGGTGAAGCTTGTTGTGAACTACGACATGCCCACGTCGATCGAGTACTACATTCACCGTATCGGTCGTACGGGTCGTGCGGGCGCCTCCGGCTTGGCGATCTCGCTGGTCACGGAGGACGACAACGCGCTCTTCCCGGACTTGGTGGAGTACTTGAGGAAGATGAAGCAGGAGATTCCTCCCGAGCTGGAGCGCCACAAGGTGGTGAGGGAGGCGAGCCAGTTGTCGAGAGTAGGCGGCGACGAGAGTGGAAACCCGATGGAGTTCAAGATGATTTGGCGTGTTTGTTGCAAGAAAGAGAACAGAACTCACTAAACTGATTGTCGTCTTCGTAGAAGGTCGCGGGAGAGTTGCTCTGAAACAGCACGCCTCGCTTCAGGGAAGTCACAACGCGCTCCTTCACCTCGCCGGAGAGAGAGCCCAGCAGATCGATTACGCCCTCCGCCACTGTGTACGGGTTCTCTCTCCCCATCCGTATCACCTCCTCCTTGATCACGGCTTTCTTCAGACTGTTCAGCTTGGCTGTGATCGAGTCGCTGTACTCGCGACTCATCCAGTTGAACACCATCTCGTTGTCGTCCCACGAGGAGCAGTGGCTGAAGCGGTACTGATTGCTCTGCTTGTACCACTCTTCCACCAGCGTCTGCGCCTCTCTCATGCTCCTTCCCGAGACGGCGACGATCTCTCTCTCGATCTTCATCTGCAGCAACCGTCTGCGAAGTCGCCAGTAGAAGAAGTGCCGGGACTGCTCCACGTCTACGATCGCTCGGATCACGCCCATCGCCTTCATGCGTTCCGCGCCGTCATGGAGGTCGGCAAACACCTCCGCTACTTGCTGATAGGGCGTTTCTAGTTCTTTCTGTCGGTTTTCTATTTCTTCTTGTGTCTTCTGTCTGTCTTCTATTTTTTCTTGGATCTTTTGCCTCTCTCCCGTCATCTGTTCTAGCATGTCTTCTCCCGCCACCTGTCCCAGTCTCTCCCCCACCACCCGACCCAGTTTCGCGGTCAGACAGCGGAGCACCCCATCATTTCTCTCCATCGTCCTCCTCTTGTCCTCCTTTCTGTACTTGATGCTCACCACGCCCGTGGGCTCGAGCACGCCCGCACGCGCGCGCGAGTCCGCGTACATCTCCATCACGTCGTCGTTGATATGTGGATCCACGACGACGAACGCGCCTCCGCGCAGCTCCGCATACGCCGGAATGTACACGAACACGGGCTGCCTGAACTGCACGAGCTGGTCCACGATGAAGGAGCCGTACTTCAACACCTCCCTGAACATGTCGCGCGCGCCGCCCGAGAAGCCGCGCCAGTTCGCAACGATGAACAGCGGCAGTCCCTCCTGGTTGATGTCCTGAATGGCTTGCGCCGTCTTGTAGGCGGAGTCCGGGTACCACACGCCTCCCGCTTGCTGCGTGACCATCTCTTCGCTCTGCGGCATCGCGGGGTCCGCCGGAACGACGCTCTCCACGGTCCGACTCTCCGTCGCGATCACTCCCACGGGAATGCCGCCCAGTCGCGCACGTCCAGCCACTACCGTCTTCGCCCAGTCCACCAGCACTTCCATGAAACTGCCGCGATCGAACAGTCCCGACTCCCACTCGCCATCGCGCTCGACTCCGCAAAGCAGAGAGCGGATGTCGTAGGGGTCGCGAGACAGCGTCACCGTCACGTCGCGGTCGATCACGTCCACGGTGCTGCTGAGGGGCTGAGGCACCAGCTCGGCGCGGTTCGTTCTGGGAATGAAGGAGAGCCACCGCATCATGGCGCTCACCGCCTCGTAGTCGTTGTCCACCTTCACGTGCGTGACGCCGTTCGGACACATGATGCCCGTCCCGCCCAGCTGGTCGTTGGAGGAGTACACCTTCTTCCCCATGAGGTGATTCAGCGCCTCGTAGCCCGTGAGGAGAATTGGGGCGTCCGCCGCCTTCTGGATCGTTCGCTGCCCCAGACGCACGAGGTAGGCGCCGATGCCCACGGAGCGTCCCGAAACGATGGTCATGGTCACGACGTCCCGGTAGGCGCGCGAGGTCTCTCCCGCGATCATGGCGCTCCCAGCCAGGTTCTCCACGCCGAGGTCGGGCTCCTTCCCGATGATGGCGTCGATCTGGTAGACCGTTTCGTTTTGCAGTGTGACGGGGTGTGCCTTCACCTCCTCCTTCACCCTCTCGTAGTCCTCTCTCGTCAGGTACAGAAACGCTACACCGCTTTGCGGATCCTCGTCGATGCACCACTTCACGCGGAACAGGCGCTTCACCTCCTCCGCCAAGCCAATCCGCGCGCCACTATTTGCCGCGATGAAGATACGAGGTACGCCCAGCCTGCGCGCGCGCTTTGAGGCGAGGTCGAACAGCATGTCTTCGCGCAAGCCGAACGAGCCTGCCTTGAAGGTGATGTCGTTGGCGATGAGAATGATCTCGCGCCCCTCCTTGGGGTAGGTCGGCGTGAACAGCGTGATCTGCCACGCCACCATGCCAATCTTGTTCTTGCCGGGAGGACGCGACACTTCGCGCAGGTCGTACGCATCCCCGCTCTGCACCAGCTCCAGCTCCGTCGCGCTCATCACCCTGCTCGGCATGACGACGCGAAGCGACTCGTTCGTCTTCAGGAACGACTTCCACCGCTCCAGCAGCACGCGCTGAATCAGCTCCAAGAAGTCGTAGCAGTACAGCGTCCCGCTCGTCTTCTGCGCGTAGGCGCGCTCCCGCTCCAGATACTCCAACACGGGGTACGCCATGTTCACCGAGTGACCGTCCCACTCCCCCGCCGAGTCGTTGATCCTCTCGTTGATGGAGGTGAAGATGACGGCGCCCGAGTAGTTGTCCTTCGTCTCCACGTACGTGTCGATCTTGAGCGCCATCCCCGTGGGGTCCGTGCCCACCATGCGGATCGGAATCGGCTGCGACCCCTGGGAGAGGATCGGCAGCAGTCTCATCTCCACCTGCGTCACGTGCAGCGAGGCGATGCGCTTCGCGTAGCGGTGATACAGCTTCTTCATGATCCGCTCTATCAGGTTCGGGTCCATCATCGAGGGAGAGAGCACGTTCAGGAATATGTGGCTGCCCGCGATGGTGTTCTCCAGACCCTTCACGCGCACCTCGCTGATGCCGATCTCCAGCGCGTTCAGCGCCTCCACGAGCGCCTTCTCCGCCGAGGGATAGGTGTTGGTGATGGTTTGGGTGTCCAGCGCGTCCATCGTGGAACACACGGCGCGCACGAAGAAGCGTCTGCGAAGCGGGAGCGTGCTGCCGCGAATCACGATGGGCTCTTTCGGGAACGCCTCGTACAGGTGGATCGATCGGTTCGGAATGGGCACCAACTGGATCCGGTAGTTTCGCAGCCGAGCGAGCTCGAGGTGGTACGCCAGAGGCGGCTCGATGAACCGGACGAGACTGTCCTCCTCGTAGTGCAGGCGCTGCTTGAAGGTGATCGAGGAAGGGAGGTCCCAGCTCGGCGAGAGGCGAGAAGGGGGCGAGGGCTGCGTGATCGTGATGCGCGTGATGCACGCGTCGCTCATGTCCTCCTTCACGGGACTGAGGAGCGTCTTGTACTGCTGGATCAACTCCGTACATGACACGGAGGGCGTTTCGTTCAGCAGGATGTGAACCACGTTCTTCGATTCCCTTGCAGATAGCAGATGCTGCGTGATGAGGGGCAGAGCCTGCGCCATCTCCGGCAAGGATCGAACCAGCACGATCAAACCGCCGATGGCTGGAGCGGACTCCTCGTCGTTGCTCTGCGAGTGCGGCGAGAGCAGAGGCGAGTTGGACTCCGACGAGAAGGAGGACGAGGGCCGAATGCCCGTGGGCAACTCGGACGCCTCGGAGGCGAACTGGAAGGAGAGCGCGAGGAAGCAGCCAAGCGGGCAGCGCTGCACGGACAGAAGCACGTACGGCTGGTAGATCTTCCTCAGGTAGCACTCCACAGCCACTGCGTCCAGGTCCCCGCTGCTGTCCAGCAGGATCTCCAGAAGCGTCTGCTGAAGCTCGCTGCTCCGCTCCAGGAGACGAGCGAAGAGCGCCTCCCTGTCCTTTTCCGCTGCTTGCGCCAGCTCCGTCAACGCAGAACGCACCGCCTCGCGCTCCTCCTCCCTTGACGGAAGCTTGCGCTGGAGCAGCAGTTGGCGCGCCTCCAGGGACACGGAGATGGACTTGCTGTCCGATAAAAGCGACACGTCCTGAAGGACCTGCTCGAAGTGCGCGCCCTCCTCGTGCGCGACGGGGATGAGCGAGGACAGGAGGTGGAGGAGGTGGATGACGAACAGTGCCTGCGACTCCTGGTGCTGGTGGCTGAAGTCGCTGCGCCAGAGCTGCTCGCAGTACGCGTCGCTGTTGCTCCTCCTCATTTCGCTGATCGTCGAGTGGATCGACTCGTAGGCGTGCTGGTTCGTCGTGTACCACTCCAGCAGCTGGAACAGCACCGATATCGCATACCCCGCCAGTCCGTTCTTGTACTTGCTGAGCACTTCGTACAGGGGGCTCACGATCTGCGCCAAATCCACCCTCTTCTTGGCGAGCATGAGGTGCTTGCTCAGAATCTGGCGGATCTTCTTCGCCGGAAAGCCCTGTCTGAAGGGGCTCTTCTCCTCCTGCTTCACGCTCCTCGGCGAGTCGGCGCTCGGCTCTTGGGCGAATAGGGCGTCGTTCAGCTCCTGCTTTAATGCATCGGGAAGGTTGGCTTCCATCGTGGAGAGCACGTCCAGGTACTCGTAGAAGGGAAGCGAGGGGTCGCGCACTACCGACAGGATCGTGTCGAGACAGGCGTTCACCTGGTCCTCGGGAATCCAGTAGCCGTTCAGGAAGGACTGGAGCAGCGTCAGACAGAGCGTCATGGTGTGGTGCGGGAGCGTGACCGACTTGCTGGCGCTCTCGTAGTCCGGCAGCGGCGACGTGAACTGCTGGGCGCGCTGCACCTTGCTCAAATCGTCGATGCACATGTACCCCAGCACGTCTCCGTTCTGCACCACGGAACCCACCGCCTTGACCAGCTGGGCGATCACGCCCGCCTCCTTCACCACCAACGGCAGGTACATCTTCATCACCTCCATCTCCGCGAACGTCTGACCCGGAACCACGTGATCCCCCACCTGCACGAGATAGCGCACCAGCTTGCCGGAGTTGGGGCAGCGCAGAACGGACGGGTCGTGCTCCTGGCTGAACACGCATGTCACGCCGTCCATGCTCAGGCGAAGACCGCTGGCGTTGTCCATCAAGTACGCCACGTGGGACTGGCCCTGGGAGTTAATGAGGAAGCCGCCGTCCGCCAGCTCGCGGATGTGCATTTGGGCGGAGGACGCGTTGATGACGAGCGTGAGGAGACTCTCGCCGCTCCAGTAAATGTCGATGGCGTACTTCACGTTCTCGTAGACCAGGTCCTCGTGGTGGCGGACCGAGAGAAGCGTCGGCAACGGGAACTGTCCGCGGTGAACCGAGTCCATGTACTCCCGCTTGTTCTCCTTGAAGTGGAGGAAGCCCTTGCAGGCGGAGGCGATCAGAACCACGAAGCACGAGTCCGGCTTGGCCGCGTGGAGGTTGTGCTGAATGAGCCCGTCGAGCCAGCTGGTGTTGATGGCGTTCTGGACGTACTCCTCGTTCTGGATCAGCTGGAGCAGGTACTCGATAGTGGTTCGGATCTCGCCCCGAATGCTGAACTCGCGCAACGCCTGCACCATGCTCTTCCGCGCCGTCTCGCGATTCCGCCCCCACGCGAAGAGGTGCCCGAACTGCGAGTCCGCGTACTCGTGAACGCGACCCGACCCGTCCACGCTGAAGTAGCCCCACACGTTGGCCGTGGAGCGGAAGTTCAGCTCCCGTATCGCGCCCGAGGTGGGCTGGAAGCCGGCGTCGGGGTTCTCCGCCGTGATGCGGCAGGCGATCACGTGTCCCTTGGGCTCTACGGGAGGGCGCGCCTCGAAGTCGATGGGGGTCGTTCCCTGCTCGTCCTCTCCGTAGAGACGACGGATGTCCGGGATGCAGTAGAGCGGAATGCCCATCGCGATTTGCAGCTGCGCCGCTGGCAGATTCACGTTCGTGATCATCTCCGTTACGGGGTGCTCCACCTGCAGTCTACGGGGAATGCCGAGGCGCAACGACATACCGCGGGTTCAGCTCCAGGAAGCTGTACGTGTTGTCCTCCATGTACAGGTACTCCACCGTCCCCACGTTGCTGTAGTGCACCAGCTTCGCCAGCCGCACGGCGGCCATCTGCATGTCCGTCCACACGTTGCTGGACACCACGCTCGGCGGCCCCTCTTCGATGATCTTCTGGTGGCGTCTCTGCACCGAGCAGTCGCGACCCGACAGCGCTATCGTGTTCCCGTACTCGTCTGCAATGAGCTGGACCTCGAGGTGGCGGCAGCGCTCCGCGAGACGCATCATCAGGATGGGCGACCCCGGCACCTCTCCCTGCACAGCGCGGAAGGCGTTCGGAATCTCGCTCATCTCGCTCACCTTCCGAATGCCCTTGCCTCCTCCTCCCTCGGACGCCTTGATCATAAGAGGAAACCCGACTCTCGCGGCTGCTTCCTTGGCTTCCTCCTCGGTGTGGATGCTCAGCTTCTCGTACACCGCGTCGGGTATCACAACAACGCCCTCCTTGTTCCGGCTCTCCTCAATGCATAGTTCCACAGAGGACCCGTTCCAGGGCAGAGTGGGGATGTGCGCCGACTGGGCGATGAGCGTGGAGTCAATCTTGTCTCCGAGACTCTTCATCGCTGCGCTGTGCGGACCCAGGAACAGGATTCCCTTCTTGCTCAAGCGATCCGGGAGAGAGGGGTTTTCCGATGCGTGGCCCCAGCCAGCCCACACCGCGTCGCAACTGGTGCTCTCGGCAATCTCCACGATGCGGGTGACATTTGCGTAATTGTTGTTGTTGGATCCTCCCGGAACTTCGCAGTACTGGTCCGCCATTCGGATGTACCTAATAGTGATTATGGGGGAGAGAACGGACTCGGCATTGGCGGCGAGATCCTCCGGCGTGGCCATAACAACGATGCCGATGATGCGATCGTTCTCAAACGTCTCGTAGCACCACTTCCGGATCGAGCGAATGGCCTTCACGGCCGCGATGCCGTTGTTGGCGATGAGCAGCTTGCGAATCGACCGTTTCCCTCAAAGCATGAAATGAAAATAGTTGCTATACTCCTTTTCAATCACATAGTTCTCAATCGAGGTGAATGGAGTTGAGAAGGTCTCTTCTTTTGCGTTTTGCATGAGCAGACGCGCTCTCTAACGATAGACGTACGCAAAGGAAGAAAAAATAGAATTGACAGGAGGACGAAGAAACGATGTAACAACGAAAAGGGCTCACGTCATCCGAGCGCTCGTCTCATTGGACGCACGAATCGTGGGATTCCGGGCGCCAATGATATGCGATTTGATGGAATGAGTCGTTCTGGTGTGAAGGGATTTCCATTTTCTTGGAGTGGTCGTGGTAGGTACGAGGGACAAGACATTTCTTCTTCTGTGATCATGTTCCTTAAGGGGGTTTCGGATCGACCCTTATCCATACGAGATGGAAGTTATTGATGTGTTGAAGCAATTGAGTAGCGGAAATGCAGCAATTCCACTCCGTGTGTTGAAATCCGCCAACGAGTCGTTACAATCACAATTCGTATTGCGCACTTTCATAACCTCAGTCATCTCCATTCCTCTACAATACGAAATGCCCTCAACTAAGAGAAGAATGGAAGCACGCTCATCACTCCAATCAATGCAACTCTTCCCTCCAACAAACAGCTCAGTATAGCAAAAGGATACACATCGTTTCGTAGTTCACAATACGCAAGAGCCCATCAATACTTGTAGTACTTCTTCACTGCCTTGCGCATCACCTCCTTGCCTCTTCCCCAATCCTGAGCCGCGCTGCCGTTCGCAGGACTGTCTGGATTCGGCTCCTGCAGAAGAAGAATGATGTTCGTAATACGCGCCTCCATCGAAGCCGCCGGAGACCACTTCTGGTCCTGAATCACATCCAGACAAATGCTCCCATTCTCCCACACATTCGGGTGATACACCTTGCTTATGAAGTGAAACTCAGAAGGCTTGAACGGATAGTCGTCCTAGGCATAAAGCACGGAAACCGCTCTCACCGTGATGTGAATACTCAGACGGAACTTCAGTCCCTCATACGGGGTATCATCCGGACCCTGGAATTCCACGATCCACTGCTGGATGTCGTTGTTCTCCAAAGTAGCGTGATAGCCGCACTCAGAATTGCCGTTGATGTCCGCAAACTCCTTGTTCAGTCTTTTGATAAAGGCGGGTTTCAGCATATCTCTTTTTCTGGGAAACTGATAATCAAGCGTGGAATCGAAACTGAGGGATGCGGGGGGAGAAGGATACAGTTCCGCGTATCCAAAACCCCCATAGTCATTATCATTGACATGCTGCTCATGAATACTGCTCGTTTTCAAAGAAAGGAAGAAAGCCACTGTTCATTTGTCTCCTCCACTCCTTCCAAAAACAGTCCAGTACTCTTTGCTTTTGTAGAGCTTAGCACTTCATGAGTTCTACCATCACTTTTGTAACGTAGACAGTATGGAGGGCTTATCACGTGCCTAGGAGTGATCAGAAGAGAATCAGCGCTCCTCTTGACCTCATCATGGAGATGTCGAACTCTATCCGCGCCATTCTCTCGAGTTCGTTCTTTTCTTCTTCTTTTATGTAGTCGATGACGGAAACGAGGAGTATGAAAAGGAAACATCGCTGGAAATGACGCTCGACGACATCTCCAGCGACACGCTGGCAATTGTTCTCCGGTTTATGGAGTTGAAACGAGCGTATCTCCTACTCTTCACGGTAGTCATTCTGTAGGAAACAAGGGAATCTGCTGATTTCGGACCTCGCAATCGATGAAACGAAGATTCTGGACGTGATGGCTGCCGCACTGTTCTTTGACTGCTGGTCCTGTTCCTTTCAACAAACACGCAACACAGTCAACTTCTCCCTCAGGACACGGATCACGTTGGCGCTGCTGCTCTTCTCCTTGCAGCTCACCGACACAAGACGCAAGCACCAGCTCGCTTCACACATCTGGGAAATCTGCTCCTCGTTTTCCCTCACAAAGGCTTCCACGCACTTCCTCTCCCCCTTCGTCACCTCCAGCACACGATCCACTCTACCCCTCATCACTCTCTCACAATGCTACAGATTCAGCTTGACCTCGCCCTGCTCCTGCGCGGAAGACACTACTCTTCAAAACAAAAGCAATGCGCTACCCTCAATGCTGCGGTTCACGCGACAAAGCACATTCACGGTGTCCTCGTTCAAACTGGACAGCGACACGCCGACAATCTACGAATCACTCTCCCGATCAAACACAACATTCTGGAACGGAATGCGGTAGCCGATCGAAAAGGTAGTATTCCCGTTCTCGTCGCTGTTGCTGTGGTACAGATAGCAGCACTTCTACCCCTCAGCTCGCGCCCACACGCCTCACATCACTCAACAAAAACAGCACGTTGCGACTCTCGCTGCAGCTCACCCAGCCCGTACTCACGTTCAGCACCTCGATCGACGCGTTGGTGCGCAGCAGCAGCTCCTCGCTCGCGTCGATCAGCTTCCACTTGTACAGCAGCGGCAGGTACGCCGTCGCGCGGTTGCCACGCGGCTGCCGCAGGAGCTCCACGCGCACCTCATCGGACGTCGAGTGGACGAGACTCTACCCCTCACAGACAGCACAGGCACTCACGCGGGTGGTGGACGAGATGACGCCCAGACCCGACGACAGCAACGACGACACGGAGATGACTACGCCTCACGCAACGCCCGTGTAACTACCGTCCGAGTCGCCCGACAGCAGCTGGATGTTGCGACTGAGTCCGGCGCTGATGGACGCGATGCTGTTCAGCGTGGCGCTCACCGTGTTGCGAAGAAGCGACAGCGACGACGCGGTGAAGCTGCCGAGCGCCGAAATCAGCCCCTCGCCGTTCCGGATCTGCCGGTGACGTCAGACAAGGACACCTACCGCCTGCACGGGACTCACCATGATGCGCACGACGCTGTTGAATACCGAGATGATGAGGTTCGCAGGGTTGCCGATCAGGTCGAGGGCACCCAGGAAGGCGGGCGATTGCAGCAGCACCGAGGGAATGACGCCGTTCACAACCTGACGCACGTAGTCGTCGACGCGTCCACTGCACTGCACCAGAGGCCTCACACGCAGTCGGAAGGGCGTGCGCTGGAAGGACACGCTGACGAAGAGCGTCGCCTCCACGGACACCGTCATGTACACGGGATGGATGCGGAAGTAGCCAATGTGGTAGAAGGACGGCGGCGACAGCGACGTGTCCACGCGAAGAAGAGGTGACGGCGGAGGAGGCGTGTGCTGGTACAGCGACACGAGCGTCAGCAGCGTGGAGAAGGAGTGCAGAACAGAGGTGAGGTGGCGGTCCGTGATGTCCGACCACAACGCCGGGATGCTGCAATCCAGCAACACAAGCGAGCTAGGCATGAGCAGGAAGCAGCGACGAGCACGGTGGCAGACGCGTGTCCTTCATCTGGTCGACCACGACGCTGAGCCGCATGGGTGTTTCGTTCTGCGACGTCGCGTAGGGAATCTGGAGTACAGGCTTCATGGGCTCCAGGAAGGAATCGATCCGGAAGGACCCGACTTCTGCGTTGAGGGACCACAAGGCTTCGATGTTGAAGAGCGGCATCGACTTCGGGATCTCCTCTACGCGTCATCAGACATAACATGAACCACTGAACAGCTCGCATCCGCTGCGTTGCAGCGTGATCAGCAACGCGTCGCCCTTCACGTGAACCAGCTCGCTGTACACGCCGTTGTCCTTCTCGTACACGCTGACCGAAATCGACGGGATTCGCGCCACCACCTGGATGTTGAGCACGTCGGCGTACGCGGACTGGTACGCGATCTGGTGCGCCGCGAGCGCCCGGTCGTCCGTCCGCGCCTGCACCACGAACTCCGAGCAGGAGGAGGACGAGGCACCGGAGGACACGGAGGGCAGCATCGAGGAGAGCGAGGAAACCGAAGCGTCGCTTGCCGTGTCCGAGTCCGTCGCCGTCGTCACCACGTTGTAGTAGCTCAGACGGTCGTAGTGGCGCAGCCGAATGGACAGCGACTGCAGCGGAGACAGCACCAGCGTGGGGACGGAGTCGAACACCTCCAGGAAGCTCACGTTGTGGAAGCGGTACGTGTACACGAACAGCGACCGGCGCACGCCGTCCAGCGTGATGGCGACTCGCTTCGCGCTCGACCTGCTCAGCCACAGCGGCTTGCTCCAGCACTTGGGCTGGTCCGGCGTCGCCACGGGCTACACGTGAGTCAGAACACAGAAGCGAACGTCGAATGCGTTGGTGAGCTGGTTGTAGTCGTAGAACACGTAGAGCGCGATGCGGTACTCGTTCCGCTTCTCCTTCGCCATGCTCACGCGGTCCGTCTTCTCCACGCGGCTCCAGTAGCTGTCCGGACTGCCGTCGCGCAGACTGCTGCCGCGCTTCTCGCGCACCGCGCGGCTCAGCACGCTCCAGTCGAAATCGACCGAGCGGTCGGAGGGGAGAAGCACGCCCACCTCGCTGCCCTCGCCGGCGATACAGAGGTTGATGGGCGTGTGGTTGGTCAGGATGAACGGAGGCGGCGACAGCGGCGACAGCAGAATCGTCCGGCAGAAGTCCGTGCTCAGTGCGTTGTCCGTCGAGGCGTTCTTGCGGATGGTGGACTGCACGAGGAAGGGCTACATGTCACTGGCTCCAATGAGGCGTACGGCGTGGGTGAAGGTGAGCACCTCGTTCTCGGACGCGAGAGACACCTCGTCGCTCCAGCGACGACTCACTACGCGTGACAGACATTAGACAAGCCAACCGTCCTCAGCCGCGCACACGGAGAACGCGTAGCGACTCCACGCGCACTCGATGCTCTTCGTGTAGAAGGGCTTCTCCTTCTTCCCCTCGACCATGTACGAGTAGTTCTGCGTCCGGACCATCAGCGAGGCGCTGAGCTCGTTGCGGATCATCGCGAGAGGCGAAATGACGAGGTAGTGGCGGTGGTTCTCCTTCACCACGTTCATCACGATCGGCATGAAGCACTCGTTGTCGCGCCGCGCCGCGTCGTACACCGGCACCAACAGACACTCCTCCTTCTGTGGCGCGCAGAAGGAGCCCGCCTCCAAGCTCACCGTCATGCTGTTGCTCCACACGCAGCGGTTCTCCTCGTACTGGAACGAGAAGGAGATGTGCGCCTCACTGGGCTGCGTCGTCGTCGGCGCCTCCTCGATCGGAGAGAGAGAGGACGTGGCGTTGAAGTCCTTCCCGTCCACGGAAATGGAGAGCGGCTGACTCGCGTTCGCGGCGAGCAGCGTCTGCCTGGTGACGGGTCGCTTGGCGTGCGAGAGCACGGTGCAGCTGAGGAGCAGCGGCAGGTCGACGCGGTTGATGCACTGGAGGAGAGGGTACACGCGAATCACCTCCACCGCGTAGTGGTTGCCGCGGTGGTGGTAGATCACCTTCCGCGTGACGTCGTACTTCAGCACATCGTCCACGCTCACCACGTACTCCTCCTCGTCCTTCTCGCTCATCTGCAGCGCGCTCATGGCGCACGAGCGCTCCTTCGCGCCGCAGATCATCACGCGGTTGTTCACGTCGTTGTTCAGCATGTAGTTGTAGTCGATCTGCTCCACGTTCTCGCCGTGGCGACAGCCGATCCGACCCTCGTTGATGTAGTGCTTGAAGTACAGCTCCTCACTCGTCTCGTTCACGAACACCACCGACGGGAGCAGCTCGATGTAGTTCACCTTGCCCTCGTCGCTGTACCGGTTCACCAGGTAGCAGTAGTTGTAGTTGTTCTCCCTGTCGATCGGAATGTGGATGCGACACAGGCGGTACTCCTGCCCGTAGTACACGTCCGGCACGCGCAGCCAGCTGCCCCATATCCCCGCGGCCTTGCTGCGCAGGCGGATGTACACGTGGTTCTGGTTCTCCTCGCGGTCCTTGTCGTAGTAGTCGAAGTGGTTCACCATCGCGAACGGGAACGGCGAGTAGTACACCGCCGCGTTCTTCCGGTCCTCGGGGTGCTCGATGGCGTGCAGGTACGTCAGCAGCGAGGTCGTCGCGGGCGTCACGGCGTTGCTCACCACCTTGTCGTTGCGCATCTGCACCTCGATGGGCGTGGACAACAGCGACAGCACGCGGATCGGCGAGAAGAGCGTGACCGTCGTCTGCAACAGCGTGTTCTTCACCGACAGATACAGCGTCTCGTAGTTCTGCTCGCTGTCGCCGCTGTTGCGCGTCTCCAGGTACAGCTTGATGCACTCCTCCTTCTCCAGCGAGAACGAGTGGATGTTGATGCCCTTCGACCACGCGCCCGCCTCGCGGCTCTGACCGCCCTCCTTCAGCGACGTCAGCGCGAAGCGCACGATGGGCGCGTTGTGCTGGAGCGTCGTGGGCAGCTTGTAGCTGTACGGCACCGCCACGTTCCTAGCGTTCAGTGGAGAGTGAAGACGTACTTCGGCAGGAGCACCATTTCGTCGGTGAACAGTTGCGACACGAAGAGGTCGTAGCACGTGTTGTTGACGAAGAGGATGCGGTCGTTGCTACAGCACAGCGTGGCGTCGTCAGAGATGCCCTTCCACGCGAACAGGTAGCTGTCGAGCAGGTGGCTGAGGAGGAGGACGGAGTCCGTGTTGACGATCGTCTCGATGGGCGACGTGACGATGGAGGACGACACGCAGTTCGGGAGGTTGTACGCGTTCGTGTTCATCTTGGTCAGCCTACGGGTGAGAGAGAGGATGGGCGCGTACGAGCAGTAGAAGTTGAACTTCTGGATCAGCGGCATCAGGAGCAGACTCATCAGGTTGACGGTGTTGAGGTTCACGCTGCAGTACACGGAGAGCTCATGGCAGTCCAGCGACTGGCGGTAGAGCAGCTTGGGCTTCACGACGGCGAGCTGCAGCGCCTCCACGGAAGCGTGCGCGTGACACGAGGAATGGTTCAGTCGGAAGAGAAGCATGTTGGAGGTGAAGCTGAAAAGCGTGTACTGGTTCATCGCGGGATCGCTGTGGCGGGTTAAGCGTAACCATCACGGGACAGCAAGGATATGAAGTACTTCAGCGAAAGACGCTTCTGCACGACCTGCGTGACTCCCTTCACCACGCCCGGCATGCCTCCAAGAGCGGTCATCTCGCCGGGAGCGTAGCCGCGCAAGTACACGCAGATCTGGTAGCGGTTGCTGTAGGAGTAGGGCGGCGTCATCTCGAAGAAGTCCGTCTGGTCCGTGTTCTCCATCACCGTCTCGTGCATCGCCTCATCCATCGTCAGCGAGGCGTCCGAGTCCGTCGACGACTCGTCCCGATTCCCGCGGTTCTCGTAGTAGTGGCTGCGCTTGTACTCTCCCACCAGCGACGAGGACGCGGGCGAAATAGGCACGCACACGGACTTGATGCAGTGGAAGGAGCGGTTCATCTCAGACCACGCCAACAGGTCGAACTCGAAGCTGTCTCCGAGCACCGAGGCGATGTCGCTGCCCACCAGAGCGTTCATCTCCTCCTTCGTCATCTGCTTTACGCTCATCGAGAACACGCGAATCATGGACGGGAGACGGAACTGCATGGTCACGTGGTACAGCGCTGTCGGCTTCTGCGACGAAGCGAAGAAGGAGAAGAACGACGTCGCGGGCTGGCTCTTCTCGACCTGCATCTGCTTGTGGAAGGAGTCCGCCGTGAGGGGGTGCGGCACGCCGCCGTTGATGAGGCGGTAGTAATCCAGCGAGGGATAGCTCAGCACGGAGGACTGCGTGTCTTCGTTCTCCGTCAGGGACACCGTGGGAACGACAACGAGCTGACCCACCTCGGGCCACACGTCCTGGAGAACCACTTGAAGCGGCGCCAAGGAAAAAACCGTTGGGAGAGAAGAGCGTGGGATGTCTTCTTCCTGCAGAGAAAAACGGAATCCGCTTTCGGACACGGAAACGCGCTCGTTGCTGTTCAGCTCGGTGTGCTGCGACGCGTCGCGTGGCGAACGGAGCGAAGAGAAGAGAGATTGGACGGCTTGCGCGCGCTGCATGAAGGCGTGGTACAGACAGGAGAGCGAGGCGATCGACTCGTCCTCCAGCGACATCACGAAGTCCTGCACGTCGAGAAGGACGTGGCGCGTCGTGCGCAGCGTGTCCTCCACCTTCGACTCGTCCACGTTGAGAATCACGTTGCACTCGTGGAGGAGCTGCTTCTGCGCGGACGCCGAGGCGTGGAACGACGGAATGAAGTCGGCGTTGGTGTCGAAGAGCGCGCAGCAGCGGTTCAGCTCCAGCCGCAGCACGGTGGACGACTTCATGAAGCTGCACTGCGCCACGGCGAACAGCAACGACACTGCCTTCGGGCTGGACACGCGCGCTTGGACGGACTGCACGCTGACGAGCAGCCCTCTGTTGCTCTCCACGGGCGGGTGCTCCGTCGGGTCCTGAGGCGACGGCTCGCTCAGCAGCGTGCGAATGTGCGGCGACTGCAGTGGGGAGAGGGCGAGGAGGTCGAGGAGCTCCGGCACGCCGTTGCTAGGGGTGAGAGGTGTGTGCTGCCATTACAGGAACAAATCGCCCACGTACGCGCAGTACCACAGACCGGTCTCTTGCTCGCGCTGTTCGCGCTTCACGCACACGCACAGGTCTCGCTCGGGGAGGGAGCGAACGGAGAGGATTGGATCGTCGTTGAGGAGGCAGCGGACGCTTTTGATGCTGAGTATGGTGTCTTTCTCTTGGTTGTGGATTACCACTTCCGTTTGTGTTGCTTCTTCGCGATGACTCTCTCCTCCTTCGCGACAACTCTCTCCTTCCTCGCGACAACTCACCCTCGCCTCCTCCATCACAAACACAAGTGTGTTACGATCGTCGCACAACGACGCCTTCACCAAATCCAACTCAGCGCTCAACTCCACCTTCATCGCCACCTCTTCCTTCTCCTTCTCCTCGCCCTTCGGCAGTCGCTTCATCAACTCTTTCGACTCCAGCACCAACAACGCCAACACGTCCACGTCGTGAATCGTCACTGCCGCCTCGACGCACGGAACGAGACTCCTCACCGCCACCCTCTTCTCGTCAGCGTGCTCTGCGAGCTGCACATCCGCCTGCATGGCGAAGTCCGTCAGCAGCAGCCGGCGCGTGTGGTCAGCCACAAACAGGTTCTTGACGACGAACGACGCGTTCTGCGCAGCGGAGGACTGCTCGTAGTCCAGCTGGAGGGTGGAGAGCGTGAGCCGATAAAACTCCTAGAGTGAACGAGAAGGGGAAGGAGTACCGTGGGAGAGAGGCGGTAGAGGAGAGACGGCTGGTTCACGACGAGAAGGAGTTTCAGCGGACTTCGCTCCTTGGGAGAAGCTGGCGTTGTGGGAGCGGAAGGAAGACGGAGCGAGCTCGCGAAGGACAACGACTCGTCAACGAGACGCCTGATCACGCTCATGTCAAAAACGACTTCGCAGTTGCTCAGCACGACGGAGCCGCTCAGGTCGTTCATGTACGTCACGACGGCGCTGAACGCCCTCTCGTCGCAGCGGACGATCTCCACCGCATCCGTGCCCTCGCGCGCGAACGCAACCGACTGGCAATCCAGCTGCAGCTCCGTGGCGTCCACGTAGAGAGCGCTCTTCAGCAGCGCGGCGTGGTACTGCGAGGCGTCCAGCTGGAGGTGCAGGTAGCACGCATCGACGACGTACGAGAAGCGGAACTGAGCGACGATGTGCCTCTTCCTCTCCTCGCGCTTGGCGACGGCTTCCGACTGCGACACGCTGCTCCGTCTTCGGACACGCTCCTCCTTGTCGAGAGAGAGGCGGTCGATGCTGCTGCGCAGGAAGATGGAGGAGTCCGTCACCACCTCCGACTCCTCCAACGACTGCTGGATCATCGTCACGTCCTCCTTGATCACCTGGATGGCGTCCTTGTAGTACTGCACGAGGTCGAGCGCGTGCTGGAGCTATTCGTTACGCCGTAACCGCACACTCACATGAGACGCGTTCACGACCATCTGGCAAGACTGTGTGGAGCAGTGGACGGTGTACGTCTCGAAGTTCGCCACGATGAACACGTCCTTCACCTCCACGAAGGGCGTGTCCGTGTCCAGCAGTCGCAAATCCTTGATGATCACGTTGATCTCGTTGGCCTCGCTGTACGTGTTGACGACGTTCACGCTGGGCGTGGAGAGAGTGAGCTCCTTCGACAGCTGAACCAGAACGGGGTTCAGGTACACGTTCACCACCTCCAGCGTGTTCACGAGCGCCTTCAAGTCGATGTCGAAGGAGACCAGCTCGCCTCTCTGTTGCGGCGCCTCGTTGTTGTCGCTGTGTTGTGTCTCCTCGTTGTTGTTACTGTCTCTGTTGCTGTTGCTGTCTCTGTCGCTGGGACGAGGCAAGCTCGCCATACTGCGAATCGCGTTGTAGAAGGAGCACAGGTGCGTGACAACCTCCATCAGCGCGCTGGTGTTCACTTGCGCGCTCGCACTCGCCACCGTCCAATCGTTCTTGTTGCAGTTCAGGTTCAGCACCCACTCGAACGCGTTGCTGTTCTGGTCGTACAGACTGCCCGACGGGTACGAGAGGAGGACCGTGTCGCGGTTGCAGCACAGCAGCGAGTGGAGAACGATCCGGCTCTGCGCGCGACTCTTGCTCATAACCACGCCGTCTTCCTTGCCGATGAGGAGCGAGCCGAAGAAGGAGTGGAGAGAGAAGTGAAGGAGGTCGTCGTTCTACGCGTGAAGAGAGAACGCGGAAGGGACGGGATAGAAGGGAAGAAGAGGGCGGTGGAGGAACTCCAGCACCTCGTTGCCGGCCGTCACCCAGCCGTTGACAGCGAGCGGACCGATATCGGCCTCCACGTGGTCGATCAGCGCGTTCAGTGAGAGCTTCTTCTTGGTGTTCATGCAGTGCGCGTTGAAGGAGTGCACGGTGCACATGGGCGCGAGGTCTAGCGATGACGACGGCAAGACAGCATCACTGTGCGTGACGGCGAAGGCGTCCACGGAGAGGTTGAGCAGCAGGTCCGTCGCGTCCGTGCGGCAGCAGGGACAGTGCACGTTGGTGTAGAAGAGGAAGGAGAAGGACTGGAGCGAGGCGTGCAGTGCGTGCGTCGACAGAGACGGCGTGAACGGACTCGACCCGGAGGACGCTGTGGTGAGCGACAGATCGAAGTCCGTCACCCCACATTGAATGAGGTAATCGGTGTGGCGTGGAGACGAGGCAGGGGCGGAGGGAGACGAGGCAGGCAGTTGCAGAGGCGTCAAGTGGTCCAGAATCGTGTGGAGAATGGGGAACGTCATGCGGTCCTTCAGCACGTGAAGCCCGTTGCAGAACAGCTCGACACACCCCGCGGGAATGATCTCGTCCTTCTCGACGCGCGAATCCAGAAGGTAGTCCTGGTACAGCTCGGAGTACTGCTTGAGTCGGCAGTACAGCGCGTTCTCCTGCTGCAGTGCGCGCACGTGCTTCGCCAGGTCCGACCCGTACGACCGCTCGCCAAACATGCAGATGTGGTTGGTGACGGCGGGCAGCGAGGAGCCGGACGTGAGGAGCGACGGCGTGTTCCACAGCACGAGAGGCTTTCCGCACAGCGCGACGGACATCTACTGCGTCATGCGGGAAGAGGAAACGAACCTGGTGGACGGCGCACATGGCGTCCAACGTGTAGAAGCGGTTGTCGTAGGTGTTTAGCACCGCCTCCACGTGGTGCATGCGACACTCCACGAACGGCTTCAACAGGCTCTTTCTATGCATAACCCCAGCGCAGCACTCTCACGGGATCGCGTACTGCGAGTAGGAAGGAGGCGGACTCCTCTCCTTGTCCTCGCCCGCGTAGGGGATGGAGGAGTCGACGGGACGCTGGTAGGACGGGATCAGACTGCCCGGCATGTAGTAGGTGAACGACACGCTCTTCACGCTGAGCGCGACGCTGTTGATGTTGAACTTCTGCGTGACGGGGGAGACGGTCGCGGCTGCCACGCTCTCCGACAACGGTGCCTGCGACGCGCTCTCGGCGAGGAAGCGGTTGCAGAGGTCGAGAAGCGCGTTCAGCTGGAAGGTGTTCACGGAGACGCTGCACTCGTCGTCGATGTGGATGTCCACCATGTTGCTGTAGTAGCTGATGTCGTACACCGTCTCCATGTTGTGGACCGAGTACTGGATGGCGTCGCTAGCGTCGCTGGCATCGCTAGCATTGCTCTGGCTCTCCGTCACGTGCAGACAGTACTCCTGGATCTCGTTCACCTCGGTCTCCGTCAGCAGTCCAAACAAATCTGCGCGTCATCGCCTCCGCTCACACTCACTCCAGTAGGACGGCTTGTTCGACACGTCCACGCTCTCCACACTCCCCGAACCGCCCATGTGCTTGGACAGGAGCGAGTCGATCAGTCCTTCCCACAGAGAAAACATGCACCGAATGTGGATGGTCAGGTTGGAGAGTATCGGCTCGTAGTACACGCGCACGCGCTCCTCGGACGCGCTCTCTTCCTCCTGGGGCATGGCGAGCGCGCCCTTGCTCTCGGGCGTCTTCATGCAGTCCATGCTGATGGAGAAGCTGCCCACGTTGATGCTCTTGTAGATGATGCCCTTGGCGCCCTACGCGTCAAGCCATGAACGGAGGGAGAACCAGCGGCTCCTGCCAGTTGTACTGCCACTTGTCTTCGGGTCCGCTCGACATCACCTCGATGTACTACGTGTCACTCCGTCTGACAGCACCTGCCTTGCTCGTGAGGACGCAGTGCAGGTCCTTGTGTGTGTAGCGAATGATGAGACTGTCGATGCGAACCGAGATGTTCGCCATGATGCGCTTCAGGTACCGGTCTCCCCACATGGTTCGCGAGGAAGAAGCGCTCTGTTCCTTCTCCGTGGATTCCTCCTTTGCGTTTCTACCGCATGACCACTCCCTCGTTGCATCGTACATCTCTACCGAAGTGGAAGACGGCGCTTCCTTCGCGTCCTCAGGCTAAATGTCAAAACCAGACGAACGCCCCGACCTTGTCTTCGATTTGGATGTCTAAATTCTCGATGTATACGCCGATGGGTAGGGATAGCAGAGAAGTCCAGGGAATGACGATTTTCAGACTCTGAGCAAAACTGGACTTGATGGCCACGGGAAGGTGGATTCCCAAGTCTTCCTCGATCGAGCTGAAGTTCAGCTCCACGTTCTGGAGATTCAGCTCCTGGCTGATGATGCCCAGCGCTACGGATCACTCCAGGGGAATGCGCGCACAGTTCACTTCAATGCCCACGATGTACTTCGATAGGGCAGACACGAGCAACGACGATACGTAGTTCCTCACGGGACTAGCGACGTAGTTGAACACGTACGACATTGGCGTTCTGCTGGCCTAGTGAATCGAGTTTCTGTCCCATCTTCAGAAGGCAAAAACACCCGCGATTTCGTGCGTCTTCCAACAAGGAGGCGAATAATATACCACTTCATTCATCCAGCTCACTTAGTCGAGATTCGCCATGTTGACGTCCTTCTCGGTGTACTTGCCGGTAGCCTTGCGACCCTTGCGCTCGAGGATGTTCTTTCTGTCCT
>ERZ1106923.236-NODE-236-length-24717-cov-17.345674_pt1 | contig 24717 bp, 27 predicted proteins | sample MGYA00403657_ERZ1106923 | MGnify/ENA primary metagenome ERZ1106923 (study PRJEB35170, sample SAMEA104062425) | human gut metagenome | biome: human gut; feature: human-associated habitat; material: faeces | place: Denmark | collected 2012-06-19 ...
ACAGCCAGCATGTTGTTGCCCGTCTGGACGGCGCTCATCGGCACCACGATCGATCGCCAGTCCGTCGTGGAACTGCCGCCCACACTCGTCGACGAGGGCGTCAGGTCGCCCGGAGAAACGTGAACGCGGTACACTTCCTGACCGTTCAGGTAGGCGATGACACCCCAGCGAGCCTTCACGCGAAGCTCCACGCCGTGGTAACCAGCCTTGTCAGAAAGGGTGAAGGCGTTGCGGAACAGCACGATGTTGGCGGAAGTGGTCGGTCTGGAGGAATCGGAAAGCGTCGTCCAGCCCGACTCCGTGAACGAGGTCGTGGTCCAGCCGGAAGGAATCGTCGTGCCCATCAGGTACTTCATGCTGGTGCTCGCCGCGGCGTTCGCCACGGGGTAGTTGACAGCAAACTGGAAGGAGTCGCTGGGACTCTTGTTCAAACGACCCTTGGCGAGCATCACGAACGATCCCGCCACCTCAGCCTCGATGTTCACGAAAGAACCGTCGGCCCAGAGAGCGCCCGTTCCGTCGCTCATTTCCACAGTGTAGATTCCCGTCGGAAGGCAGGCGGTCTGTTGTCCAGAACTGCCTGAAGTGTAGGATATAACTGCGGTACCAGCCGCATTCTTAACCACAAAGGTTTCGTCAGCACCCGTTCCGAGCTTCGAAGCGCGCACATTCACCTGAGTGGGGAATGAGCACTGCTGGGCGATAACTAGTCATCACAGGAGAGTTATAGGGAGTACCTAAGTAGAGCGTACACAGAATAAGGATGGATTTCCTCATTGTTAAAGATATAATGGAGAGATACAAATCTTCATAGTTAGCCAATAGGATTGCGAAAACGGGATGATTAGGGTGGATCTGTTGACATGGAAAATAATGGGGTCCTTGCGGTCTTGCATTCACCTCGAATAACATCTAAAACGAGGGATGTTGTAGTACTACTATTCGGATTTAGAGCGAGAAGCTATTTCCTGATTCTAGGAACGCCTGTACGCCAATTCTTTCGAACTCTGGAAATCGGGGCTCTCTTGAAGCATAGTCTTCTTGGAGTGTTGAGGCGTATTTCGTACGAGTCAAATAGGGAGTTATTGACAATAGGGTGTAGATCACCCTCATAAGAGGTACTGAATGCGAGGGAGAGTACTCAAACCTGTCTGGTGCACATACGGAGACCGCCGCACCATTACGACGGAAACACATCATTCTTCCTCAATTCACATTGCAGTTTCATTGTCCATTGGCGATATAGACAATCTCTAAGGTATTTCGTCTTGATCACCTTCTTTCGGGGATTCAACAGATTCAGCCTCTTCTGCTCCTCCATTACATGGAACTCTGTCACTATGTATGGAATAGCTTATCAATTTGGTTCGGTGGCACATTACTGTGAATCGCAATCCCTCCACTCATAGGAACGTTATTTCATATAAACCACAGCAATGTAACTGCATTGCCAATGACTCAATCCGCGTATCACGCCTAGTTAATCATTCCGTGAACCGCAACATCTCTCAGCCATTTGCACGTCCTCACAATCATAAGAGCCTCAATTCAGATTGTGATCATCGTTCACGAGATATACAACAAATGTCACTATGAACCGTCAATTCAACTGTCTGTAACGAACAATCGCATATACAAAGTGAAATTAGTTGTTACCCTCGAGAACAAAGTACTGTCTTCAATGAAGGCTGTCAACCTCGTCCAAAGGGAATCCCATAACGAGTCCCTTCACGAGAGGTATCGCGGAGACTTCGATCACGTCTCCGCAGACAAAGCCTTCAGAACCACTAAGAATCTCGAGGGGTTCAGTCGTCTCTGCGAAGAATCTTGATTAAAGAGGTTAGTCCTCTTTCCAAATGCAATAGTGAGTTATTACTGTACTGTGCTTGCAACATCGGCAATTGCATTGCAATCACAGTAAGTGGTTCCCCCGACTACGGTGTATACGCACCGGCAGTCAACTCCACGTAATGGTGGTTACGCCGTTACGAAGAACGGGGACATCAAGTTTGATCTTTCGTCCTCGACGAGAGATGCTGGACACAATCAAGACGAGATCGTTCAATACATCCTTGACGTGGCTCAACAATAGTGGAGAGCACGGATGTAGCGATTCATCGCAAGAGCGAGGGTTCAAAACCCTCATGTCGATGTGTGGCGTCAACCGCTCCAATTGGTTGTCTCCGCACATCGGTAGGTTCAACACGAAGCTTGGCGCTGAGATGCGCCACAAACTGCTCCCAGTGGAAACCAAGAACACTGTGAGTGCTTGATGTCTCTTCGCACGTATCGAAGGCTATTCACTATCGATAGCGGTACCCACGTCTTGACTTCAAGGAGATCCTCGACGCCCAGAACCAAATGGATACCTCGATAGCAGCACACACTGTATCGGACGTTCAATCCGCAGGGAGTGTGGTGCCCACTCCGTCTACGCCACTGAGGTTCAGAGTCCCTCAAATAGCATAACACGAGCAATCCTTCCCATGGACCGAATTCGACACTGCTTCCTTCTCTGCCTGCTTGAGGAAACAGTACGCGTCAACCAAAACGTAGCTCAGAGAGAACATCACAGACCACGACTCAGCAGTTCTCCTTCGCTTCCTCTAACCACAACTGTACCGCGTTGTTTCCTCTATGGATAATCCGCACAGCAGAATCAATTACCATACGTATCCCCTTCGTTATCCCACGATTCGCCCCCGATGATCAAATCATCCACTGTGGCAAAATCCATGTCGCCACAGGGTTCAGCACTGCTGTACATGCCTATAGTAGAACAATCAGATTCTCGTATGCTGAAATGTGGTGTTTTACCCTGAAAGGAGAGAACCGCGGGAATCGCAGTGATGCGCAATCATTACTCAACTCCATGAAACGACTCCAGTGAAGGACTGCTGTTATTAGAGTGCTTCAAGCACACAGCTGGGAGTGATTCTTACGCACGCTCTTCAAGAATCCCGCACACACCTCATCAGAAGTCTATCACGCTCTTCAACGAGAAGTTCGCAACAAACAGCCCAATTCAATGGAGAAACACCTAGTTGTTGCTATTATCATTGTTGTTCTCAAAGAACATAAAGTCGATCAAGAACACTGCTCCCAAAAGCAGCATCTTCTGATAGATCGTGGCATCAGCAGGGAATGTGAGAGTAAACGAGTCCGCATCGCTGTACTACATGTGAAACAATCAGCCTCATCGCTACCATTTCGTGGATAACGCCTGACCACACCTTCTTGATGGAGCCAGCACTTCCCGTCTGAGGGTTCATGACATCAAACACAACCCTAGCCGTCACGCCGCAAACGCACTCCTACTCAGCACAGGGGCAGCACTTGCCGCACTGGCAACAATCTCCATGAATCGTAAGAACGGGCATTCCCGCCTCGTCGAGAATATCGAACAGGTCGCCGCAGCACTCAAATCGGTTCTTCACGGTGCCAATCAAGTTGCCCATGCCATCCTTGATCGTCATCTCGGGAAGATTGCAGCAGCCGCATCCAATACAACTGCACTTGAAGGGACGCTCCAACTGAAGAGCCAAACCGCCGTCCGGTCCTGTGATGTTCATCTCAAAGCCGCGGTCACTCGAGCAGCACTGACGATGGCAGCAGTCAGACTTCTCCGCAGCAAAGAAGTAGGGCATCTGGTTCTGGCCGCGAACGCAGTCCGGACCGGTGAGGAACACGTCGTAGCGATTTTCCGTCTCAAACCCGGTGAAGATCTCCCACGGCTCCAATCTCTGCTTGATGAACAAGCCGCCAACTACGCATTAGCGACCGGAGACAGTTCTACAGTTGGAGAGAACGTTCAGGTGGTTGATGGTTGAATTGGCAGCATTGGGAACGGACTGCGTCATAGGGGGCTGTGCCATGGGCTGAGCTACGGGCGGCTGCATCACAGGCTGAGCTACGGGCGGCTGCATCACAGGCTGCGTCATAGGGGGCTGCATCATCGGTTGCGCCACAGACGGCTGCATAACAGGCTGAACTACGGGCGGCTGCATCATCGGCTGAGCCACTTGAGGTTGCACAACTGGGGGCATCACGGGCTGAACCGCGGGCTGCATTACGGGCTGAACCACGGGTTGAACAGGAATACTCTGCACCGGAGCCGGCACCACAGTTGGATTCACTGGAGTAACATTCATTGGATTGCTGTGAACAATAGTATGCGCATTTGATTTCAACCCTTCCATAACCGCGGCAAACGAGTTGACTTGGTTCAAAACTCGATTCAAAACCGAATAGATCCCGTCTCTCTGGAACAAAACAAAAGCAACTAAAGGGAATCGAAACAGGCATTGGGAGGGAGAATAAGACTAACCAAGTCCTACGCATCAGCACCAGCAAGAATCCCTACAAGTGGGTAATCTTCGAGGAGAATCGATTTGTCTTTCAACGAGCATATCCGTTGGTTCGCGTCGATCGATTCCACCCACACTCGTCTCCAGGTATTTGCAACACTATGTATCACAGTACAATGGTCATGAATACCCAATGCCGGATCGAATGAACACTTCCATAGAAGCGTGGAGACAGGACAGCGCATTCCGGTCCTCAGAGCCAGTGTGGGCGTGGTAAGGAGCAATTCTATTACTGTGCTTCGATATGGATTGCGTAAACTCGCTGCTCCAGCCCTCAAAGAGAATGGTCACCACACTGTCACGACAATCCGTAATGACCCCGCCAAACCTAGTATTCATAATTGATAGTGGTGACCACCATGTGTTGTTGCAATCCATCACATCCACGCGCATTTGCGGCGACAACTGAGACTCCCATTCTTCGCGCGTTTCCTTGCTCACCTTGTTGCAGTGAGAGCAACAGAAGGAACTGAAACGATTCACTTCTTTGCAGTGGGAACAAGTCCAACAGTCCAAAGCCTACACATGGTCGAATGCAACAGTCCATACGCTGCAGTTTGGCTGCACTGGAGCAAACTTCGCCTGCATTCCTAGTGATTAGGTCGCTTCGACGCTCTCACGAATTGGAGTATGCACTCTACATATAAATCACTGTTTGTGCATCTACGTATACGCGTTGCTGTTTGAAACCTATTCCTAAACGAAAAGAGCAAGAACCACTTGTTTTGCGGGTTGATTGTAGCAAAGATAATCTATGTCTATCCTCTTCGCGTACCGTTCAATGTCTTCTCGCCGCTGTTGGATTTGGCCCTTGTTCACGCTGTTCATCGAATCCAGCAGGTACTTGTGAATCCAGCACACTTTCTCGTGCAGTGAAGACATGGGGTGGTGGAAACAAACACCCAAAATGACAATAGAATACAGGAAGGGGGTGTCAATGTCAAGAAGAGAGTTTCTCAACACTAGAAAGAGAAGTTCTCAACACCAGAGAGAAACGCTTAACACTAGAAAGAGGAACGCTCCACAACACCATTCAGCATCAGAGCACACCCCCTTCACTAACTCATACCCTTCAATATCTCGTACAGGTACTGATCCTTCCCCACCCCCTCCGACCCGCGACTCTCGCTTCCCCTCTCACTCAAATCCACCGCGTCCTCTATCGTTCGGGAACGGCGCAAATGGCGCGGCGCTGGACGGAGAAGCTCGCGACGAATCGACCCGTCGTGGCAAAGGCACTGCGGAGGCAACACGCACGGCGAGCGCAGCTTCGACCCGTCCATCCAGTCATACACGCCATCGTCCTCGTAGAACTAGGCGTCACACTCACACGTCGCCAGCACCTTCTTCTTCATCACCTCGCTGAACAAACCGCGAAGGTACGCGTAGTCGGGAGTCTGCTCGAACGACAGCGACCGGCAGTAGTCGAAGTACGTCACGAACTCCTCCGGGTACCCCTGGCACAGCCGCTCGAACGAAATCTACCTCTCATCCGCGCAGACAGCGACCACCTCGATCTTGTACTCCATGATGCGCGCGTACTTCTCCTCCTTCGTGTCCGCGCGCAGCCCCTGCCACGGCAGCTTGCCCTTCAGAAAGTACATGAGGATCAACCCGAGGGACTCCAAGTCGTCGCGACGGCTCTGCTCGATGCCGATGTGGTTCGCCAAGCTCGCGTACCGCGGCGTCCCCGTCAGGTTCTTGTTCTCGCGATAGCTACCTGTCACGCCAACCAGTGAAGGGTACGGTATGTGACGGCCCTTCGGAGGGGCGTGGTACGACTTGCTCAGCCCGAAATCGATGAGGTAAACCACATTCGCGTTCTCGTTCAGACCCACAGCGAAATTGTCCGGTTTGATATCGCGGTGGATGAACCCCATCTTGTGCATGTACTCGATGCGCAGGATCATCTCCTCCGCGAGCATGCACACCGTCTTCAGAGAGAAGCGATTCTTGCAGTAGCTGAACAAATCCTCCAGACTCGGACCCAGCAGGTCCATCACCATCACGTTCGACTCCTTCTGCTTTTCAAAGTACAGAGCACGAGGAATGCCCACGCCATCCTTCAGAACGCGCATTATCTTGAATTCGCCCTCCAGCTGCCGGTTTGATGACGACGCCGGCTCCACCTTAATCGCCACGTCCTTCCCTATCGATTACCGTTCACACGCACACAATACGGGTTTTCAAATCGACACCCGCATATATCTCTCCGAATGCACCCGATCCAATCTTCTTCGCCAGAGTATACCTGTTCCCAATGCATCTCTCCATGGGAGACGGAAAACGATCCTTTCACGAATAGCACGTGTGAAAGACGGAAAAGGATGTGCTGAGAAATGAAATGGAACGCTTTGTGTGTTCCTCTCTTCGTAGCTCTTGGATGCCTTGATGAGACAGGAATCACTGTACATCCCATTCGCCTGACTGCTCGAAGAATCCGCGAGTTTCGCTTTCAAACACAAACAGTGGATAGTATACAATAGTGACAACACACCCTAGCCGTCCTCCTCCGTCTACCGCATCACGCCCAAACCCCAACCCCTACGTTCTCGTTTCGACGACGCAGCACCTCCTGATACTCGTTATAGTGCAACTAGTCCATAACCACTCCCCGGAGAATGACACCTTTCTCTTCTTCAAAAACGCCTCGTGCCTCTGCGCTGACTCCTCCTGACGCTTCCTCTCCTCCTCTCTATCCGTCAACCCTTCGTCTCAACCCAACTCCTTCTCTTCGTTGCTCTCCTTCTTCTCCTAGCTCTCACAAGCAAATACGCACACTTACATCTACCGATTTGGAGTAGGCGAGTAATCGATCCAACAACTCCTGTCTCATGTCGGGTTCCTCTAAGTTGGGATCTAACTATTACAATACAGCGGCGCGCTCCCACCTTCAGGCAGACCCAAGCGATTGTAGGGAGTCTTGGGCTCGTTTATGATCATGCGCGTTCCTCTCTCCTTGTCGTGCTCAGCGATCACTTCCTCATCCCACGTCACGTGCTTCTTCCTACATCGTCACTCTCCTCTCCCCCATCCCACTTCTTGTTCATCACCAGCGTGCCCTCTTCGATGATCGGCTCGATACTCATTCTCAAAGCGGATTGTGAAATCCGCCCGTTTTTTGGACTCCCTGACTCGCTTCTCACTATTCTCTACGCACACTTCCTTCTCGTTCCTGTTATGGTCCGTGGGTTTTCATTACAACCGCAGCGACTGTTCGATCTTCTTCTCTCCTCCTCTGTGAACGCAATCCTGTCGTCGAATGCTTCCTGTTGCCGCGTTGCATTTCTCTAATCCATAGCCGAGTGCAATCCTTCTTGTCAACATCACGGCGTGTGCGACGAAATCCTTGTCATCTGCAACTGTACCGCGTGGTATGAGGGCGACGCGTGCGAATCGCTGAAATCCGGTCCGCGGCTCCTTCTTCTCCTTCTCTTGCTGATCCTCGTTTTCCTGCTGGTTGCGTTCATCCGGTGTAGAGTGAGAGAGAATGGGCAAAGAAGGTGGGGTCGGTTGTGAATCGTCATTCTCAGAGTGCACTCCTCCGTGCGGGAAGACCCATTCGTGCTCAGTCTGAACCGAATACGCCAGAATGAGTCGAATCAGCAGATGTGGATTGGAGACAAGTTTCAAGCGCGGGACAGTTACATCAACTCCAACATTCAGCGGAAAGAGCGGTGGTGGAAGCCGAAGCTGCGCTACACGCCCGTCGCTGTGGACGCCAATTCTGTGTAACCCTTTGTGAGTTGTTTTTCGTTGTAAGTTGTCGTGTTTTCTCTCTTTCAACCCATTCGTTCGTGATTGTCACTCTCATTTCTCATTCCTTCATGCTTATCACTCTCTTTCACTGTCAACACCCACATTCAACTCAACACTCACACTTCTCATTCAACTCAACACTCAACACTCACACTTCTCATTCAACTCAACACTCAACACTCAACTCAACACTCCCCACTCAACTCCCCACTCACTCAACTCACTAACAAACACCTCCTATCATACGCTAATTCCTTTCACTAACACATCGTACCACACGATAACCATATCCGTCAACTGCAGGTAAATGCGGAAGGCCTCCGGGTGCTTCCCCTCCGCCCCGCCCCACGGACGAATCATAATCTTGAAATCGGAATTCAAACTAATATCATCCACACCGTGCCCCACGTGAGCTAAAAGAATAGATAGAGAGACCCCGTGATTGCGGCCCGCGTCGCTCTTCACGCGGTTCACCAGCGAGTAGCTCTGCTTGTACCCCCACGTGTTCCAGTCCGACGACACGCTGTTCAACTCGCTCGGCGACAGCGACTGGTTGCCGCACAGGATCGCGCGCTGGCACGCGTCGCACACCGCCCACGTCGCCGGCGGCAGGTGCAGATTCACGGAGCAGTCCTGCGAGAAGGACTGCGGCATCAGCGACTGCGGCGTGATCACGAAGTGGTCGATGGGCGAGCAGCAGCACAGGCGCCGGCGACCCGTGTTGCTCACCACCGGCGACCCGCACACGTTGCACGCCCTCTGCGCGTCCAGCAGCGGCTGCGTCTCCTCCGCCTCGCCCTCCACGGGCGCGTGCAGCGAGAGGGAGCTGAAGTCCAGGTCCTCGATCGAGTTCTCCGGCAGGAAGGGCGCGCCGCCCGCACTGCCCTCCTTCTTGAAGATGAAGAAGTCGCTCATCGAGTGGTTGTAGCGCTGCTTGCGACACAGCGAGCACGCGTCCGCCTGGATGGTGGAGTTGCAGGGCACGAAGAGCAGCGCCACCTTCACCAGCGCCGTGGCGGAGTAGTCCCGGAACGAGAAGCGGTCGTTCTTGATCTGGCGCAGGATGGACTTGAACGGGATGTTGCGGTCGTTGAACAGGTACAAGGACATCACGCGCTCCTGGCGCGAGAAGGAGAGCACGAAGTAGTCCCGGTTGCGGTTCATGCGAGTGGGCGGCGCGTGGTCCGCGTCCGTGTACACCACCATCTGGTTGGAGCTGCCGTTGTGGATGGGCGTGGTGCAGAGCAGCACGGCGAGCGACAGCGAGTAGATGCGCAGCAGCCCCGACTTCGACACGGAGAAGGCGTAGTTGGTGTCGACGAAGACGGTGGGCACCGAGGACAGCAGCAGGATCGACGACAGGATCGAGAAGTACAGCGCGTCGCGCGCGTTGCCGCGCACGTCCTCTACGCGTGAGACAGCGACAGCGCGCCGACTGTAGCGAACCGTCTTGTTCATGATGGCCTTGAGGTTGATGGTCTGCAGGAACTGCAGGTCGCCGAGGTTGGCGCGCAGCACCAGGTTCTTCGCCTGCACCAGCATGTCCAGCAGCGTGTCCGCGTAGGGGATCAGCACCGACAGGTTGACGTGCAGCAGGTACAGCAGCGACCGGATGCACTTGTACAGCATCGCGTCGTTCCTACGCGTCAGCGCCGCGCCGCGCCCCCACTTCTGCATGATGCTGCGCAGCTGCTGGATGAACAGGTCGGGGATCAGCGTCACCAGCCGCGTCAGCAGCTCCGGGCCCGGCGTGGTCTTCTCGTACACCAGCAGCAGCAGCCGCGTGATGGTGGTGTCGTCCAGCGACACGCGGTGCGACAGCGTCAGGTAGCACAGCAGCAGCCGGTTCATCAGCACGGGCGGGATCTCTACGCGTGAGACGCAGCGGGCAGCGCCACGGTCGTCGTTCATCACGGTGGTCACCTGCTCCAGCAGGAAGTCGTTCTCCTCCTCGCTCATGTCGTTCTCCTCGCCCATCATGTCCATCACGCACAGCAGGAACGAGTAGTACGCGTCGCCCTTCTCCTCCTTCCGCAGCTCCGCCAGCAGCGGGCTGCGGATCTCGCCCAGCGAGAAGCCGTTCTTCCTGTACGTCTCCAGAATCACGTTCAGCAGCATCTCCGCGCCCTTGCGGAAGCACGCGTAGTCGCGAAAGAAGAAGAACCGGCCCAGCACGCGTATGTCGACGGGCTTCAGGCTCGTCTCGCCGCTCAGCAGGTCGCTGCCGCTCGACAGGAACGACGGGCGCAGCGACGGGCGCGCGGAGGCGGTGCGGGGGAGCGCGGGGTGCGTGTGGAGGATGAGCGAGGCGGTGAAGGACTCCAGGAAGGACCGCAGCGTGTCGGAAATCGAGACCAGCTTGGACATGCCGGCGAGGATGGAGGCGAAGGTGAAGAGATTGGCGTGAAGGAACGGCGCGGAGGCACGCAAAGGATATTACACGAGCACCAGCGTCGAGATTTCCGCGTTCACCGAGAAGAACGCCAGGAACACCGACTTCTTCTGCTGCACCATTTCGGCGAGCGCGACGATCTGCGTGATGGTGGGGGCGGCGGCGGAGACGGGCGAGGGCGAGAGCACGGGCTGCTGCGAGATGAGCGCGAGGTGGAAGATGGGGTTGTCGAGGTCCACGCAGAAGGGGCAGAACGCGTACAGCTTCAGCAGCTGCTTGTTCAGCGAGAAGTCCTGGTTCCACGGCAGCAGCACGTTGATGTACTACGGGTCACGGCGCCGCCGCGTCCTCACGTGCAGCAGGTAGTTCCAGGACACCACGGAGCCGTTCATGGTCACGAGGAGCGAGTCCCAGCCCTCGACGAGGCCCTTGTCGGCGAGGAAGAGCGACAGGTCGTAGAGCTTCTCCAGCAGCGCCGTGTAGGAGAGCTGGATGGTGACGAAGGGCGTCAGCAGCGGCGACGACACGGTCGTGATGCGGTACATCGACTACGCGTGACTCGCTCGCCTGGGGGCCACCTTGTACTCCTCCACACGGCTGTGCAGCGCCAGCTCCGACTCCCCCGACTCCCCGAGGTCATCGCGGTGCATCAGCAGGCGCGTCTTCATCAGGATGTCCTCCTCGCCGCGCACGTTCATCAGGATCAGCTACGCGTTAGCCGAGAGGGAGGTGCCCACGTCGCCGTTGGCCGTCTTGATCACGATGCGGAGCGCCTCCAGCGTGGCGCCCTCCTCGAAGGAGATGGAGTCGATGCGCTCGTCGTGCAGGTAGAACAGGCCGAGGCAGTACTCGTTGATGACGTTCAGCATGTCGCTGTCGGTGCTGACGCGCATGAGGCTGTTCATGGTCACGACGCTCTCGCTGCTGGTGGATAGGTGGTCGAGGAAGGAGTTGATGGAGGAGGGGTCGTTTGTGTTTGTGGTGTTTCCATTTGTGATGTTTGTGTTGCCGTTTGTGTTTCCGTTTATGGCATTTGGGGGGGTGGTGTTACCACTCAACACACTCACACCATTACCACTCAAACCATTACCACTCAACACACTCACACCATTACCACTCAAACCATTACCACTCAACACACTCACACCATTACCACTCACACCATTACCACTCAACACACTCACACCATTACCACCCAACACACCCACACTCATCCCCTCACTCCCCTCATCGCCCACAGAACCCTCCACCAACGGAGAAAACTCCGACACCGTCAGCGGCGCCGACTTCTCGCTGTTGTTCTTGCTCCCGCCCGAGTACGTGAACAGCAGCGAGTAGAACGTCCCCGTCTCGTAGTTCGCGCACGTCAGCACAAAGCTCGACACGTGCTCGTTGTTCAGCGTCACCGAGTACTGGCTGCTGATCAGGATGCAGTCCAGCGGCACGTCCATCACGTTCACGTCGAACAGCACGCGGCCCTCCTTCTCCTCCATCAGCAGCATACGCCCGTGCCTCGTGCCCACCACCAGAATGCGCGAGTACACTGAGCGGTCCTGGATCTTGTCCAGCTCCTGCAGGTCCACGAACGACCCCTCCACGCGCGCCGGCTTCGTGGCGACTATTCGTGAGTCCACGCCTCCGCGCTCACGGTCACTCGTCGAGGCGTCGTCGAGGAACGACAGACTCTGCGAGAAGGACAGACTCTGCGGCGAGAACGCCGACGGCGACGAGTGGTGCAGCGACACGAAGGAGCCCTGCTCGGGCTCCGCGCCCTCCGTAGCGTTGCTCTCGCGCTCCGACACGTGCATCTGCACGGCGAACTGCGTGGCGCCGATGAAGGAGATGCCGTCCTGCACGGCGAGCGACCACTTGCGCGCCATCCAGTCCAGGTTCCACAGCTCGATGACGCCCTGCTCGTTGCCCGTGAACAGGAACGGCTTCGTCAGCGAGCACGACGCCACCGCCGGCAGCAGCAGCAGGCGCGTCGCCTGTCCCGTCAGCGCGTGCAGCCCGAAGCACTTGAGGGGAAGCAGGCGGTAGCAACTGCCGTACCGACAGCCCTCCGACGCGCCGTCGCGCCCGCACGCGCAGCACGCCGCCACGGAGTCCTTCCCGTCGCTCTCCTTGCTGCCCTTCTCCCACCCCGTCTCGAACTGCTCCGCGTTCAGGCAGTCGCGGTCCGCGGTCCAGCTCAGTCCGAAGCTGTCGCTCGACCGCGCCTTGCAGTGCGTGGAGGCCGACTCGCGCTGCGGCGCCGGCTCGGGCAGGCAGGGCACGGCGTAGAAGGCGAGGCTGCGCGGCTTGGCGTCGCCCTGCAGCACGCAGAAGGAATGGTCCCCGTACAACATGCAGAAGGAATGGTCCAGCGCGAACATGCCCAGCACGGTGGAGGCGGACGCGCGGGCGTCGCTCCAGAAGTGGTACAGCGGCAGCGAGGACTCGGCGTCGTCGGAAAACTGCTCCTTCGGGTAGCCGAGGAGCACCGTGCGGTCGTCGCTCCTACGCCTCAGCAGCGCCTCCGACGCCTACACGTACGCCACCACCACCAGCGAGGCGCCCACGCAAAAGCGAGTGATGTGCTGCAGCGCGGGGTTGGTGGCCGAGGTGGGGATGTACTGGCAGAAGGAGGTCGAGACCGCGAAGGAGTCCCAGGCGTATAGAACGCCGCGGAAGAGGATCAGGTACGTCGTGTCGCCCAGCCAGCTCATCGCGCCCGGCGCGTCCGTCGAGAGCTCCTTGCACTCCTGGATGGATACCGTGCCGACCACCTTCTGCTGCTGCAGACTCATCGTCACGATCACGCCCTCCGCATTCAGCGTGTAGAGAACGCTGTCTACCCCTCATTCCGCGCTCCGGAGAATACGGTCGTTGTGGTCGAGCAGGAGCGAGTAGATGGAGCCGGGAAGGTGGTTCACCACAGAAAACTGCAATTGCAGCGCTACGGGTCACACAAGCGAGCAGCACCCACTGAGCGCGTCGTAGCAGCACACGCACCCGCTGTCCGACGCCACGAAAACCCTTTGCTGCTCCGCATCCACGGCAATCCGCTCGCAATGGCCTAGTCCTAATTCCGCTACACAGAACCCCACCCTCCTGGTCCAGCAGCACGATTTGCTTGCAAGTGCAGTCCGTCAGACTCCAGACGCTCAGCGTTTTGCAATCCGACAGCGCGGCAGCGTACTCCACGTCGTCCTACGAATGAGCCACTTCCGAAACGATGCGACGATCAGAAACGTAGCCACATCCAGAATCGCTTTCGAATGGATGTAGAACCGCATGATGGGCTTCAGTCCGTCACTACCGCTCAGAACAGCACCGCAAGTCGCACGTCTCGCCGCCACTGGGAGGAAACGAATCGGAAGATCCGGAAACCGCATTAAACACCTGCGCATCACGATCCGCAAAAGAAATGCGCTACACACAGAACATTGGAAGACCTGCTCCTTTGAACCCCGACAAAGAAGCGTCCACTCACCGAAGGCTGGAAGATGGAGAAGCCACCTTCCTCGTCGTCCAAAGGCAATATGGATACAGAGAGAGAATCCATTCGGAAGCGGAATCTGAAAAGAAAAAAACGACAACGACGTGATTCGAACACGCGCGGGAAAATCCCATTAACTTAGCAGGCTAACGCCTTAACCACTCGGCCACGTTGTCAGCTACGAAACCCTCTCCCGCTCCCTCCAAGAGACTCCACTCCCCCTCCAACCCACGCCCCAAAATGACTCTCGTCCTCCTCGTCCTGCTCCTCTCTGCAGCGGCCGCTGAGAACTTCGCCGTCGTCTACGCCACGGTCGACACGAGCGCCTCGCGCATGCTCCCGTCCAACGCCTGCCAAATGATCAGCGTGGGCCCTTACCGTCGTTGCTCACGCACTAGTACCTCACGCTCTGCGGTTTTTCCAGGGAAAACATCGTGTACATGCTCGACACCACCGACTACGACTTCGATCTGGCCCACTTTTATTCCAAATACTACGACCCGACGAACGTGTTCAACCGGGACGATCTGTACCAGATCACGTGCGGCAGCGTCGATTTCGCCGGCTCCTACGTCAACCCCGACTTCTTCATGTCCTATCTGAGCGGCAACTACGACGCCGTCAGAGCGCTGTCGGGAAAGCAGAGCATCAAGGAGCTGAAGGTCATTCCGCACGACCCTCCTCATTCCTAGTTGAATCGCCACAGCAAGGTGTTCGTGTACTACGCAGACTCCCACGGCCGCGGCAGTCGCTTCTACCCGGATCGTGTCCTGGAGCCCTCCGTGGTCACCGAAACGGTCAAGCTGATGAACGCGCGCTCGTCGTATTCCCCTTGTGATTGATGTGACTGTAGATTCGCCTCGCTCGTCATGCTGGTGGAGGCGCCCTACGCCGACTGGTCGTTCTACGGACTGGGGAGCGAGAAGAACGTGCTGGTGCTGACGCTGAAGGACGTGCAGCAGAGCGGCGCCTTCACGCACATCCGCTCCAAAGCGCACGGCACGAACACGCTCTTCTCCGGCGTGTGGGACGGAACCTGGATGAGTCTCCTTCTCTACGCCTGCGACACGCCGCTGGTGGAGCTGGCGCGCATGGGCCACTCCGCGGGACTGCTGATGCAGAACCGCTTCGCGCCCTGCGGGCTGTGGGGCGATCGCGCGCTGGCGAAGCAGTCCTTCCAGCACGTGTTCGGCGTCGAGCGTGGGCGCTGAGCCATCGCGTGATGTGTAGGGTGTCCTCACGCCTACGGCGGCGAGGTGACGACGGCCGAGGACTCCGAGATCAACGAGGTGCTGGGCGCGACGTACCGGGAGAACCTGAACGCCACCTCGATGTATCTGTCGGCGACGCGCATGGGCAACTACACGTCCTTCCTCCGCAGTGCGCTGCATGAGGTGATCATGGGAGATATTGACGAGTCGACGGAGAAGCAGGTGTCGGAGGAGGAGTGCGTGCAGTCCATCTACACGTCCATGTTCAAGAGCTGCGATTACTACATCCCCGTGATGGATCACGTGTTCTTGATGTTCCAAACCATCTGCCACAACCGGGGGCTCAAGGGGCTCGTGAAATTGGATTTTGATAAGGTGTGTAAAAAACAGTGCGTGTGTTTGTTAAAACGTTTTAGGTTGTGGGGAGTTCTAGGAATCATGACGAGTTAATCACTTTGAACGAGGGACTTCATTTGTTCAGAATGAGGGACTTCACTTTGAACAGGACACTTCACTCACTCTGAACGGGCGATTGCACCGCATTCTCATCCTCGATGTCCGGCAAATCCACGCTATTCTCGTTCAGCAAAATGTAGCTCCGGGTGGAGAAGCCAAACTTCAGCTCATCGCCCTCTCGCAGTTCTGAGGTCAATAGAGACATAAAGGAGTACCGTAATAGCGATTGGCCTCGATACGCTTTCCATTGAGATAGGTCCCGTTTGTCGATCCCAGGTCCATTATATAAGGTCTATGGAATGACGAACGACGAGCGTAGCACACTTCACCACCTTCCGGGAGAACTCGCTGCGATCCTTTGGGTTCTATCCATGAAGCGCAATCTACGAGCCTACGAGAGGCACCTTCCTGTACTGGATGACGGCGTGCTGCTTGCTGATGGATTCGTGCAGCATCAGCCAGTCACACACGCGCTCGTCCCTTCCAATCAGGAACGCTGAGCAGCGATGCAGGTACTTGGTGTCTACACTCAGAAACGAGTAAGAGAGGTACCGATAATCTTGCTGTCTTTGAATTCGTACATCCTCCACTTCAGAGTCGGCTTCGCCGCGTCCGTGGGTTCGCACCACTACACATTAGGAGCGAGGATGAGGTTAACCTTCAGCAACACGCCGTTGTACATCACGCCCGTGTTGCGGTCCTTCCCCAGGGCGCCCGTCGTCTCGTAGTTCGCTTCTTCCTTTTCGATGAGCTCGCCGTTCGGTCCTTTCACCAGCTGTCTACGCGTCACCGTAGCCCCATGCATCCACTTCTTCTCCTCCTTCTTGTTTCTATGCGTGATTCAAAATAGAAAGAAGGACTCCTTTCTGTGTTGTCTCTCCTCACCGCTGCGACTCCTCGACCGAGAGGGACTCCTCGAGCTGTACGAGTCGTAGGAATAGCTAGAATAGTCGGAAGGGTCGTAGTCGCTTGATGACTCCGAATAGCTCGAATAACTACACTGAACGCGTTACAATGCGTGTACCTTCCGCTTCGGCTGCTGTAGGAGTAAGAAGCGCTCCGAGATCGACTTCTCTTGCTACGACTCCGCGATCGGCTTCTGCCTACGCATCAAACGAACTACGGAAACCAATACTTCTTCGAGACATGGATTCTATGAAAGCGTGGTCGTGACGGAAATGGGCTCTATTTCGTTTGCGAGTAGAAAACAGGAAAGAAGGGAGAATAGGGGTCGGACAGAGAGGAAAGCAATCAAAGGGGGGCATAGGGAGCAGGAGCGAGGAATGGAGTGATTCCAGCCTGCCGGACAGTTGTATACTTCCTCTTCACTTCCAGTAACTCATCCGCACCGCTCGTTCATCCCATCACTAATCATTCCACACAACATGAAGGACGGATATACTGTGAACAACGACAACATCAGCGCGTTTTCAAGAGACTGGAACCAGAGAGAGCAACTATCCAGTCTGTCCACCCAGATCTCCCAACTACTCATCACAATCGAACAGTTCCGTTCTCCTCTTCTCCAGGGTGTAACGCATAGGGATTCAGTCCAATGAGGGACTCGCTCAGTTGGAGAGGAAAATGGACGGCGTGGAGGCGAAGATCAAGTGATGGAATCTCCATACGCGTCACTCGTAGGTCGCTGGAGGCGATGCTCAAGTGAACGCCTCCCTGCCCTCTCGTCGTGAATTGGTGTTGCTATACAGAATCGGATAGATATGCGCTGTTTGTTCTGTGACATAATTCGAATGGGAAAGAAGCAACATTCAAAGGATAAGCTTTACATCACTCCGCTAGAGTACAAGAATGAATTCGGAGGCAAGAAGGAGCGAGGGCCGTAGGGCTGCGACGAGGACGTGATTTCTAGGGAGGAGAAGCAAGAGCTCCCCTTCAACTGCTGCTGCATTTCGTTCCAACCCGTCAAAGAGGGCGTGATGACGTCGGACGGCTATCTCTTCGAGAAGAAGAACATATACAAGTACATTAAGGAGAATCACATGAATCCCTGCACCGGAAAGAAATTGATGCTGAAGGACCTCTTTCCAGTCCACTTCTTCAAGAATGCGGAAGGCGAGCTCCACTGCCCTGTAACATACAAGGTCTTCACGCCCAACTCGAAGATCGCCGTGATTCGCACCTCCGGCAACGTGTATCTCTACGACTGCATAAAGGATCTCAATATCGCGCAGAAGAACTGGACAGACCTCATGACCGGAGAGCCCTTCACCAAGGACGACATCATCATGCTCCAAGACCCGACACAGCCCGATCACCGCAACGTGACCCAGTTCTACCACGTGAAGAAGGAAGAGGAGGAGAAGAGCAAGAACAGCAACGTGAACGTGAAGATCAGCTCCGGATTGCAGAAGATGATCGACACGGTGCGTGTAAATTCTTCCTCTTAGAAATAGATCAAGGGCAACGCGGAGAAGCGCAAGCAGGAAGAGGCGGCGAAGAAGGCGGCCTACGAGAAGAATCGTCCGCTCTCGCAGAACACGTCCAACTCCTACTCCACCTCCCTCACGTCCTCCTCCATCACCGTACGCATCCACCTCTCTTCTCAATCCTAGCGCGGCGCCAAGTACGAGTACGCCACGGACGAGGAGATTGCGGCGCGGCGCTACGACCGCATGCGCGCGATGAAGAAGAAGGGCTACGTGCAGCTGATCACCTCGCTCGGCGCGCTCAACCTGGAGATCCACTGCGACCTCGTGCCGCGCACCGCGGAGAACTTTCTGGGCCTGTGCGAGCAGGGCAAGTACGACAGCACCGTGTTCCACCGACTGATCAAGAACTTCATGGTGCAGGGCGGCGACCCCACGGGCACCGGCACTGGCGGCAGCTCGATCTGGGGACACCCCTTCGCGGACGAGTTCCACCCGTCGCTGACGCACAAGGGACTGGGCGTGGTGAGCATGGCGAACAGCGGGCCCAACAGCAACAACAGCCAGTTCTTCATCACGTTCAAGTCGGCGCCGCACCTGGACAATCTGCACTCCGTGTTCGGGAGGTAGGCGTGGGCGCAGCGAGTGACCGGTAGGGTGGTCGGCGGCCTGGAGGTGCTGCGCAACATCGAGCAGGTGCCGACGGACGAGCAGGACCGTCCGAGGCGTCCGCTGATGATCGCCAAGGCGATCGTTCTCGTGAACCCCTTCGAGGAGCTGGACGAGTTGCTGAAGCGGGAGCAGGAGTTTGAGAAGAAGAGGCTGGAGGCGATGAATGCTGTGAGGCCTGTTGAGAAGAGGCCTGCTCCGTCGAGTAGTGTCAGTTATTCGAGTGTTGGAGGGAGTGGTGTCAGTCATTCAAGTGCGAGTAAGACTGAAATCAAACATTCAAATACAGATAAGAGTGGCGGCCTAAGCCATCTCCTGGACCTCGGAAGCGATGACGAGGAGGAAAGGAAGAAGCAGATTCTGGAGCAGCTGGAAAAGCAGAGCGCGGCGCACTCGGAAGGAGTCGCCTATGTCGAGAAGAAGCAGAAGAAGAGTGGATTCGGTGACTTTTCGTCCTGGTAGTGTTGCTTTTGTTGGATTACAGTTCCCGCGGTTATTCCTCCCTATCCCATCCGTCCAAATCACCAGTCCTATGAAGTACATATCGTTCAAGGGGCGTATGCGTGTCGTTTGGAGTGTGATGGAATAGCAGAGCAGTTGAGGTACCGCATTATCGTGGCCACCCTGACCCGAAAGCCCATTGTGATATCGAATATCCGTGAAGACGATGAGAACCCTGGTTTGAAAGGTAGAGTGGTGGGCGGGAGTGAGTGATTCTAGATTACGAAGTGAACTACCTAAAACTGGTCAGCACAATATCAAACGGATGCGAAATGGACATCAACGAAACGGGAACGCGACTCCTGTACAAACCCGGTATTTGTTGTTGTTTTCCCTTCATGGACGTAGGCTTCATCAACGGTGGAAAGTACCAGTTTCACTGCAACGTGGAACGCGGAATCGGATACTACATTATGGGAATCCTTCCGCTCGTCCTCTTTGGCAAGATTCCCACCAAGATCGTATTCACCGTTAGTGCGATTGGGTGTAAATCACATGCAGGGAGTGACCAACAACAAAGTCGATATCAGTGTGGACATTATCCGCATTGTCACGCTTCCGCTCCTCGCCAAGTGGGGTGTGACCGAGGGATGCTCGCTGCAAATCAAGAAGCGTGGAGCCGAGCCGCTGGTAGGAGTCCACTGCATTGTCAATCGTAGGGGGGAGGCGAAGTCGTCTTCAGCTGCCCGACCATGCGCGAGCTGGACCCCATCAGTCTCACAGAGCCCGGAGTGGTGAAGCGAATACGCGGTGTCAGCTACACCATGCGCGTGTCGCCTCTGGTGGGCGTGTGGCGGAGAGATGACGCGTAGTACAGCAACCGCATCATCGACAGCTGTCGCGGACTGTTCAACAAGTTCATTCCCGACGTGTACGGCGCGCGGTGCAGTGGTGATGGATAGTCATATCTACAGTGATCAGTACACGGGCGAGGAGGCGGGCAAGTCGCCCGGCTTCGGCGTGACGCTGCTGGCGGAGACGACGGAGCACTACAACTACTGCGCGGAGATGATGTTCGCCGAGGGTCAGCTGCCCGAGGACCTGGGAACGGCGTGCTCTGAGCTGCTGCTGGAGGAGATCGCGCGAGGCGGGTGCGTGGACAGCATTCACCAGCCGCTGACGCTGCTGCTGATGGCGTTCTCTCCGGAGGACGTGAGTCGTGTGATGACGGGTCCCCTGACGACGACGAGTGTGGGCTTGTTGCGGCTGTTGAAGGAGATGATGGGCATCGTGTTCAAGCTGAGAACGGCGGATGACGAGGGGCGCGTTCTGATTAGTTGCGTGGGAAGCGGGTATAAGAATATTAGCAGGAAGGTAACATAAGTCGTTTTGAGTTGTTTGTTGGTGTGAATGAGAGTGAGAGTGTTGGTGTGAATGAGAGTGAGAGTGTTGGTGTGAATGAGAGTTCATGGTGATATAACAAGACAGTCCACGCTTGCTGAAACAACTCACCACACTTCATCCAACAAACACAACAAGATGACATGTTATTATGAATGCGCTCCTCCCTCTTCTTCACTATCAACGCAATTTGCTACCCCTCACTCCCCTCACACAATCCTACGCTCTTTCCGTAAGGCGTCTTAAACAAATGGGCCGTGGAATCGAAGAACTCCTGGAGATCCACGCCTTGATCTACCATTCACCCATAGCATCACGACTTACCGATTTCGTACTGGTTGGCCTGAATGAGCATGTCCAACTTGTCAAAGTCAAACACGTAATGAGACATGATCGATTCCTGCTTCTCGTACTCCTCCCACAGACTCACGAACTCGTTCGCTAGCGGTTCAGGAAAGCCAGAAACGATCTTCAGGAAGGCATTCTTCGGATGAACGTCAACTACCACACCAACTCGTTCCATCGTGTGCTTGTCTTCCACACTCACATTGTCTACAGGGGTAATGTCTCCAACGAGACTCTCAGCGAGATCGTGAATGAGACCCATTTTCATGCAACTAAGCGTCACAATGCTCATGTCACACCGCACTGAATCTTGTCCACAAAAGGATCCTCGATGAAAAACGCCATCATCGCCTATCCGCGTTACTCCCACAAATAGAGCGTACGACTCTCCAAGAGTGATCGGCCACCGATTCGGGGTCCTTCACATTTCGATACACCCAACCGGTTCGCTTTGTCTTCTACACATGACACCGGGTTGTAAATCCCACCTTCAATTTGTCGCAAATGTCAAAGAAGGAGTTTAGCGTCGATGGGTCCATGAACGAGGAAAGAATGCTAGAATCCACGATTCGGACCGATTTCGGCAAGCACGAGGGTCCAAATAGCCGTCGAATTGCGACACTCAGCCAAAAATGGATTTGCGGAAGATAGACTCCATTGCGGTAGCGCTACTCCACTTGTCTCAGGATCTAGCTGTCGAATCTGCTCATCGGCTATCTGACTTCCTCCAGTGTGGCAGATAAGAAGACGTTTGCGCTGAAAATCAAGAATCTTAGCGGGCAATGCGTCTTTAAACTAGTATCATGTCTAGATATGAGGGTCTGTCTGATCTCTTCGTTATGGAGGAATCCAGTCACATCGATACTGTACCCTACCCATAGGTGTGGTTACGCGTAGACACAACTCCATTCTGACACGGATGCGGTCGACAGAAAGGTGAATCGTTTCCTTCCGGGTACAGCGTTATCACTGTAGTGTGAGCAACAGGAATGCGGCAGGATGAGTTCCCGATTCTTGTATTGGATGATACAACGGTGAAGGACACGGACAACGTGGAGGCGAAGTGCGAGGAGATTCTCCAATCCAGGAAATCGGAGTGCTATGGAGAAGCGAACTCCTTCGACATGAACGCGTTTCTGTCGATCCCGAACGGAATTCCGCCATATCGCTGGTATTTCTGCATGCTCAAGTCCTCTTGACTTCTTTCCTGTGATCGTAGAGAGGTGCTTCGCGACTGCCAGTTGCTGTTCGAAATCGTCGTTTCGGACAAGTGCCAACAGCGCTGCGATAAGATGAACGCCACGGAGCAGATCGAGTACCTGTGCTCGTGCCATCCCAAGACGAAGAAGGTGGGGGTGTGGGGTCATTCTCACTTCCAGTGTCGCGCTGTTGACTACTATTACCACAACATAAACTACAGTACGCTGCGCATCTTTTCGCTGGAAACGGTGCTGCAGGAGTGGGCGTGGCTGATTGGGCGTGATGGGTAGTGCTTCGCACAAATCGCAGGATATTCAAAAGGAAATGTCGTTTACGCTCCGAAGGCTGTACCGTCTGTACCTGCACGCGTATTACCAGCACCATGACGCGTTTGCAGACGAGGAGAGAAGGAAACACATATATGAAAAGTTCTTTGGCTTTGTTACGAGCTCTGGACTGCTGTCCGAAAAGGACATGAAGCCCTACCTCAGTGTTGAGGACATGACACTCCTTGTTTACAATTGTTCTGTTTGTTGGTATTCTGTCCCGTCCTGATCTCACTGCCGTGTCTCTTATTGAAAGCCCTTCATCACTCTTCTGTTTCGTTGCCGTCAGGAAAGCATGGAAGAGCACCTATCGCGTGAGGAGAAGAGGAGGAACAAAAAGAAGCAACGAAAGAAGGCATTGCGGCAAGAACTCGCGCTGGCTCGTCTCGAGGAGAATCAAACCGAAGGGATGGAGAGCAGTACTCAGGATAGCAAAACGGAGGAAGGCGAGGTCGATGGCTTCTCATCAACGACAACAGCGCTTTCTCCAGTGAAATCCGTTTGTGAGAGTTGCAACAAAGCGAAATCACGGTTCTTTTGCAGGGATTGCAACAAGTGCTTCTGTGAACAGGTATGCGTTTCATTTCTCTTTCAGTGTAGTGCTATGATCGCGAGCATCGCATACTGCAAGCAAATAACGTCTATCATCTTGATGGCATTGACCTGCTGTCTGACAGTCAATCTCCTCACACGATTCACGCGACTCACACAACTCACACTCCCGAAACAATTCCATCCAACGAACTACCGTCCCAATTGGGTGCTCCTGTGAAAGCCACTCACACTCCTGCATCCAATAAGAAGCAACATCACGGCTTGCGGTGTAGGAAGTGCTTTGAGCTGCTCGTTCACGACGACGAGTTCTTGTGGGCTCTTCCTCTTCGTGTTGATCTATAGGTACGCTGGAGGCAGACTGCTAGTGAACCCGATGATTCTGCGGAAACGGGGATGGAATGCGCTTCACAACGCCGGCGGCGTTGTCGTGGTGCTGTTCAATTGTGATGTGTAGGTCTTCTGCAAGAACAAGCACAATGTGGGCAGAATCATTCGGGCAACATACGCGAATCAGGGCATTTCGTTCTATCGCCTCACCCCGGAGAAGACAACGTGGCAGGAGAATTACGTTGACAAGTGGGTTGCATTGCGTCTGCTGAAGGGTAGTCCCGAGTTTCTCGACTCGGATGTGATCAAGGAGAAAGCGGTGGGCACCTCGCGTCCTCTGATGCCGTGTGAAGTGTCTAGTTTTAGTCATCTGTGTCGTGTTTTGTTACCAGAACACCCCCTTCGCGTGTGTTGCTGTCAACTCTGAAAACGGATTAACGCCCATTCCCGCGGTAATCCGTCTTACTCGTCTTTTCTCAAAATGAACTCGCAAATCCTCGTTATTCTGATTTGCTTTTTAGCGTTCTCCCTGTACATATCGGGGCTACTGGATTCCAAGGAAAACGCAAGACAGCCGTTGGTTCCTCAATACCTCGCTATGGTCCGTGAACGCGCCATCTGCAGCACGACCGCGTTGCTGGACGCAGTGACGGGTAGTCTCTTTACCATGGATAAGAAGCGTTCTTATTCTGGAGTATTATTGAAGGATGCCGAGGACATCAAGCCTACGAAGAGGAATCCTCAGGGATTAGTGTGCGACCGATGGGTGGTTATCACTTCCGTGAATGCGCCAACCGTCGTTGTGAAGCAGTTGGCAGAATCGAAAGAGGACCTGTGTGTGGTGGTGGTGGCGGACAAGAAGTCGCCGGTGGAGTACGATGTCGATCGGTCCCACTTGGTGTACTTGACGGTGGAGGATCAGGAGAAGCTGACCTACAAGATCATGAAGATGGTGCCGTGGAACCACTTCGCTCGCAAGAACATCGGTTTTCTCTACGCGATTGAGCACGGAGCGAAGCAGATCTTCGACTTGGACGACGACAACGAGCTCATCTCCGTGGAAGACATCCCGAGTCAGGTGTTCGAGACGAAGAAGAAGTCGTTCGATGCCGTTCACACAAGCCAATATGTGACGAATCCCTACATGATCTATCTGAACCATCCCGGGGAGTACATCTGGCCGCGTGGCTACCCTCTGGAGGCGATCAAGATGGAGCCCGACTACGAGTTCGTGCCTGTGAACAGTACATCCGAGATCCAGAGCATCGGCGTGATTCAGTACCTCCAGGACGTCAACCCGGACTTGGACGCCATCTACCGCATCACCAACACGATTCCCGCCACTTTTGACAAGACGAAGAAGAAGTGCCTCATCCTCTCCAAGAAGTCGTTCTCTCCGT
>ERZ1106923.237-NODE-237-length-24673-cov-23.047039_pt1 | contig 24673 bp, 21 predicted proteins | sample MGYA00403657_ERZ1106923 | MGnify/ENA primary metagenome ERZ1106923 (study PRJEB35170, sample SAMEA104062425) | human gut metagenome | biome: human gut; feature: human-associated habitat; material: faeces | place: Denmark | collected 2012-06-19 ...
TAATAACGCGAAGGTCTGGGGTTCGATCCCCCGTTTGAGCATTTTTCTTTTCTCTGAGGCCCTCCTCTTTCCTTTTTGCTCGTCAAAGGAAGAATGAACGAAATTCCGGCGACGCAGAACATTGGAGACCAGTGAGCGCGCTTCATGTTCCGCTTCATCGCTAGAGTACTCATTCCTACGCAGGAAGCGATAGTGAATGCGTCGGTAGATTGGTGTTCTGGTTGGGTGAGATGTAGGAGATTTCACTTTGGGGCAAGCTAATCAGTCTGACAGCAGACCCGTGTGTTGAACTGCGCGGAAAGGATGAGGTTGTGCGTGCTGCGCTGTCTTTATCGTAGTTCACTTTTGGGCGGCATCCGAATAACGATATCCGCTACACCGAAAGCTATATTAGTTCTGTAGGATGAGTGTGCCGTGTCGATTCTAGTTTCATTGTCGCATTTTCATCTGTCGTGACAAATCACCGAATATTGTATACATCGAGGACCTGAGCACAAACGGCACCTATGTGAATGGCACCCGTCTTGTGAAGAACGTCCACTTCGCTTTGAAGCATGTGAGGGTGGGGTTTGGAGGTTAGGACTAGGGAGATTCGATTTCCTTGGTGTTTGCGAACAACCGGCAGAATGCGAAGACACACGCGTTCATCTTCCAGGATCCCTCCAAAGCGCTCTGTGTTGCTGATTCGTTTATTTCGCAAGAGTGGGAGTGAGCTACTGTGATGAGGGATAGTCTGGACGGCATTGAGGAGAGATACATCTTGGAGGGACATCTAGGGAGTGGAACGTTTGGAGAGGTTCGTCTCTGTCGTGAGATTGCCACGGGCGACATGTATGCGGCGAAGATCATCGACCTGAAGCAAATTCACTACCGGGTGGGATTCATGCAATTCGTTGTGATGTTTCAGGAGGACAAGATCAAGGTGATATTGAGAGAAGCGGAAATGCTCGCCAGTTTGCACCACCCCGGCATTCCGTTCATGAAGGAGATTGTTCGCGGCAAAGTGGGGATTCCAGTTATCCGTTTAGTGACTAGAAGAATTTGTACATTATCATGGAGCTGGTAACGGGCGGTGATCTCTTCGAGCGCATCGTGAAGTTGTCTCACTACAACGAAACGGAAGCTCGCACGCTGATGCAGAACATTCTTGAAGTGATTCTCTACCTCCATCAGCGCAACATCGTTCATCGCGACATCAAACCGGAAAACGTTCTCATGATTTCGGAGCAGGACAACACGTCCATCAAGGTCACTGATTTTGGACTAGCGAAATCGGTGGCGGATGGTCTTCACACGTATTGCGGAACCCCCCAGTATTACGCCCCCGAGGTGGGTGAGAATGTGGGATGTGAGGGGTAGATTCTACAGCGTCGCGGGAACAACAATGTGAAGGGGAGTTACGGGAAGGAGGTTGTATGTGTTGTGTTGTTCATTCCCTTTCGTGTTCTCTTGTGTTTTGAGTCATCCGTCATGTTTCACATCACAACCCGTCATGTTTCACAACTCACCTCATCATTCACCTCACATCATCACCTCATCACATTACTCATATCACAACTCACATCACATACTCACCCCCTCACAGGACATGTGGTCACTCGGTGTTCTTCTCTACGTCATCCTCGCCGGCAGACTGCCCTTCGACACCGACACGCTCTCGCAACAAATCCTCACCGCCAACGTCACCTTCGACGCGCCCCTCTGGCAAGCCGTCTCCCCCGAAGCCAAGGACCTAATCAGCCACCTCGTGGTCGTCGACCCTTCCCAACGCTACACCGTGGAGCAGGCGCTCCAGCACCCGTGGATCGTCAACGTGAGTGTTCGCATCATCACTCATTCCCAGAAGGAGTGTTCTCAACGAGGATCACTGCGCGCGTCGCAACTCCTCGCCTCGCCGCCCTCGCTGCTCTGCCAAGAATCGCTCGGTGAAGAGCCCGAGTCGCCCATGCACACCAATCACTCCTCCATCCCCGCGGAAGCGATCGTCTCCGACAGCCAGCTCGCCGAAGACGAACGACTCTGGCGCAACAAACGTCTGGTGGTGTCGCCGTTGCCGCTCCACCAGCCCTCGCAGATGATCGTGGCGTCGTCGGTGAACGAGGAGATGGAGGGGCAGGAGGGCTGCGTGGAGGGTCTGACCACGCCGAACAGCAAGAAGCAGGAGGTGGAGGCGGAGGGCGCGACGAACTCGCGTGTCGGCACACCGTTTCGGAATGGACTGAAGGCGGGCGTGGTGGCGTCGTCGATCTTTGACGCGTCGCCAGGGAAGAAGGAGGAGAGTCCGCGACGAGCGGGACGTGGGAAGAAGACCATGATTCAATCGAAGAACATAATGAACTACTTTTCGCCGAAGAAGATGGACAAAGCCGTGTAATGCGGTGCTAGTTTGTTGTGAACAAAGAACACAATTCTACAACTCGATTTTGGTTTCTGACTGAAGGTAGATGTCCTGAACCTAGGCGTAACACCACACACCCAGCGCGCACAGTCATGGCAAGCAAACGACCAATATTACGCGAACGAATGAACTTCTGGTAGCTCGTCTATCCCTCACACGCCCAGCGCACCCGTACCCTTCGTACGTACTCTAGCACCATCTTCTCCACATTGTCGAACAACGTAATAGGGGGCAGCGCTTTGTTTTCCTCGGTCATGCTGGATTTCCAGGCGTTGTACTGCTCGTTGAATTCATTTATTGCCGACAGCGGGATATATAACTGAGAACACGACACGCCCTATGCCCTAAGGGAAATGGAGATTCCTCACGGGAATCAAGTAGTGCTCCACGATCGTCTCCACTTTTCGCAGCTTCTAGTCGTTACAGCAGGCCAGAAACACTCACTTGCGTGAGGTTGTAGTTGCTGTCATTGTACATCCTTTTGAATTCGCTGACATCCAGGAAGAACAGGATGTTCTCCTCGCATCGCTCCTCAATCACAAAGCTCTGAATGTGCTTCAAGCACTTTTCATTGCTCAACAAACCCTCCAGCGACTGGCTGACACTCATGTACGCGTCCATGTCAAGCGACGCCCTCGAATATTCCATATCCTGGATGCTCTGCTCGAGAGACGCGATGAACGCGTTCTCTTCGTCAATACTGCTTTGCACGATTTGGCTTGACATGAATCCACCCGGTTCTGCGAAGGAGAGTACAAGATATGCCCGAAAAACGGGAAGACAAGAATGGGGTCGTTGGGAACGGAAGCGTCCCAGTTTCGTTCATTAAGGACACACGCCTCCGGAAAGGAATCCATGGGTCTAATGACAACAAACAGACTAATCCGAGGCCATGATATTGAGTGCAATTGAAACAAGAACAAGGGTACTCTCCAATTCTCGAAAATGCGAGTATAGCAGAATGAGCGCGTAGTGGAGAAGAACCAGAACAACGAACGAAATGTCGTAGAGGTTCTTCTTCTTGAGTGCCGTCACCGAATACGCCAGCAATCCGCAATAGAGGTCTACGCGTCACTTTGAGATCCCACTCCTCACAGGAGACGTGCTGAACACTACCCACGAACTGATTGCCGTACATGATCCACGCAACCGAAGAAAAGCAAATCAAGGAAAGAAGGAAAGAGAAATAGAAGGAACGCTGCAGCAGCACGAGGAAGAGAGGGAGGAACAGAAGGACGAGCTTCACCAACCGGTTCATTCGCTACGCATCATCACATCGCGCCACATCGACAAAAGAGAAAATGAACGCGGAGTAGCCGTTGATCGCGAGAACGCCCATCTCGTGGAGCGACACGCAGTTGACGGCAGAATACACCACTATATGTGAAAACGGCACATGGGTCGCAAACGCGAAAGCAAATAGTACCGAATTCTGCCAAAGAACGACGCCAACGCCAGCGACAGCGAAGAGCGCGCTCGCGGACGCGGCGACTGCGGAACGATCTGCGTTGGGGGTGTGACTTCGTCCAGGGGTTGCTTCGCTTCCCTCCTTCCCTTTTTCCCTCCTTCTTTTCGCTTGCTGGGCTTCGCTTCGGCGTGTGGGTGCTTCCGCTCCACCTTCGCGGGCGTTTCAGTCTTCAGAGTTTTCCCTCTCTTCTGCGAAGGCTGCTTCTTCTTCTCCTTCTTCGGTGGCGCCTCGTTCTTCTTCGGCTCCTCATTCTTCGGCTCCTCCGGTTCTGTGACGGTCGTCGATGCGATCTCTTCATGCACCACTTCGACAACAGGCACTTCTTTCACCTCCTCCTTCACTTCCTCCTTCTCCTCCTTCTCCTCTTTGACTGGTGGCGGGGGCGGTGGCTCCTCCTTCTTCTTCATTACGAACTCCGCCGCATTCACGTTCAGCTTCCCACTGATGTGGTGAGCGTCGCTTCGATTACCACTGATGTGGTGAGCGTCGCTTCGATTACCACTGATGTGGTGAGTGTCACTTCGATTACCACCGATGTTGTGAGAGTCACTCCGGGAAAGGGAATGCGATCCCTGGTAGCTCGTGTCGTAGAGAGGATGAAGGGATTGCCATTCGGGGGAAGAAACAGAGCTCAAATCGCGCTGTGAGAAGGACTGTGTAGCGAAATCCGATATCCCGTCCATACCCGCAAAAGTGAACGAGGGCTCCCGATAATTGCGCTCGAAAAGGGGAGACGAATAGGGGTATCCGTTTCTTCTGCTCTCATACGGGATGGAAGCGTCTCTCTGTGCAAAAGGACATGAAGAAAGATAAGGATCCGGAGAAGCGAAGAACGAGGAGGATAGTCCAGAGGACGGGAACGCGGACGAAGAAAAACCGGAAAAGGGCTCCGATGAAAAGGGAAGTGTTTCCGACAGCGGGTCGTACAGATCCCTTCTCTCTCCCACTCCCTGACTCTCCTGACTTCCATAGGGCAACGAAAAATCGTAGGAGTAGTCGTGCATGCCGTAATCGGGATCAAGGATACTGTTGCGCGCACCGTTTCTGTTCTTCAACTCCCTCTCATAAGGATCAAAACCGAACGCACCCTCGTTCTGGTAGAGACCCTCTGACTGCGATAAGAGGTTGTTTTCGTCCGTCTCCTTCATCTACCCTTAACGAATCCACTTCCGCAGATACCTTGTTTGGATGCGCATAGCGCTTTCCGTCCATTCCAAAAGAAGAGGAATTAACGCTCGAGTGAAACATGAATGAGCATTAATGGAACACTCCATTTCGAGGGAGTGTGAAGTGCCCTGTCTGTGGAGATGAATAGAGTGGTGTGTGAGGGCTCTTTGACTCTGATGTGTGTGTTCTTCCTTCTTTGCTATTGAGTAAGGACATGCTTCCACTGAATGAGCACAAGCGAATCCGAAACACAAACACAACATCTATGAGTCTCTCTCCCAAAACGGAATACACCAAAAAGGACCCATTTCGTCCATTCGTTTTTGAAGCCATAATTCTTCAACCATCCATTCAATTGCAGTATGGTCCCAAAGAAGGCAAAGAGCAAGAGAAAGACAATTCGCCAGCAGTACACTGCGCGAAAACTGGTGGGGATTGCGCCGAACGAGTGAAGTGTAGTTCTTTATAAGGAAGCGAAAAGCGAAGAAGCTCGCGAAGCGTGCGTTGAAGGAGGGAAAGGTGATCCAAAAGCGGCGAGACCCTGGTATCCCCAACAGCTGGCCTTTCAAGGAGGAAATGCTCCAGGAAGTGGGTGCTGATGTCCGAAATGTGATTCTAGATTCAAGAATTGAAACAGGCTGAGGAGCAGCAAAAGGCGGAGGCGCGTGAAAGACGCCGTCAGCAACGAGTGATTTGTGCAGGAATAGCGTCATCAAATAGATGAAGGAGGAGGCGATTGCGAGAGGAGAAGAGGTGCCCGAGAGCGAGTCTGAGATGGAGGAGGAAGTCGATCCTGGTGTGATTCCGAATGCAGACAACGCCACTGTCCTAACACATGTTTGTCTTCCCGAAGCGGTCTTCCCACTAGATTATCAACAATTCTGACGTCATTTTAGAGGTTGTGGATGCCAGAGATCCTATCGTATTGCTGTGCTTCCGTTGTGACGTAGAACTCCCGCTGCTTCTCCGTCGAGAAGGCCATCACCGAAGAAATGCCGGAGAAGGTCATCCTGATTCTCCTCAACAAGGTCGACCTCGTTCCTCGCGACGTCCTGGCCAAGGTCCCTCTCCTCCCTTCACGTGACGCATAGACCGTGGAAACGCTCTCCAAAGATTTCCCGGTTTTCTGCTTCAAGAATCGCACCTTCACACAGAAGCCCAAGCACGCGCGCAGTCGAAGTCTTGGGATCACCAAGAACCAGCGCGACGCGGAGTACACCAAATACGATTTCGGCAACGAGTACCTGATGCAGTGTCTGCGATCATTGCAGCAATCCCGCGGTGAACTGATCTCCGTCGGCGTGGTCGGCTACCCGCGCGTGGGTCGTCACAGCGTCATCAACACCATCTGCGAGCGTTCGCCTCTCTTCCAGAGCGACCGCCAGACGTACGACGAGTTGAACCAACTCCGTCGCATTGACGAAAACATCCACTTATTCGTGCGTCCCGGCGAAGTGGTGCTGTTGAAGCGCGAACCCAGCAAGTGCGACTACCTCTTCAAGTGCTACGCCGGTGGCTTCGTGGGCGTTTCGTTGGCGTTTCATGGGTAGGAGGGCATCAACTACCGCAAGCTGTGCTGCGACGTGATCGATGCGTGCAACAAGACGTCCATCTGCTACTACTACCGCGCCTCCATGTACGATTCCTGTCCGATTTTTGGAATTCCGATAATGGGTAGGCGAGGAGTTGCTGAAGGAGCTGGAGAAGCGTCAGCCGGACCAGAGTGCGTGTGGTCACAAGGTGTAACGAGTAGAAAACCTGCGCAACAGCACAGTGCCGCGGCAGATCATCGACGACTGGCTGACGGGCGCGCTGCCGCACTACGCGGAACCGGCGGCGTGTGCGCTGAAGCTGGGGTGTGTGTGCGTGTGGAGTGTGATGGGTAGAAAGGAGGAGGAGGTGAAGGCGTGGAAGGAGCAGATGGGGTATGATGCTGTGCAGAAGAGCATGATGAGCGATGGTGCGTTGGAGCGTCTCTGCTGTCCTGTAGGAGTGGTGGGAGAGCGTTATGAATAGGCCTTGCCTCGCACGATCGTTACGCCCAACATTGAACCGGTCGAGGACGAGCTGGATATGTCCTGCTTCTTGCCTCCTACGGACAAGGACGAGAGCGAGGAGGAGGAAGAAGACGAGGAAGTGCCTGAGTTGGTGGATGCCGATGAAGTGGAGGACGAGGAGTTGCTTGAGTGAGGTTATTTTATGTTTGACTCGAGCTTGCTTGAACAAACACGTCATCGTTTCAGTTTCTCGATTCGTTCGTATAGTACAAGCAAGTCCTTCTCTACCTCTCGATACTGTCGCAGAAAGTCCGCTGCCCGCTCTGCGTCACAGCCTGCAATGTAGTATTGCGTGATTTCTACGTGGTACGGAATTCAAACCACCTACTCCCGTCTTTCACGTCAAAATCAATGTCACACTCCTCCTCGTGCATTTTGTATTCCATGATCGTGCTTCGGTTCAGAAGATACCTCCGCCGGAGAGAATCAAACGCAGCCACTGTTGAAATGTAGTAGTAACCCAAGCACGTGTTGCACTACTCAATTATATTCAGATACTGACACAACAGAGTCGCAGTACACTTCCTTTCGACAACAACCGCAATCCAGTGGATTCTCCGATAATTCGATCTTGGAATCGAGTCGGACGTGCTTTGCCGCTACAACAGTCAACCGATCCGAAAAGAACGCCCACACAAGAAGAGTCGATAGTTGGGGTCTCCTTCCCGCTCCATCATGCAGTTCGAGTCCGTAATAATCGCCTTGCAGGTCGAGCATTGGTAGATGGAGTACGCCATGGCATGAAATGACGCTGTTTGAATTGATAGCAACAAACAGACCGGGATAGGGACTATTCACTAACTACAGTAATGCCTGTTACAGCAACCATTCTGCGGCTCAATCTACCAAAGTCCTTTCCATTGTCGGTCAAGTAGTTCATCTTCACCTTCACATAATAGTTGTCAGCCGGCTGGCGAGGCACAAGCACTGTCCAGTAGGCGTTGTCCTTGTCTTCGGTGTTGTAACCAATCACAACACCCGCGAACGTGAATGACGACTCACCTCCGATAATGGGTTGGGCGACATCGATGGGTCGCAGCGACAGCGGCGAGCTGTGCTGGAACTGGAACGTGTCCAGCGACATCATTACCACCACAGGGTTGCCATTGCTCACCTGCTCGTACAGCCACTTCATGTTGCGATGACCCTCGCTGGGACGAGTCACGACCGGCTTGTACTACGCCTCACTCCACCCACTCTCACTCACGCGCTGACACTCCTCGCTCCACTCACCGTACAGGCACACGCCCATCGATTCCGCGTAGTTCACAACCGACTCCAAACTGTTTATATCAGCTCCGTTCAGCTCGTTACGCATGTCGGCATTCACCTTGAACAGCTTCTATCCATCACTCCACTCCCAATCCCTCACTCCATTCGACATGTCCACACTCGCACTGTTCTTCAGACGGATCACGTTCATCGCGTTCAGCACCGCCTGCACCACATAGTCGCTGTATCCCGCGGCGTCAGTCATCAACTGACCGTTCATCACCGAGAGAGAAGACGAGTGCAGGTCGACGATCGACAGAGAAGGGAACTCGGGGGAGAAGGTCTCGATGGAGGAGCGCAGCCTGTCGCCAAAAGCGACAGAGAGGTCGCGGAGGACGAACGGGGAGAAGTCCGCGACGCCAGCGTAGAAGCTGTCCACAACGGTGTGGGCGTCGACTATCTTATCGCCTGTGGTGATGCGCTGGAGGAACGCGCGACGCTGCGTCTTCCTACGCCTCACTCGCTCCCTCCACACTCACGCCTCCTCACTCATCGACAACAGAGTCACCACGTTGTTAGCCACACTCAGCACCTGCGAGCTGAACGCCATCGTGAACTCCACGTTGCCCAGAGCACTGCTATACGTTACCTCGCTCTCTCTCATTCACTAGGGGTTGGGCGGCATTGTCATGCTCGTCGCGTCCTCAGCCACGCAGAAGCGCATCGCGCTCTTCATGCCACTCACAGCCATACGCGCACGCACCATCTTCTCGTTCATGCCACACACCACCGCACGCTGCACGGGCATGAAGGACGCGCCTCCCTCCTGCTTCATGTAGTACGCTGTGATCTCGAACATCGAGTTGTACAGCACGCACGCGCCGTCGCAGGACCTATTGCTCACGCCTGTGGAATTCACTCACATCTCGTAGGTCTTGCTTCGCTCCAGCGCAACGATATCTCTGTGCGCGTACACAGTGCCGCTCTCCGCGCCCGACTCCTTCAGCGTCACGCCCTCGCCTATCACGATGTCGCACTCCGTGTCCAGCGACTCCTCGCACACGGGCGTGGCGGAGAACGAGGCGTTCACGACATCTTCGCCGATGAAGGCGGCAACCAGGCTAGTTCCCTTCAACACCAGCAGATCCACACCGCTCGAGTGCATGATGTACTCCGCGTCCGGCAGGCACACGAACACCGACTTCACCTCGCCCGCCTCCATCGCCGGTCGTGTGAACCCCAGCGAGGTGGTGGAGGAGCCCGAGTCCAGGTACACAGCGCCCGCCTCAGCTCCACCCATCGCGTACATGCGAAGAATGAACGGGCAGGACGCGCCCGCGGGCACGAAGGGCTGCGCGGCGCTGTGGTCGTGGATGAACAGCGTGAACTCGATGGGAAGGTAGCTGGCGTCGCCGAGGACCGCCTTCACCGTCACCTCCACCGATCGCGCAGCGCCCGTCGCCGTGCCCGAGATCTCACCCGTAGAGGTATTGATCGACAGACCCTCCGGCAGACCCGTCGCCTCGAAGCGCGTGAAGGAGGACAACACGGTGCTGTCAGCCGAAAGCGGAAGATAGGCATCCTCACCAGCAACCACGTGGACGCCCGCGCCCACAGTCGGGTAGGAGACGCTCGCGACGCTCACCTGGAAGGACAACGTGACGCTGGTCCACGCGTCGGGGTTGGCGGCCTTGATCGTCACCGCACAGCCGTCCGCGCACGCGTCGTCGGCGAAAGCGCCCGAGATCTCGCCCGTGGTGGCGTTCAGCGCCAGACCCGTCGGCAGCGTCCCGTTGACCACCTCGAAGGACGTGACGAAGCCCGTGTATGTGGGAGCGCCACTGGAGAACACAGCGCCCACATACGACGTGTACGATGACTCCGAATACGCCAGGTCGGTGGGCGCGTAGTACTTGCACTCCTGCTGCTCCTTGCCCAACACCGTGTTCGAGCACACGCGGTAGTGGTAGCCGTACATGCCCTCGGGACAGCCGCCCTTCACCGCCGACTTCTGATTGTCGTTCACCGCAGGGTACTCGCCGTCCGCGGCGCACGCGCGTGAGCCGCTAGTGAGGCAGTACTGCATGAGGAACCCGGCCACCTTCATGGGTTGGTTCGGGACATTCACCACGAACTTGAAGTCGTTGAAGGACGCGTGAAGGACGGGAATCAACCAATCCACGCGTCTTCTATACCTCAGGTTCCCGGACTGTGACACCACGGTCAGGTACTCCTGATTGCTGTTCCAGCGACCGTACAGCGTGTAGTAGAAGTTATTCGAGCTGTCGGGAGACTGCCCGCCGATGCTGTTGAAGCGCGAGCCCTCCAGGTTCTCCACGGACCACGATAGGATGGAGCCGGTAGAGAGAGGGATGGTGGCGTACGTCCAGGAGATCATGTTAAAGAATTCCTCCGTTGTGCCAGTTGTCAGATCGCTACTTTCAACATCGGAGACCGTATCCACCACGGGTGAGCAATCGTTCACGCCGAACACACCCGTCGCGTCGAACACCAACTCGCTCTGCTCGGGAGCGCGGTGGATCTCGAAGGCAATCACGTTCGTGCCCGCCACAGCGATATCGGCGAAGAGAATCACGTGGAATCCGGAGAACGTCGTGGTGTTGTGCGCCGCCATCGCCTCCGTTGTCGCATCGAAGTCCTCCGCCAGGTTGAAGCGCGCCACCTTCACGCCGTTGAAGTACGCGACCACACCGCCAGCGTACTTCACGCGCACGTTCAGCACGTGGTAGTCGTCCAGAGAAGGAACGTTCACCTCGTGTCTCACATAAGCAGTCGTGCTCGCGTGCTCGCCCAACTCCGCCGCCTTCTTCGTCTCCCACGTGGAGTCGTCGAAACTCACGCTCTTCCAATCCTCCGCCACCGCCTCGGCGCTGTTGAACACCTTCCAACTGTCATACTCCGCCTGGAAGGGCAGCTGGGAGGAGAACGAGATCGCTATGGCACTCCCGGACACCTGACCCATCTCGAACTTCATCTCTCCTCCGTCCACAGCCAGGTACCAACCAGCCCAGTACTCCCAGTTCGTCGACGGTGAAAAGGTGTAGATGCCGTGCGGCAGGCACCACTCGATGTAGTTCAGACCCCTTGTCACGCTGAACCCCGGCACAGACCCCACCACGTCGCCATCGGTTCCTCTCCCAGCGTACAACTTGTACGAGTATAAATGAGGATTATTGAACATATAGGCCGCCACAGCCACTGCATTCCTGTCGCCGAAGCACGCCACCACCGACAGCGTCAGCGACGTGGTCGACGTGCCGCCGCCAGCCTTCTTCGCCGTGATTGTGTACGTCGTCGCATCCATAAACGTGTTCACCGTGCCCGAAATCTTACCGCTGTACAGCTCGATCGACAAGCCTTCAGGCAGTGCAGGTGTGATGGTGAAATCGTAGTAGTACTCCGAGGTCGGGTACGCCTCCTCCATCTCAACACCCTTGTACAGGGTTAGCGGTGTCGGGTACGACAGCTCGGGGATCGCGTCAAGCGCGTCGACCACGAAGCCCAGACCACCGACCTCCCAGCTGCAGCTGCTCGTATCGCTCGCCGTGATGTTCTCAACACGGTACTGGTTGTACGGCGTGTTGGTCTCCAGCCAGAACTTCTTTTCCTCGCCCACACGCGTCCAGATCAAGCCCGACACCACCTTCAGTGTCGTCCACTCCTCCACATTCGTGTTGCGCGCCCTCACAGTGAAGCCGCCGGGATGCTTGTTGCTTTGCATCCGTCCCAGCCGCATCGTCATCGCCGACAGCCACTCGCGACGGTCGTTGTTGAAGGTGAGTGCCCAGTTGTTCGCACGGCACGACGTGCTGGACATTATGTATCCTTGGTACTGATCCGCAACCTTCAGAGAATAGGAGGAGTCCATGCCGTAGTACGATGGGGTGTACTCGGACACGCGCGAGCCGGGAGTCATCAGGCGAACCGCGCAGTCGAACACAGACGCAGTCTGCACGGCTGTGCGCGCCAGAAGCGCGATGGCGATCGTGTTCGGGCCCTCCACCAAGTAGTTCACCGAGGGCGTTTCGTCAGTGCCCACTGTTCTCGCGGGCAGCGAGATCTTGCGGTACATCAAATCCTCGTACGCGTTGGTGCCCATGTTGGAGGTGGTGAGCGTGCCAACCACGCCGTTGCGGAACACCTCCACGCCGTTCACGTAGATCACGCAGCCGTACAGGTAACGCAGCGACACCACGAAGCCAGCCACGTCAGACAAATCGGTGATGGTGAACGTCTTCTTGTACATCTGAATCTGGTTGGTGGCAGTCGGGAACGACCCCATCGACGCCGTGCCCCAACCCGTCGTGTCCGAGCTGTACCAGTTGACGGGCACGTCGCTCATCTTGTAGAACCACTGCGACTGCGGCGCCACGGTCCACTGCGCGTTGAACACGTAACTCTCGGGAATACCCACGAGGGCATCGTAGCGCACGCGCGTGATCGTCTCGTACTCGTCCGAGAAGAGCGAGCCGCGGATGTACAAGAACGAGTCGGCACTCCAGTAGGAGTACTTTGTGCAGCCCACGTCGATGCGGTACTTCGACTTGCTCAAACACAGCACGCTCGACCACTCCGTGTTGTCCACCTGGGTCGAGTTCGCAGCCACGTTCAACACCACCTCCTGAGTCTCCACGTCCGTGATCGTGAACCACTCGTTGATCGCGTAGCTGCTGTACACGCGCACCACCTTCGCCAGCGTCGCCGAACACGTCAGCACCTCCAGCGTGAACGTGCCCTGGTAGTTCTCGCCGTTCATCGCCGACGTCACCGTGAACGTCGTCTGCGCCAGCCCCACACGCGGAGTACCAGAGACTGTGCACGTCGCCGCGTCCAGCGTCACTCCTTCAGGAAGTGCCGGCTCCACGGTGCAGCTGCTGAAGTCCGGTATCAAGGGACGGAAAGCCACCGAGTCGTAGGTGGCGTACACCTGAAGCGCCGAGGGGAGGAACACGACGCTGGCGGGCAGCAGGTCGTGGCACGTCATGGGCTGCATTTCATCTGCGAACAAGGAGGACGAGCCCGCAGTTGCACTCAGCACCACCTGGTACGACTGGTACGGCTTCGCGTTGAAGTAGCCGTAGAACGTCTTGAACACATTCGCTTCGTACGTCGCACCAGACACGGATAGCACGGTGGTGTACGTGCCCGACGCGCTCATCGCGCCCGACAGCGAGAACGAAGCAGGGTTATATTCCAGCCAATTGTCGCCCCACACGCGGATAGCGTTGACGTGCGCGCGCGGTCCAGTCAAGTCGTACGTCACCGTCACGGGGAGCTTCGAGGCGGAAGGCCCGTGGTTGGTCGAAGTGTCCCAGTCGAAGATACCATCGGATACAGTGCCTTCAGAGGCAGAGAACGACGCAGTGTAGGGATACACGGCGCATTTCGTGTCCTCCGTTGCGGGAAGGGAGGAGGCGATCAACGCCACGTACGCGTCGAACTCCACAGCGTTCTCGGCAGTATCCGTAGGGAAGTGCAGCTCCACCGCCAGCACGTTGCTGCTGTTCTCGATCTCACCGGCGGGACGGATCACGCCGTGGTACTCGTACGCCTCGTAAGCGTCGGTGGAAGCGGTGGCGGGAGTCACAGCACCCTCCGTCATGTGGTCGCGGAACACCTCCACGCCGTTCACGTACACCACGATACCGTAGCGGTAGTTCAGCTCCACCTCGTACGCAGCCATGCCACTGATACTGGTGAAGGACTTGCGGAAGTACTGGCTGCCCGTCGCAGCCGTCGTCACGGAGCCCAGGGTCGCCGCGTTCCAGGCACTGTCGTCGAAGGCCACAGCATACCAGTCCGAAGCGATGTCAGTCGTTGCAGAAAGCATCTTCCACTCTGCATTCTTCAGCACCGGGTAATACATGGAAAATACATAGTCTACCTCATCCAGTGCGCTCGTCAGCGTCGTCTTCAACACAGAGTTGCCATACACACCAACAACGCCCACGCGTGACTCACAAGGCCAAGGATAGGTTGAACCACTTATCCTGAGCGTGTACTGGTTGTTCGTTGTCTCAGCAAGACAGTACTCTTCAGTGTGTTCCACATTGTCGTTGAACCGGGCACTTGTCTCCAATTCGGTAGCTCCATCCAGAATCGTGTATGTGTACTTACTGGCAGAGGACCACCCCTTTGATATCACAGCCATATACACCTCCCCGTCATTACACGTTAGAGTGCCTATGGCAATAGAGACTACAGATTAAATGCGAGATCAGACCAAATACAAAGCAATGAGACAAGGAGAATCATCAATTGAAGAAGAATGAATGCACGAGGAAGAAAACAGAATCCCGAGATTCAAAATAGGGTCATGCCCAAAATCTTGACCAATTTGGAAATAGGGCGTTATCTTGTGGATTACTCGTCCTGCATTCGCCTTCTCCTATCACTAACAGCAATCCTATTAAGGCACTTCCGAAACAAATGGAGAAAAGAGCAGGGAAAACGTACACCAGAGCGCAGAGATTCTTGAAATCTATCCAAAGAGCCAACCGTGTATTATTCGTATTCCTTGAAGAAGTGAAGTATTACATTTGAAATAGGGGGTGTTTCACGCGTGCTATTCCCTGTTCCCTGTGCTCAGACGCACACTCGAGATTGCTGACATATCTAGAAAAGCCTATACTACTGTGACTGGGGAAGGCCCTCCAAGCAAATGCACGCGTCATTCAACAAACCACCCCACAGATTACATCTTATCCAACACACACGCACCTCCTTCCTCCCACTCGCTTCGACTGATCCACTCGTCAGGCCGATTCGCGATGTACTTCGCGAACACCGCCGCTCCGGTAAACACGGCATGTTTGCGATTGGGCTGCGCGATCACGTTAATCGACTTCGCGACGTGGTTCACCTCGCCCTTGGACACAGTAGTCACGTACTGCTCGCGAATGTCCTTCTCCAGCCGCGAGGACAGTCCCGGGAACATGCTCGTGCCGCCGGAGAGCAGGATGTTCTTGTAGAACTACACCTCACGCCTCCTCGCAGCCCCCACTATGGGACGCAGGTCGATCTCCGCCTTCTGGATGGCGTCGAACACCATCTCCGACAGCCCCATGCACTCCAGCCCCATCAGCTCCGGCTTGAACAGCGCCTCCGTCGCCTCGAAGCGCTCGCTGCCCAGCTTCACCACGCGCCCGTCGGGCAGACGGTACTCGCTCATCAGCACCGTCGTCGCGTCCGCCAGCTTCATCTCCTTCTCGTAGTTGTACGCCACGTAGCACAGCTTCTCCTTCATCTCGCGCACCACCTCGAAGTCCGCCGTGGCGTTGAGCGCGTAGCCGCGTTGCTGTAACAGACTCAGCAGGTGGCGCGTCACGTGACGACCCGCGATGTTCAGGCGACGCGTCAGGTGGTTCAGCACGTACCCGTCGTACACGCACATCACGTGAGTGACGCCGTCGCCACTGTCCACCACCACGCCCGTCGAAGCGCCGCGGGAATACAGCGTCAGCATGGCTTGCGGCTTGCACTGCAGACCCCCGAAATGGAACTTCTCGAACATGATCTCCGCCATCTTGCGGCGATTCTCCCTCGGGTTCAGCGGCGCTTCTGTCAACATGATTCGCTTGTCCTCGTATGTGTCCTCGCCCAGCTTCGTCCTGAATGTGTACTTCCACAGCGCCTCCATGTCGTCCCATCGCGTGATCACGCCGTTTTCGATGGGGTACGTTATGTTCAGGGCACGCATCGACTCGTTGCACTCGTCGCCCACGAGTAAATCCTACGGAATTCATGGATCCAGCGTAGCGCCTACCTTCAGCGTGATGTTGCCAACGTAGTCTTCTTCGGCTCGCAGCATGGGTCTTCCGATGAGGGAAGGGAACTGGACGCGCGGCACATTGTCGCCGGCGTAGCCCGCTTTCACAATCTATATCGTCAGAAACGAGCGTTGGATGCGTACTCCCGTGCCGTTATCGCACACTATAATCTTATCAGAGTACGGAAACATGGGAGTTCTTCGTTGATAAGGATTCGAGTGAGGGGCGATTTGTGCAGATTTGGTGAGGATGGGGTTTGTGGAGGGGAGTAGGTTGTGATTTGAGTGGGAGAGGGGTGTCTTCGTGAATGTGTGAATAAAACTAGAATGGAGTGCAATTCATCTTATAGAAGCGAATACTATCAACACATCCATTCACAACACCAAACTGACTCAATTCCCACCCCTCCCTCCCAAATTCAACCTACACACTTCCCTCACCCTCCCCATTCTCCCACACGAATACTAGGAAAGACACACCACAGCAGACTCTCCACCCCTCAAACCCACCTCCCCTCCCACCACTCCACACCACCCACATTCCGACGTGGTCCTCCAAAACAAAGCACTGTTCCTTTAGAATGACTGCAAACGATTTTGAAAAGGAACAAGACGACGAGATTCAAATGCAAATCGAGCGGGAGGAGAGGGAGAAGCTCGATGAGGCGTTGGTGATCCGCTCCCGCAAGTGGCAGCAGAAGCGGATGAAGAAGTTCAACCAGGAGGTGAAGAGCAGCATCGTGAACATGCAGACCATCGAGATGCCCGTGGAGCACCTGCGAAAGATCGTGAAGGACCACGGCGACCTCTCGTCGCGCAAATTCCGAAACGACAAGCGCGTATACCTGGGCGCCTTGAAGTGAGGGAAGGGAGGCGACTTCACGCGTAGATTTATGCCCCACGCGATTCTCAAACTGCTGGAAAACATGCCCATGCCCTGGGAGCAGGTGCGCATGGTGAAGGTGCTGTATCACATAACGGGCGCCATCACGCTGGTGAACGAAGTGCCGATGGTGATCGAGCCGGTGTTCATCGCGCAGTGGTCGACGATGTGGGTGATGATGCGCAAGGAGAAGCGCGATCGCCGCAACTTCAAGCGCATGCGCTTCCCGCCCTTCGACGACGAGGAGCCGCCGCTGGACTACGGCGACAACATCCTGGACGTGGAGCCGCTGGACGCGATTCAGATGACGGACCTGTCTCCCGAGGACGACGCGGCGGTGATCGACTGGCTGTACGAGCACCGCCCGCTGTCGGACAACACGGAGTTCACGAACGGCCCCTCGTACCGCAACTGGCACCTGTCGATCGCGATCATGGCGAACCTGTACCGCCTGTCGAACCAGCTGCTGACGGACATCACGGACCAGAACTACTTCTACCTCTTCGACAAGAAGTCGTTCTTCACGGCGAAGGCGCTGAACGTGGCGATCCCCGGCGGTCCCAAGTACGAGCCGCTGGACCGCGACGTGGAGGTGGACGAGGACTGGAACGAGTTCAACGACGTGAACAAGATCATCCAGCGCAACCCGATCCGCACGGAGTACCGCATCGCGTACCCGTACGTCTACAACGACCGCACGAAGCACTGCGCCATCCCGACCTACCACCTGCCCGCGTCGGCGTACATCAAGAGCGACGACCCCGACCAGCCCGCGTTCTTCTACGACCCGATCATCAACCCCATCCCGGCGTTCATCAGCGAGAAGAGCCACAGCGTGGTGGTAGCGGTGGTGCGGCGATGTGAGGCGTAGGAGGTGGCGCTGGACGACGACTTCGAGCTGAGCGAGGGCGTGTTCCCCATCCTCTCCGGCGCGCCGCTGTTCACGGGTAAGCATGACTCACGATGATAAGACATAGAAACAACAGCGGACGGCATCGCGCTGTACAACGCGCCGCGCCCGTTCAACCTGCGGTCGGGCCGCACGCGTCGGTGCTTCGACGTGCCGCTGGTGAACACGTGGTACCGCGAGCACGTGTCGTACGAGCTGCCGACCAAGGTGAAGGTGTCGTACCAGAAGCTGCTGAAGTGCTGGGTGATGAACCAGCTGCACCGCAAGCCGCCAAAGGTGAGTGAGGGTGGTTCGCATAACGCACAGGCGCAGAAGCGTCGCGATCTGATCCGCTCGCTGCGCAGCACCAAGTTCTTCCAGACGACGGAGGAGGACTGGGTGGAGGCGGGCATCCAGGTGGTGCGTCAGGGCTTCAACACGCTGAACCTGATGATCCACCGCCGCGGACTGAACTACCTGCACCTGGACTACAACTTCAACCTGAAGCCGGTGAAGACGCTGACGACGAAGGAGCGCAAGAAGAGCCGCTTCGGCAACGCGTTCCACCTGACGCGCGAGATCCTGCGCCTGACGAAGATCATCGTGGACTGCAACATCCAGTTCCGACTGGGCAACATCGACGCGTACCAGCTGGCGGACGGCCTGCAGTACTGCTTCGCGCACATCGGGCAGCTGACGGGCATGTACCGGTACAAGTACCGCCTGATGCGCCAGGTGCGCATGTGCAAGGACCTGAAGCACCTGATCTACTACCGATTCAACACGGGCCCCGTGGGCAAGGGTCCGGGCTGCGGCTTCTGGTTCCCGGGCTGGCGCGTGTGGCTGTTCTTCCTGCGCGGCATCGTGCCGCTGCTGGAGCGCTGGCTGCAGAACCTGCTGGCGCGCCAGTTCGAGGGCCGCCACAGCGACGCGACGCCGCACACGGTGACGAAGCAGCGCGTGGAGAGCCACTACGACCTGGAGCTGCGCGCGTCGGTGCTGCAAGACATCACGGACATGATGCCAGAGGGCATCCGAGCGAACAAGTCGCGCGTGATCCTCCAGCACCTGTCCGAGGCGTGGCGCTGCTGGAAGGCGAACATCCCGTGGAAGGTGCCGGGACTGCCGCCCGCCATCGAGTCGCTGATCCAGCGCTACGTGAAGGCGAAGGCGGACTGGTGGACGAACGTGACGCACTACGTGCGCGAGCGCATTCGCCGCGGCGCGACGGTGGACAAGACGGTGTGCAAGAAGAACGTGGGTCGGCTGACGCGGCTGTTCCTGAAGAAGGAGCAGGAGCGGCAGCAGAACTTCCTGAAGGACGGTCCGTACGTGTCGGTGGAGGAGGGCGTGGCGATCTACAAGACGGCGGTGAACTGGCTGGAGTCGCGCCACTTCTCGCCCATCCCCTTCCCGCCCACGCAGTACAAGCACGACACGAAGCTGCTGACGCTGGCGCTGGAGCGACTGAGGGAGAACTACAACAGCGCGAGCCGCATGAACCAGCTGCAGCGCGACGAGCTGGCGCTGATCGAGCACGGGTTCGACAACCCCCACGACACGCTGCAGCAGATCAAGCGGTACCTGCTGTCGCAGCACGTGTTCAAGGACGTGGGCCTGCAGTTCCTGGACCTGTACTCGCACCTGGTGCCCGTGTACGAGATCGACCCGCTGGAGAAGATCACGGACGCGTACCTGGACCAGTACCTGTGGTACGAGGCGGACAAGCGCAAGCTGTTCCCGAACTGGGTGAAGCCGAGCGACGAGGAGCCGCAGCCGTACCTGGTGTACAAGTTCTGCCAGGGCGTGAACAACCTGACGGACTTCTGGTCCTGCGAGAACGGCGAGTGCAACGTGCTGATGGAGGCGCCGTTCGACAAGGTGTTCGAGAAGATCGACCCGACGCTGCTGTCGCGCCTGCTGCGGCTGATCGTGGACCACAACCTGGCGGACTACATGTCGAAGAAGAGCAACGTGAAGATCACCTTCAAGGACATGGAGCACGTGAACCACTACGGGCTGATCCCCGGTCTCCAGTTCGCCGGCTTCATCTTCCAGTACTACGGACTCATTCTCGACCTGCTCCTGCTGGGCATGAACCGCGCGTCGGAGCTGGCGGGGCCGCCCTCGCTGCCGAACAAGTACCTGACGTTCCACGACACGGAGACGGAGACGCACCACCCGATCCGTCTGTACACGCGCAACGTGGACAAGGTGTACATCGTGTTCCGCTTCACGGCGGAGGAGGCGAAGGACCTGATCCAGCGATTCCTGACGGAGCACCCGGACCCGAACAACGAGAACATCGTGGGCTACAACAACAAGAAGTGCTGGCCGCGCGACGCGCGCATGCGGCTGATGAAGCACGACGTGAACCTGGGCCGCGCCGTGTTCTGGAACATGAAGAGTCGTCTGCCGCGGTCGCTGACGACGTTCGAGTGGGAGCGGTCGTTCGTGTGCGTGTACTCGCGCGACAACCCGAACTTGCTGTTCGACATGTGCGGGTTCGAGGTGCGCATCCTGCCGAAGGTGCGCATGCCGCGCGAAGAGCAGGTGCAGGCGCGCGACGGCACGTGGCCGCTGCAGAACGAGAGCACGAAGGAGCAGACAGCGCTGGCGTACCTGCGCGTGAGCGAGGAGGAGATGAAGGCGTTCGACAACCACGTGCGTCAGATCCTGATGAGCAGCGGCGGCACGACGTTCACGAAGGTGGCGAACAAGTGGAACACGGCGCTGATCGGTCTGATGACGTACTTCCGCGAGGCGGTGATCAACACGGAGGAGATGCTGGACATCCTGGTGAAGTGCGAGAACAAGATCCAGACGCGCATCAAGGTGGGTCTCAACAGCAAGATGCCCTCGCGCTTCCCGCCCGTGGTGTTCTACACGCCGAAGGAGCTGGGCGGTCTGGGCATGATGAGCATGGGTCACATCCTGATCCCGCAGTCCGACTTATATGTGGCGAAGCAGACGAGCACGGGCATCACGCACTTCCGCAACGGCATGAGTCACGAGGAGGACCAGCTGATCCCCAACCTGTTCCGGTACATCACGCCCTGGCTCAGCGAGATCCAGTCCTCGCAGGCCGTGTGGGCGGAGTACGCGCTGAAGAAGGCGGAGGCGAACGCGCGCAACCGCCGGCTGACGTACGAGGACCTGAACGACTCGTGGGAGCTGGGGCTGCCGCGCATCAACACGCTGTTCCAGAAGGACCGCCACACGCTGGCGTACGACAAGGGCTACCGCGTGCGCCTGGTGTTCAAGCAGTACACGATCATGCGCTGGAACCAGATGTGGTGGACGCACCAGAGCCACGACGGGCGGCTGTGGAACCTGAACAACTACCGCACGGACGTGATCCAGCACCTGGGCGGCGTGGAGAGCATTCTGGAGCACACGCTGTTCAAGGCGACGGCGTTCCCCACGTGGGAGGGTCTGTTCTGGGAGAAGGCGTCGGGCTTCGAGGAGCAGATGAAGTACAAGAAGCTGACGAACGCGCAGCGCAGCGGTCTGAACCAGATTCCGAACCGCCGCTTCACGCTGTGGTGGTCGCCGACCATCAACCGCGCGAACGTGTACGTGGGCTTCCAGGTGCAGCTGGACCTGACGGGCATCTTCATGCACGGCAAGATCCCGACGCTGAAGATCAGTCTGATCCAGATCTTCCGCGCGCACCTGTGGCAGAAGATCCACGAGAACGTGGTGACGGATCTGTGTCAGGTGTTCGACCAGGAGCTGGACAACCTGGCGATCGAGAGCGTGGAGAAGGTGACGGTGCACCCGCGCAAGTCCTACAAGATGAACAGCTCCGCCTCCGACGCCGTGCTGCGCGCCGCGCATCGCTGGAACACGTGCAAGCCGTCGCTGCTCCACGACGACAAGGACGAGTTCACGGACCAGCCGGCGCAGGAGTACTGGTTCGACGTGCAGCTGCGCTGGGGCGACTACGACTCGCACGACATCGAGCGCTACTGTCGCGGCAAGTTCCTGGACTACATCTCGGACTCGATGACGCAGTACGCGTCGCCGACGGGCGTGCTGCTGGGCATCGACCTCGCGTACAACATGTACAGTGGTTACGGCTACTACATCCCCGGCGCCAAGTACGTGCTGCAGCGCGCGATGGCGCGTATCATGAAGGCGAACCCCGCGCTGACGGTGCTGCGCGACCGCATCCGCAGCGGCCTGCAGTTGTACTCGAGCGAGCCGACGGAGCCGATGCTGAGCAGTCAGAACTACCAGGAGCTGTTCAGCAACCAGATCACGTGGTTCGTGGACGACAGCAACGTGTACCGCGTGACGATGCACCAGACCTTCGAGGGCAACACCACCACCAAGCCCATGAACGGCTTCGTGGCGATCATCAACCCGCGCACGGGCCAGCTCTTCCTGAAGGTGATCCACACCTCCGTGTGGGCGGGGCAGAAGCGTCTGACGCAGCTCGCCAAGTTCAAGACGGCGGAGGAGGTGAGCGCGATCATGCACTCGACGCCGGTGGAGGACCTGCCGCGGCAGATCATCGTGACGCGCAAGAACCTGATGGACGCGATGCAGAGCCAGCTGGTGGACTTCCCCAACACCATCCTGAAGAACAGCGAGCTGGACCTGCCCTTCATGGCGCTGGCGAAGGTGGAGAAGATCGCCGACCACGTGCTGAAGGCGACGGGGCCCTCGAACGATCTCTTCAACCTGTACGACGACTGGCTGAAGTCCATCTCCTCCTACACGGCCTTCTCGCGTCTGGTGCTGATCCTGCGCGCGTTCCGCATGAGTCCCGTGCAGGCGTCCGCCATCATGAAGCCGACGGCGAACACGATCACCCAGCCGCATCACATCTGGCCCTCGTTCACCGACGAGGAGTGGAAGGAGGTGGAGGGTCACCTGACGGACCTGATTCTCGCCGAGTACTGCAAGGCGAACAACGTGTCGGTGAGTTCGCTGACGGACTCGGAGATCCGCGACATCGTGCTGGGCATGCCCATCACGCCGCCGTCGCAGCAGCGCCAGCAGATGGCGGAGATCGAGACGAACAACCGCGACCAGAGCCAGATGGTGTCAGTGACCACGCGCAGCACGAACATCCTGGGCGAGGAGATGACGGTGACGACCACGTCGCAGTACGAGCAGCAGACCTTCGCCTCCAAGACCGACTGGCGCACGCGCGCGCTGTCCGCCGCCAACCTGGCGATGCGCGTGAAGCAGCTGAGCGTGGAGCCGTGTCTGGAGGGCGAGAACACGTACGTGCTGCCGAGCAACCTGCTGAAGAAGTTCGTGTGCATCGCGGACCTGCGCGTGGAGGTGGGCGGCTTCCTCTACGGCGTGTCGCTGCCCGACGATCCGCACATCAAGGAGGTGCGCGTGATCGTGCTGCCGCCGCAGATGGGGTCCTCGCAGTACGTGAAGCTGCCTGACGTGCTACCGAAGCACGAGCTGCTGGAGGGGCTGGAGCCGCTGGGCTGGATCCACACGCAGCCGAACGACCTGCACCGCCTGAGCACGCGCGACGTGGCGCTGCACGCGGGCTTCCTGGAGAAGCACCCGGAGTGGGACGGCAAGAAGACGGCGGTGATCGTGTGCTCGTTCATCCCGGGGTCGGTGCGCGTGTCCGGGTACACGGTGACGAAGGAGGGCTACGAGTGGGGCAGACAGTGCAAAGACGGCGGCGCGTCGGAAACGGGCTTCGACGAGAACACGATGTTCACGGGCTGTCCCGTGCTGTTCAGCGACAAGTACGTGGGGTGCTTCCTGGTGCCGTCGGAGAACGGGTGGAATTACAACTTCCGGGGCATCCAGTTCCGTGCCAGCGACAGCTACGACGTGATGCCCGACGTGCCGAAGGAGTACTACGATCCGGTAGGGGGAAGTGTGGGGTGTGTGAGGCGTAGATCCATCGGCCGGAGCACTTCGCGAGCTTCTGCGCGTTGGAGGATGCGGAGAGCGTGGACAATGTGCAGGAGAGGGATGATGCGTTTAATTGGGGTGTTTGTTTTGTGAGGAGTTGTGTTTGGAGGGGTGTGAATCACGGTGTAAAGGGCTGTCTTTGGCAATGATTGGGAATGAAAACGCAAATAAGTAAAGATGAATGGCTGAAATGCGAGTGGAACGCACCACAATTTCTTTTCGCAGGATGAACATTACGGCGGAGAATTGCTACGAATTCGAAAACCGACTTGGCGAGGGGTATGGAGCGCGTTCGGAATGTGAGGCGTAGCGGGTTCGGCGAAGTGTACGTAGCGAAGGACAGGATGTCGAACGACCTGGTGGCGATCAAGAAGGTGAAGGTGATGGCGGATTCGGATACGCTGGAGAACGAATCGCGGATGCTGAAGGACTGCGTGTCGAAATTCATCGTGAGGTATTGCGACGTTGTGAGGAGGGAGAATGAGGTGTGGGTGTGTATGGTTTGAGTGAGTGAGACGTAGATTGTGATGGAGTACTGTCACTGCGGCTCGATCGGCATGTATTTGAGGAATGGGAATCGATTGAAGGAGGACGAGTTGCGAGAGGTGGTGAGTTGCTGTTTGCTTGGGTTGTCGTATCTGCACAACAAGAATGTGATTCACAGAGTGTGGATTTGTGGGGGTTGTGAGGATTAGGACATCAAGCCGGACAATCTGTTCCTTTCGGAGAGTGGGTTGGTGAAAGTTGGCGATTTCGGTCTGGCTGTGCAACTGGAGCACTCCTGTTCCAAGCGGAACACGACATGTGGCACATCGCTGTATATGGGACCGGAAGTGTACGAAGGCGGGGCGTGTTTGAAGAGCGATGTATGGTCGTTGGGCATGAGCGTGATTGAGATGGCGGAGGGCA
>ERZ1106923.239-NODE-239-length-24349-cov-16.921297_pt1 | contig 24349 bp, 24 predicted proteins | sample MGYA00403657_ERZ1106923 | MGnify/ENA primary metagenome ERZ1106923 (study PRJEB35170, sample SAMEA104062425) | human gut metagenome | biome: human gut; feature: human-associated habitat; material: faeces | place: Denmark | collected 2012-06-19 ...
GTACTCCATCACTATCTAATCTGTTATTCAGTTAAACCATACACACCCACAACTCTCCCTCTCTCCTCAGCACATCGTAATACCTCACGATGTAACGCGACTGGCACTCCTTCAACAACTTCGACTCGCTCGCAATCTGATCGTCTTCCATCGCCATCTTCACTCGCTTGATCGCCACCAAATCGTTCGACTTCTTATCCAACGCCACGAACACCTCGCCAAAACCTCTACCCCTAATCCACCTCCCAAATCACTCACCCTTCTCCCAACTTGCTCTTGAACTCAAAATCACGTTCAATACTCATCACAACGGAAAGTGAATGAATACACAAACTAATTCTGAAAATGCCTCGGGGGAAATACCTTCTTTACCTAGTCTCTTCCACCCCTTTTAAGCCTCCTAAACCCTTCATTAATCCCATATCACCCCAAAGCGACGATTTCTTTCCCCATACCATCGTTCTTTTCCATCCCCACTCAAAACCAACTCGTTCACCCAATCTCGCTTCGATTTCCGAATCCCATTTCCTTTTCCTCCCATTTCATTCTCCTTTCCACACCTACTACTTTCTCCATCCCTTCCCCACCTTCTTTTCGATTTCCAGTGATCCAACCAAATCCAATCCATTCTCCCCTCTCTTCCCCCTCCCTTTCCTCCTCTCACCGCTCTCTCCACACACCGCCTCAATCGCTTCGAATCCAATCCATCCATCACTCTCAAAGTGAGCTCACCCCCTCCACACCTACACCATCCACCACCCAACCCCTGCTTCCAACCCCGCAAACCCCTTCCACTCCCCCACTCCCAAAATCCGCCCCTTTTCACCCCCAAAACTCCCCCGAAATCCGGATTCCTCCCAAATCCCCATCGAAACCCCTCTCCACCCCAACAATGCATTCCCCTCCATCCCCTCCTCATCCCTAGGTCTTCTTCTGGCGCCACAGTGAAGATGCACTTCTGCAAGCAGTGGTAGGTCTTCCACGCTGCCTATAACGTCTCACAATTAGCAACAACCTGATGACAGTTTCAGAAGACGTGACCAACGTGCATGGAGCGCGTCTCTGCTACAAGTGCAATAACTGCGGATTTACGGAGGAGTCCAGTGAACCCTGTGTCTTCAAAATGTCATATAAAGCGGAATCCAGGTGAGTCCCGCTCCTCCCGCTGATGTCCAGATCGATATTGAATTTGGTCGAGGACGATATCATCGACGATCCCACGCTAAGCAGAGATGAGAATAAAGAGTGCGAGGAGTGCCACAAGAAGGGCTGCGTCTTCTTCCAAGCCCATGGAGACGGCGATGACGCCATGGCGCTCATTTTCATGTGCATTCACTGTAAACATAAATGGATTGGTTAGTTTGGGTGGCTTGTTCCTTACACTATTTCCCTTCCGTTTCTCCTCCTGTTCGTTGTCATGAACGTGGATGAGGCGGCAGTGCGGCAACTCGTCAGTCGGGGACTCTACGCATCGGCAGAGTACTGGGCGTCTCTTCTCGTGGCAGAGAAGCACATTTCAAAAGAGCAGCTGTTGCCAAGACTGTCTCTCTTCGCGGAACTCCTCTTTAGGAATCAAAAGCATGTCCAAGCAAAAGTTAGCAACGCGTGTGCAAAACTCACATCCAGGAATCCTATGAACGCGTGCTCTATCTATTGGGCGTTACAAATGACGTTGCCGATCGGAGTGCGTTGGAGCGGGAAACCCGCCTGCATTTGTGTGAGTGCGAGTACCAGTCGTGTGGAAACAAGGAGGATAGGACGATGCTGCGGAGGTGCATCATGATCGTTCGTCTTCTCCCTCCACATCAATTCTAGTTGGAAGGTATTGACGAGCAGAGCCGAACCCTGGAAGTCTACAACGCGCTTGCCAAGTACTACTGGATGACGAATCACTATCAGTGCCTTTTCATCCCTTTCTTCACCTCTAGAAAGGCAGCCGAATGCGCGCAGCGTGTGGTGGCGTACGTCGTCCTCCCTCCCAATCATCCCTAGAGAAGAGCCCCTCGCGGTCGAGGCAACACAGATTCTGGCACGTATTCAGGACTTCAAAGGGTATCTCTTCCAATACCTCTCCAGAATAGGATGAAGGAGACGAAGGAGGTAATCGCGCCTCCCTCGGCGGACACTGTCGAAAACACATTGATCCGTGCCGAATTCAACAAATTCAAGAATCCGCAGCGTAGCTTTTCATCCGACGCTTCAATCTAGTTTCCCTCCAACTCTTCCAAACCGCAGCCAATCATTTCCTTCCCTCTCCTCTTCTCTACGCTGCCATCGCCGCGTGCGCCTTCTCTCTCCACCAGTTCCCTCTCTTCTTCCGCTGGATCGACCTCGTTCCTCTTTTCCCTCCATCTCACTCCCAGCTTCACTCCATCGACGCCACCAACACCTACAGCACTCTCTACCGCACGGCGCTCTGTCTCTCACGTTCCTCAGGCGCGTCTCTGTCCTTTGCCGCCGAGTCGCCGATTGTGTTCTCACAACAGCCGCCGATCGTGTCCTCTCAGCAGCCTCCATTCGAGCTCTCACACATGCTACTGGACTGTCTTTCATGCCAGCAGCAGGAGTTGGTGGAGCTGGAGAAGAAGTACTGGGCGATCGTGAACTACTACCCGTCGTACGCGTCGTATTCGTGTTCGTGCGATTTCCCTTCATCATGCCTAGTTCTCCTCTCCTTCTATTTGGATGAATCGATGCCTGCCAAAGCGCTGTCGTTAGCCAAGTCCATCCAGAAGGAGAACGCGTCTGACCTGTACGCGAATCTGCTTCTGGCAAAGGTGTTGATGGAGATTCCGTCGGCGCGAAGGCAGGCGGAGGAATTGTTGCGGAAGTGGAACGCGAAGGAAAAGAGTCAGGTGGAGGTGGCGTACTTGTATGCGAGGTGTTTGGTGGAGGAGAAGAAGGTGAAGGAGGCGATTGCTGTGTGGGTTCTTGTGGGGGAGTTGATGATTAGATTGAGTCCGATTGTGGATGAGAATACGTCAAATGAGGTGAAGCAGTTGTTGTGTGAGTGCTATTTGAAGAATGGGGATATGATTCCGTATTTCCTTCTTCAGCATGGTGTGTGGTGTGTTTGTTGGGAGTTCTCCTTCTAATTCAATGCGAGTTCTCACATCAATTTAACGCGAGTTCTCACTACAATTCAATGCGAGTTCTCACATCAATTTAACGCGAGTTCTCACTACAATTCACTGTGAATGCTGATTACCACCAATTCAACGCATATTATCAACCCATCACATCTCTTCATAACAAACACACTACTGCGACTTCTTCTCCTTCTCCGCGCGATTCAACAAACGGTAGTGCTGAATCCGCAGATGCACCACCCATGCAGAGTAGAGAATGTAGAGAAAGAAAACGGATAGAGCGATGCCGATGATCCAATTCACCACAATGTTCCACCGAATCGGGCAATCTACGAAATAACGACTGCACAATAACACAACTCCCCGCAGAAACATGCTTCACTCCGTCCAGCATGAAGAAGTCTACGCCTCAAACGCAAGAAACAATCACACCCTCCCGATGGAGAACCTTCTTCTCCATCGCAACGTTTAAACTCCGCTTCAGATATTCGTACACATCGTGACCGTCCTTTTGGCAATGCACATTCTTCAGACTCGTCAACTCGTAGAGCACCAGTGAATCGCAGTAGAGCTCCTCTCTTTCAACAAACGCGTCAGTGAGCATGCCGCTCGCTGCCACGAGAGTCATGTTACACTTTGAATCTGCACTTAATTCCACTCACTTTCCATTACAACCGTAAGTCGTTTCTCTGCAACTGTCGACTGTATAGCTAATAGTTACTCAAAGCAACAGAAACGACTCCAGGATCCATTTCGATAAAACGGACTCGCACTTGTCGTCGTACTCGTTCTGATAGAGCCGAAACTTCGTCAGCACTCCATCGGATGAAAAGACATCCACCGTTTGGGACTCTATCACCTTCATTTCATACAACCTCCATTACCCCGATTCCAGGAAGTGCAGGAATGCGTGTATTCGGCACACTCTAGGATGTGAGGATCCGGAGCCCATTTCCACTGCAAACAACGACTGCGAGGAGGCAAATGTACAGCACGCACGGAGCCATACGAACGGAAGAGAGGGGAACAATGAATGCGCGTCCCAGAAACCCATCTTCCTTCATGCGATAACAAACTCGCTCCAACTCACCTGATTCGATTACCTAGGTAATGCTGTCTGTATATGTGGCACACACATATACTATCTTCGCGGAACGACATGCAAGTCAGTGATAACTAATCTAACCTCATTCTTCCCTTTGCTGCTCCACCTCCACCTCCACCTCCAATGTCACTACTACGTCTACCCCCGATTCCCGAGTTCGGAGTGGGTACGCTGGTCCGTATCGTCTTCATCGCATAGAATCAAGCAGCATTTGCGATCGGTGCATGAAGAAGAGTGCATACATCTACTATCCGTGTGGAACGCACAAGATGTGCTATGAGTGCGCTTCCCGGTTTTCCAACGGAGCACAGTGTCCCCTGTGCAGGTATCGGGAGAACCGGGTACAGGAGCTGATCACGGGCAGGTGTGTGATCACCGTGGATACGTACCGTCCATCCGAGTCCATCAAGAAGAGTCGGCAGAAAGACGTAGCCTTCGCGCCTGTCCCTGTTCGGTGCATTGTCATGGATCCCGAGCCGGTATACTCTCTTTTGGATAACCCTCCTTTTCTCCAGCGTTCTTCCATAGAAAGAGAAGCAAAATAGCCCATCTTATCGAATGGCCTTTGCAGTGTGTCTTCAGCATTTTCCCTGTAGCTGTTATCGTATACTGCACTTGAAACGCTCCACTTTCGGTGATGCGCGTCTTCATTCATGGAGTTTTGTTCCTTCACTGTACTCTATGCATCCTCTTTCTTCCTTTATGAACACCGATTCTTCCGTGTTTGTTCCACTTCATTTCTTCGTCACTCCGTTCCTCGCCGTTCCTTCACCCTGCATGTTTTCTAGAGTGTGGAAATCGGTGTCGTCCAAGAATGACGCAGTCAAGTCCCTGTATTCCCAATACAAGTAGACCGCGTCGTAGACCGTTCACCGTGCATAGGACACTCTTCACGGTGGCAACCACCCTCGTAGGAACGAGTGCGGCGTGGGCGTCGTACTTCGCTCGAACCAAGCATAACCAGAAGCTGTAGTGCAATTTTTATGTCCTATCATATTCAGAGAGAAGGACATCAAGGAAATCAACAACTCCATTGCCAAGATCCCCGAGAACACGAATAGGATGTACGACCGCGTGGACATGATCATCCTCGGCGCGTCAGCATTGGCTGTGGGGTGAGGATGAGCCGCTCTTCTCATCTGTAGGTACTTGTCGTGTGCAGTGAAACACAAGACGGTGAACTACTACCGGTACTGGAACGCTCGCAGGGCTTCCGCGAAAGCCATGAAGAAGACCCTTGATTCGTCGGCGAGCCTGAAACCCGCTTTCGACCCCACTGGGACCATGGGTCTGGTCACCAAGGACGAGATCCGAACGTTGGAGAAGAACGAGCACAACCTCCTTCGCTACTACGTCCAATCGACAAAGCAGGGAATCCGGTCCTTCCTCTCCACCGTGGGAGGGAAGTGTGTTGCTGTGGGGGAGAAGGCGATTCGCATCAGCAAGTCCTTTATCACCAAAAACAAGAAGCTGTGCGAATTCGTGGAGAGGACGTGGAAGCGGGTTTACGCGGTGGTGCACACGTGCGCAAGCAGACTGTCGAAGCTGTACTACGATACGATGTACAAATACAACCTGCGTTTGATCGAGAAGAAGAGGGGAAAGATGTTGATGGAGGAGAAGAAGGAGACGGTGAATGTCAATAACATGGCATCGGTGATGAAGGAGGAGGAGACGGTGAATGTCAATAACATGGCATCGGTGATGAAGGAGAGGGAGGGCTATACTCGCATTTTAGAATGGTGTGTTTGTTTTTCGTGCCATGCGCTCATTGTGAAAGAGCTAATACTGAAACACTCACATCTCTCTCAGATACACCACCACTAAAACACACACCCTCCAAATACACAACCATTGAAAAGATGCAATGCTCCTTCCGAGCATTCCAAATCCTTCGATCATGCGTAGGGAAGAGTGGCTACGCGTTCCGCTCCATCCCGTCCTCGTTGCTGCACTGCCGTTGTGTTTCCTCCGTATCAACGAAGGGTGCTGAGGGAGCGGTGCGACACGGCGCCAGAGATTTAGAGAAGTGGAATATTGAAGCCCAGTGCCCCGAGCTGATCAAGTTTTGGCACCCTACCAAGAATGGTTGTCTGCGACCCTCCACCGTATCGGTCCGGTCGACAGAAAAGATCTGGTGGAAGTGTGGTCGCGGTCCCGATCACGAGTGGTTCGCATCGCCAAGGACCATGTATAACCCAGAATCCAAGTCGATTTGCAAATGTCCCTTCTGCGACAACCGCAGGGTCTCCGTCACAAACTCGCTCTCCACACTGTACCCGGAGATCGCGGCGCAGTGGCATCCAACACGAAACGGGGACGTGCTTCCGTCGGCCATTCTGCCGACGAGCAGCTACAAGGCGTGGTGGAAGTGCGACAAGGGAGAGGATCACGTGTGGCAGCGTGTGGTGGCGCACCGCACGAAGCCGCGCTCTGCGTTCGAGGACAAGTGTCCGTTCTGCATGAAGGTGGACAAGCGCTCACAATCTCTCGCCGTGTGTCGTCCGGACCTCGCGAAGGAGTGGGACTATTCTCGGAACGGCGGTTTGACGCCCGAAATGGTTTCGAAGAGCAGTGCGAAGAAGGTGTGGTGGGTGTGCGAGAAGGGACATCATTACCAATGCGCCGTCTACAATCGCGGGAGTACGCATAACACGGGATGTCCGATCTGTTCCTGTCACCAGGTGAACGCGGAGACGTGCATCGCGAACTATCGCCATCTCCTGGACTTCTTGGATCCGGTGAATAACAAGGGTAGTTCTCCTCATTCTCTATCAATTCTAGACGTGGACGTGAATCACCTGTCCGTGATGAGCCACAAGCAGCTGCAATGGCGCTGTCCCGAGAGCGAGTACGACCTGACGAAGAAGCACCACGTGTGGCGATGCTCCGTGTACGACATGGAGTACACCTACAAAGAAGAATGCCCGTTCTGCAGTCATGTGCTGAAATCGAACGGCGACGAGATGAGTTGGAGCGACTTGCAGCTATCGTCGAACGTCAGCACATACTACCGACCGCGGGTGGAGAAGAAGAGGAAGAAGGAGAGGAAGGAGAGGGGACGCAAGCGCCGCATTCCGATAAGGGACGTGGACGCACTCATCGAGCTGATGAATTCTGTGTAATATGGTTGCGCTTGTTTGTTCACAATTCGTGATCATGCATACGGGAATCTTGATTTGCGTAATCGTCCTGTCCACGTCCATCGCATCGCGTGTGGATACTCTCGTTTTCGCTCCGTGGGTCTCTTCTTCGCAGTCGGATCTCTTCGAAGCGGCGTTGCACTGCCTGAATGAAGTGACACGTAGAGAGTTCTTTTCGGTCGAAAGGGAGCAGGATCTGTTCTCCTTTCTGGAAGAAGCGGAGAAGGCGGACTTTTCTTCTGCTTCGAGTGAAGACAAATTCAATTGGATCCTTGCGTACTGCCAGCAGCGTTACAACGCCGATACCTGTGAGTTGCTTCGAGTGTCACTGAAAACACGGTATCTCTCGCCTTTCCTTGCTAACTCGGTAGCGAGTTCCTCCCCAAAATCCAGATGATGCACTCGATGGCGGAGCACTTCGCATCCCTGTGCGAGGGAGCGGATTCGTTTTTTGTGAGTTCTGCGGGATACACTTGCTCCACGGAATCGATATCCAGTCTCTCTCCATTCCCGTCCGCGTTCAACCTCACACAGGAGAAGATCGTTTCGATTCTCTCCCACCAATCCTTCGATCACTTCCTTCCCTCGTGCAACACTCCTAGTGAAGCTGCGGACACTTCTGTTCTGTTCACATCCCTCACCTCCGATCTGTCCTCCTGGTTCTCTGCATTGCCCACATATTGCGAGTCCTCTTCCGTGGTGCTGCGCTTCTTCCACAGCGCCTCCTCGAAGCCCATTCCGCAATCGCGCGTCGGCGGTTACGGAATCGCGCTGGACATCAAGAACACGGAATACAAGGTGATCGACGACCGAACGAAGGAGGGAACGCTCTTCCAGAACCCCGACGAGGTGATTGCCGAATTGAACACCGACGTCGATGGTTTCTACTTTTCCACGTTACAGAAACGCTATCCCTCCCTCACGGACGCGCTCCAGCAGTTCAAGGAGAGTCTTCACGTGTCCGCACAGTCCATCACTCCTCTTCAGATGAAGGACTTGGGACTGAAGCTGGTTCAGAAGGTCATTCGCTCCCAAAACCCGATCCGACAGCTGGAGGAGAGCGTGATGGACGCTCCAGCGGTCGCGGCGTCGCTGGCACGTATTCCGGTGAGCGAGGAGGTGCGCGAGGAGGCGAAGAAGGTGGCGGAGACGTTCGGCGAGGAGGAGGGCAAGGTGTACCTGAACGGGAAGCGACTCCGGTTCGATTCCACCTCGTTCAACTTTTTCCAGACGATGGAGACGGTTCGCGGGCTGTTGGCGTTCCAGAAGGAGCTGACGACGCGCAACCTCACTCGTGCGATGTGCGACGACATACGCGCGATCGTCCGTGCGTCGCTGACATCTCCCTCCAACTTCCGGTTTTCCCTCCAAGCGCAGAACGACCCCGCCATTCTGTGGCTGAACAACATTGAGCGTGACCCGAGCTATTCGCGCTTCTCGAAGAGCATTCGACAGTTCTTCTCCTCCTCCTTCATTCTCCCACCCGTCCGCGCCAACTATCTTTCCCGCGTCTTCGTCCTCGACCCGTCGGAGGACTACCGTGAGCTGTACCAGACGCTGTTCGAGGTGATTCAGCAACGCATTCCGATCCGATGTGGATTCTTGTTCTCTTCCGCGCACTTGAGGGAGAGATGCCACGCCACGTGCACACCCACTTCGTGGGACCCCAACACTCCGATCGACGCCGTGCAGCTGGGTCAGCTGGGCATTGAGCTCCTTCAGAGCGACGCCAAACACATGTTCCTCGTGTTCTTCTTCAACTTCTTCTCCCAACCCGACCGCTCCACGCAAGCTGCCGTCAAACTGTTCGATAACATCGTGGGAGAGGAGAGGGCCCGCGAGTTGTTGGAGGAGGGCGAGCACTTGGCGCCGCTGGCACGTATGGTCGAAAAGGTGGGGGCGTTGGGGCTGTCGGAAGGCTACGAGATGGTGAACGGAAGGGTGTTCGCGCTCCAATCGTTCCAACAGTTTATGAACGAGGCGTACGGCGAGATTGGTCTGATTATCGACGGCATTGAGAAGAAGGAGCTGACGCAGGTGAGCGACGTTCCCGCCTTTCTGGCGAAGTCGGGGTTCGTGGGGGAAGTGTATGACAAGACGTTGTACGCGCCGTTCAGAGATCAAGTGTTTGTGGAGGTGAGTGAGGGCGACGTGCGAGGCGAGGGCGCTGTGTGCATTCGAGAAGGTGGGCCCACCACCGTGATTCTCTCCATCACAGCCGCGTCCCTTCCCTCCTTCTCCAGCATCGTCGATCTGTCCGATTACTCTCTTTATCTCACCACACACGACACATCGCTCCTTCTCCTTCTTTCCCTCCTCCGCGCCCTCCACCTTCACGGCTTGGACGACACGGTGAGCGACGTCGTGGCGTGTGCTGCCAAGACGGGCGTGTCGCTGGGCGCGTTGGAGCAGTGTGTGAACGTGTACTTGGAGGAGGAGGATGTCGAGAAACTGGGCGATTCTTGGAAAACGGATGAGAGTGTGGAGAAGTGGAATTCCAGAATGGCTGGGTATTTCGGAGAGGAGTTGAGCGTGATTGTGAATGGTCGTTTGTTCGCGTTATCGTCGATGAACGCGCTGTCGGCACTTCTTCAGATGGATCGTGTGTTGAGTGTGCCGTTACAGGAACGATTGCCTGAGTGCGTTTCAGCGACGTTAATGAATTGTAGGTATTCCATGTTGTCTCTGCTTCCGTTTATTCATTCGCATTTGGACGTATTCACAGCCGACATTCCTTCTCTTCCTTCTTCTCTTCTTCTTCTGAATTCCACTTCCATTTCTCCCTCCACTTCCATTTCTAACTCTCCCTCCACTTCCATTCCTGATTCTTCTCCCTCCACTTCCATTTCTAACTCTCCCTCCCTCCACTTCACCGCGGTTCTGGACCCATTCACCACCGCCTCACAACGCTTCCTCGCTTTCCTCCACTCCCTCCAACCCCTCCTCTCCTTCTCCTATTCCCTCCTTCTTCTCCCCCACACCGACTACTCCGATCTGCCCCTCAAACGCTCCTACCGATATGTCCTCTCGTCAGATCGTATCGCCACGTGGCTCGATCTCCCTCCAGAACACCTGTACACCATGTCCGTTGAAACGCCCTTCAAATGGAGTGTGGTGAGTTACTACGCGGAGTGCGACCTGGACAACCTGCGCGTGCTGGACGAAAACACCTTCATTTTGGCGCAGTACATTGTGGAGGGAATTGTCATGGAGGGATCGTGTTCCAACGTGACTGAAACGCCCACGCCGGCGCAAGGCGTGATGTTGGAGTTGACGGAGGTGGGAAAGGAGGGAGTTGTGAGCGATACGGTGGTGATGAATAACCGCGGTTATTGGCAACTGAAGGGGGATATGGGCGTTTTCGAGATTCGGGTCAATCGGGACAGTCCTGATTTGGGCTTTGTGGACGGTAACCGGAATCCGGTCGATTCCGTGAATGTCGGAAATCGTCTTGATTGTTACCACTAGGTGTATTGCTGGAACCACTTGGACGACACGGTGAAACTGAACATGGTGAAACGCCCATCAGTGGAGGAGAAGCCGTCTCTCTTTGGAAAGATGAAATCGACCCTATTTTCGCACGCCTCGGAGTTGAACGAAATGGCGGAGGAGTCGGAGGAGGAGTGGTTTTGCTGCCTTCGGCTCATGCATAGAATCAACATCTTCTCCCTGGCTTCGGGACACCTCTACGAGCGTTTCCTTAAGATCATGATGCGATCGTTCAGCATGTCGGCTTCCAAGAAGGTGCACTTCTGGCTCATCGAGAACTTCCTCTCTCCCCAGTTCAAAGTCCTTCCGACCTCCGTTTCTGACCCATAGGATAGTGTTCCGCAATTGTGTTCCCACTTCGGTTATCGTGTTTCATACGTGAGTTACAAGTGGCCTCGTTGGGTGTGGCCGCAGAGCGAGAAGCAGAGGATCATCTGGGCGTACAAGATTCTCTTCCTGGATGTGCTGTTCCCGCTCAGTGTGAAAAAGGTCATGGTTTTGGCATTCCTTGAGTGTAGATCATTTACGTTGACGCGGACCAGGTGTCGCGTGTGGACATCAACGAGTTGTGGGAGATGGACATAAAGGGACATGTGTACGCGTATACCCCCTTATGCACCTCCAATCCGGACACGAAGGGATTCATGGTCGTGTCGCGTTTCGCGTGTTATGCATAGTTTTGGACGCAGGGATACTGGAAGGATCATTTGCAGGGGAAGCCGTACCATGTGAGCGCATTGTACCGCATTGATCTGGAAGTGGGCGCGCTCTGAACTAATAATGCATAGTTGTTGCGCAAACGAGGTGTGGGTGATATTCTGAGAGGCGTGTACAACGGATTGGCACCGGACCCGAATTCACTCTCCAACCTCGACCAGGACCTGCCGAACTTCATTCAAGACCAGGTCCCCATCTACTCGCTTCCGCAGGAGTGGCTGTGGTGCGAATCGTGGTGCAGCATGGAAACGAAGAAAGACGCCAAAACGATCGATTTGTGTAACAACCCCCAGCACAAGGTATCCATACGGCAGAGCTTATCACATGTAGGAACCCAAGTTGGATATGGCGAAGCGCGTCATTTCGGGTCCCTTGTTCAATGAGAGCTGGGTGGCGTTGGACAACGAGATCCACGATTTTGAGAGCAGCGCGATGGAGCACAGCCAGAGACAGCCTATCGATTTATAGTTCTTTTGCTGTGTTTGATCGCGAAACGCCATCGCATTCCCTGTTTCACTGGGTGGTCACGAGGAATCCCGTTTGTGCGAGAAACGCATTTCCTCTCCCGTCACAGCGTTATGATCCTTCCTGTCCTTCTTCTTCTGTCGTGGACCGTTTCGTACGCAAAACCCTATCCCTTGTACCAGACAGTCGTACGCGAGATGGAGGAATACGTTGCGTTGATGAACAACGAGGGTGTGGAGAACATCACCGCGAAGAGCGTTCCGATGGGAAACAGCACGCAGTCCAGAGAAATGCGTGCGTTCTGCTTCGGTAACTGTGAGCGAGGCATCTATTCCGTTTTCTCTTCCTCTTTCCATCACTCCGTAGTATCTCCTGTTTGGAGGCATCCACGGTCGAGAAGGATTATCCGTTGTAACCTGCGTGAGTGCGATTTCGCGCATCCTCAACGAGTTTCAGCAGAGAGATGAGCATATGATGCGCATCCTCTCCGATACGATGCTGTGGGTGATTCCCTCGCTCAACCCGGACACCTACGATTCCAACCTCCAATCGTCTTCTTCCAACGCTCATCGCTTGCGCAAGAAGAACGGACTGCATCGCAAGAATATGAAGGAGACCTGCCAAGTGGTGAGTCGATACAGGTCCTCTCTCCCTCTCCTTCTCATGCATAGCACTACGACAGAATCGGGAGTGGATCTGAACCGCAACTTTCCCGTGTGCTTTGATGTGGATGAAGTCGGCAGCAGCGGCCGTTCCTGCAGCGACATTTACCGTGTACGTCGTTCTTCTCAAAATCAATTCGTAGGGCCCCTCTCCGCTTTCCGAGCAGGAGACGATGGCATTCGTTCGCTTCCTTCACTCCCTGAAGCGACGTCCCACCTTCGCTATGTCTCTCCACTCCTACGGCCGATCGGTCCTCCACCCCTTTTCCTGCAAATCGCTGGCACCGACACTGAATGCATCATCCCTCCTCTCCTTCCAACGCGCCACCAAGCACATCCTTCGCTCCATATCCGAAGACTACACCACCGGACAGGCGTGGAAGGTGCCCGGCTTGTACACGGTGAGTGGCGACGCTGTGGACTACTTGTGGCACAACGAGGGAATTCCCGCCATCAACGTGGAACTCCCTCCCTCCTATCCCCAGCGTTCTGACTATAACGGATTTTGGCCCGATTTCTGGTACGAAGAGGAGTGTGTGCAACTCGTTCTGAATGGGCTGGAATTGGCGCGTTGTGAGTTGGCGGGAACCGTGGCGGGCATTCAGGTGAGTTAGAGGGAAAAGCGATGAAGCGTAGAATGAGGGATTTGGGTCCTGCGAAGCTGTGAGAGTGTGGGATGAGGGGGGTTATGAGATTACGAGACATGTGAAAGGTTGGGGTTGATGGGAGGAGTGAGGGACAGGATTCGAGTTCATTGCGTTGAACTCCACGAATGGGAGGTATTTCGTGTCAAATGCGGGGACAGAGTGGGTGTTTCAATGGAATGAAACGGCGCGTGTGTTTGAGAAGGAGGAGCGTGTGTTTGAGGAGGAGCGTGTGGAGAGAGAGATGCATGTTCTGTACTATGAAGTGAGAAGAGAAGGAGTGAAATTGATGAATCATCTCGTCCTCCTTCAAATCACAATGATGTGAGCGTTGAGAAACAGTGTGAGTCGTAGAATGGTTGCATTTGCCCTCCTTGTACTCTACTCCGTGTTTCGTCGCAAGTGCGCGTGTTTGTTCCACAAACAGACGGTTAGCCCAATTCGCCGTTCAATTCCCGAATGATGCTGTCGTAGTACTTCATCGCCACTGCCTCATTGCAGATCGCATCGTTGTCCTCTACACCATGAAAAGAAGGAGATGAACCCACTCTTGCACAGCCCACAGCGGAATGCGTTCTCATGCTCCTTGAACGAGTCCTTCACCTTGCTCTTCAAGCTGTTTCGCTCCTCGTCCGTCTTTGCGTCGCTCAGCTTCTCACTAGGAGTCATTCCTCATTCATGAACAAACCGAATCTCCATAACCTCCATCAGCACTTCCATTGGCACCTTGTAGTTGTCATCTTCGCCGAGAACGTCCTTGCCCGTCACCAGCTTCACCTGCACGTGAGAATCAGGACAGCACGCATTACGAGATAGGCCGCTCTGGAAATGGGGTTCTTCAGTTTGTTGTGCGCGATATTGATGGTTGTGGACACCTTCGTCGACACGGCCTTCTCCTCCTTTGGATGATCGACTACGCATAGGCAGTACTTCGGATTTGGAAGAGAACAAGTCGGGGTGAATCACTTTCTGCATGTTCTTGAAGTTGGCTTCCAGCTTCGCGGGATCGATGTCATACGTCTCGGGTCTATCTCGTAAACGTCACAGGAGAGTCCCTACAGTCCAAAAAGCTGGAAGAAGTTGCAGCCTCCCTCCTCAATGGAGTAAACGGGCTGGATCTTGTGGCAGGTGGGACAGAAACGGTCATGGCAGTCCGTGAAGTGGTGGCAGTTCCAGCACATCGTGAGTTCTAGGGTTGAGCGCTTTCCCCTTCATTCTACTGTGACAACCAGAGCAGTCCTTGACACACTTGTCGCTGCAGCTCTTGTTCGATTCTGCCTTTGTCGCAAAGGAACGGTTCAGGAACGGGGATGGCGACGAAGAGAAGCAACGCAGCGATGAAACGCAGCTTGCTACTCTCAAAGAAGAACGAATCGACAAAGAAAGGGCTCTTTGCATGACCACGAAAAGAAAGAATGGGTTGGCGGAAGAAACGGAGAGACTGCTCTCCCCTCAATCGAAAGAATGATTGTTGCGGTGAAGTCGCATCTCACTAATCTACTGCTCCTCTTAGGATATATGGTTCCCCTCAACTACACATATGTCTACATCGCTGTCGTCTCGTTCCTTATCCTCGTTGCTCTTCCACTTGCGTGTTAGGTGTAGGGGTACTTTCTCATCCAAGATCACATTGATGTTCGTACGATTTGATGAGAGAGTGCTGATAGGCAGGACGCTCCTCTCCCGTACCTCGATTTGACTTTACCGTCTCCATGCGTAACGAATCGGTTCTTTTCGTTCCATTGTGGATGAGCTGTAGGAGCCACAACTAAGCGTGACGGTACAGAGTGTCGTTGGGACAGAGGATCAAAGCCGTTCAGCGATCCCCACTATCCTCACTCCAAGACCGGAGCAGAAGCAGGTGCTTCGCGAGGACAGAATAGCTTCCAGTGTGAGCGCATTTCAGTCTCCCGAAAGCAACGAGCCGGAGGAACACTCCGATAAGTACGAACTCGTGTTGGTAGTCGCTTCAAAGGATGAGGTTTTACTGGTAAGCATTGTTGAGGAATAGACCGTGTCCATTTGGCTAGCCAACCTGCTGTCCGAGTTTACAATGTTTGAGAAGGAATACTCCTTCAAATCGCTTCTGTTCACGCGGTCTGCGTCGTGTATCACATTCGCGCGCTCCCTCCAAATCGACGTAGTGGAACAATTCCCAGAAGACCGCAGAGGGAATCCGTTCTTGTTCAACATGCTGGCAGTGGCGAAACGGAGGTACTCCGCGCATTTCTACGGGTACATGGATTACAAGACGCTGTTGAATCCTAAAATGTTCGACGTGTTGAAATCGGTCCGAGGCGTGAAGAGCGACGCCTTCACACAGAACTCCTACGAAATCGCGACCAAGTCGTACGTTCTCCCGATCAACGATGTTTCTCCAAACATGCATTCGAGGGAGTCGTGCGATGAAGTGTTTTCGTTCGAATCGGAGAAGGCGATTCCTGCTCCATTTTCCGTGGGTATTTCTGTCGTGTTTGAGGATTAGGGTTGTTACATCTTTTCCGAGAACTATCCTCTGAAGTTCGTTCCTCGCATTACCGTGTCGGACTACAACATCCAAACGATTCTGCTGTCGTTGCCCTTCCTTCACAAGTCACTGCTGATTGATGCATCACCTGCCGGTATGCGAGGAAGAGTCGTGTGATGGCTAGCTCCCAACATTCATTTCATTGAGGATGATTCCACCGACAAGATCAACGTCTTTACGAGCAGTCACAGGTCGATGGGCTCCTCGTTCTCTTTAGAGAAGGCTCAGTATCGCGTTTGCAGCGAAACCTACAGCGTTTCGATTCAGTGTTAATATAGTGGCTGCGGTTTGTTGGCATCACAGTTCTCTTCCCATGGACAACGAGTTGTACAATTCTTTGCGAGATTGCAACCTGAGTGTGTCGAGAGACATATACCGCAAGGTGGACAGGGCTCTTCAAACAGGGACGCGTATTCTGCTCCTTGGTGAATTGAGGAATAGCCCAAGTGTTGAATGCCTACAGAAAGTGGATGGAAGATGTCGTTGAAAAGAAGGACACAGCCAATCTGGATTCTGCGTGTTACCGTAGATATCGCTGCATTATGCTAATCCTTTAGTATTATTGAAGCACTACGACAAATTGAACACGGTGATTCCTGAAGAAGTGTGGACCGCCTTGTGCCTGTTGCTCCCTTCCGAGTCTGAGGATATGCATCGCTTCTTTTCTGTGTTGCAGGTGGTATGACGTGGTGAGAGTGCGTAACGGAGTAGTGGATTCGACATACGTGCAGCAAGTCCACCAAGACTGCCATTACGGATAACCCATTTTACACGCTGATTGTTAACAGAAAGGTGGACGTGTATCTCCTTCTTGACGCATTTCAAGCGGCGTTCACGGAATCGCCCTCTCTGTCCTTGGACGCGATGCAGCAGTTCATTCTATATTGTGCGGGTCAGACGAATCAGCAATCTCTTGCAATTGTTCTCCTTTCCTTCTACCTCTCTCAGTTTGGTGAAAGAGAAACAACGCCGTCCTTCTTGGTTCGAATTATGGAAGTGGAAGCACTGTTACCCTCCTCCGATTCCATCATCGTGCATTGTCTTCCGTACATCAAGGGAAAGCTATCCTCGTTCTTTGTGGATGCACTGCTTACTTCGCTCATCGGATGCTTTCAGAATTGCTCGCACATGTACCAGATGGCGCGGATCGTCTCTTCCTTCTTCAAAGGACGCTTCATTCCGATCACGACACGCACGCTCCTTCTTGCCATTACACTGGGCTTCCGAGCGATGACAGCAGACCCGTGCATTGCGGACATGTGTCTGGCGATCATTCAAATGGTTGTGGCCACTCTCGCTCGATGCGACCTTATGCTGGACGACCGCATATCCCGCGGGATTCGGTGCATCATCAGCGGGTTGGAGGGAGAATTGGAGATGGAGGGAGAAGGGTGGGAAGGAGTGGATGTGCGTGAACCTTTGGACGAAGTGGAGGGAAAAGAGTGGAGCGTGATGAGTCTGATGGACAACATCGAGGCGATTCCTGTCATGCCCTCTTCTCCAGAAATCCTTCTGTTTTTGTACTCCTCACATCCGAAGGTGATCGAGGCGGCAATGCAACGCCTCGAATCCGTGACGCTTTCTCCATTCCAGAAAATGGAGGTATTTCTGTAGTGTTGGAGGGAAATGTTCACATGTAGAGATTCCCTCCAATATCACCTCCGAAGACAGAATGTGCAAGCGACAACTGCCCTGCTCAGTTCCCTCCACGTTCTGTGCGATGAAACCACCACTCGATCGATTTCCCTCCTTCTCCTCTCGTTGGCGGGAAGTGTCCGATCGTGCCTGTTTCTCCTCCCGCGATTAACCGACTGTCTGTTGCACTCTCCCGCCTTCTCTGCCTCCTATTTCACCGTGGTGCGCAGCGTGATCCACCGACTTGGCGGGAAGAGTCTTTCCCTCCAACTGTGTCTTCTTCGCCAGTGCTCGCGCCTTCTCCAGCAGACGCACGTTTTCGTCGACGACGTTCTGCCGATCGTGGCGCACTTCGCGCGGATTCATTTCCCTCCAACCTCGGCGGATGAAACGCCTCTCCAGACGGCGATTCAGTGCGAGTTGATCACGCTCTTCACCTATTTGGTCGAATTGGGGGCCATCAATCACAAATCGGTCATTGCTCTTTCCCTCCAAGTGGTGAAGAAGAATGAAACGGCCATGGAACGAGGGTGTGAGTTGTTATGTGCATGTTCCGGCGTCAAAGGAGTTATTGTGTTTTGGGAGGTTCATGGAATAGTATTTCAACAAAGCGGTTTCCTTGCTGTTTGAATTGGCGCAGAGTTCTCCCTATCCCCAAATCCCCTATTCCTGTCTCCTTTCCCTCCCTCTTGCCTCCGTCTTTGAAACGCTTCCTTCCCTCCTTTCCGTTCCTTCCGTTTCTGCCGCCACTCCTGAAGCCACTCCTGAAGTCAATTCTAAAATCACTTCTGAAACTACTCTCGAAACTACCCCCAAAACAACGGACAATTCTGCACTCCTCCAACTCCTCTTCAATCGCGTGAAAGCCTCCACCTCCAAAGAAGAGATACACTTCTGGAGCCAGATGTGTTGCTGTGCGGTGGGCAGGATCGAAAAGAGAAAAGTGGTGCGCGTTGAAACTCCCATCGCACGACAGAACACTCCTCTCGTGTTGCAGAACGATTCGTGGTTGTCTCGTCTGAAGTCGTTACATGACGTGTCCACGTTCATCACTCTTCCCTCCCTTCCTCAGTACGTTTCCCGCCAAGCACTTACTCCTAGATTGATTTCCCTCCTTTCCTCCTTTCCCTCCATCGCGTACGTGCCCGCGCTGAACCAGCACAATTCCCTCCGTTATCTGGAATCCGTCGATTTGGTGGTGGATTCGTACTCTTTTCCCTCCAACTTCATTCTAGTTGTTGTGCCTCCGTTCCCTCCAACCAATCGCTTCCCTTCAAAGGAACACAATCCAATATCCTTCTCTTCAACTTTTCCCTCCTTCGTCGTCACGCCGATCCCTCGCTCACACTTCAGTATCTCTCTTCCCTCCTTCCTGCCTTCTCCAATCTCGACGTTTCGGCGCAATTCACCCTTCTCACCATGTTGCCGAAAATCGGCGTGATTTCGAACCGGAGTAACGACCGCAGCGTGTTGCAGGTGGTGGCGGCCTTCTTCAAGCAGCAAATTGCCTCGATTTCTGGAAACACACTCAACCCTCTGGTTTTGGGAATGGCTCGCTTGTTCGCCGAAATCATGCGTTATTCTGGAAATCCGATCATCGCCCAGTTGAAAAGGGAATTGTTGGATCTGTTCGATTTCCTTCTCTCCTGTTTTGCCGCGGTTATTGAGAAGATTCTTGCCACGGGCGTTTCATCACGTCGTCCCGTTCTGAGCGTGGAGTGTCTGAAGAAGGTGGAGCCGAAGATCGAGTTGGAGGGAAATGAGGTCAGTGTGCTGTCGGCTGGCTTCGCGCTGGTGTCTTGGCTGACGCTTCAACGCATGAACGAAGAGAAGGAAGCGGTGGTTGGTGCGTGTTTCGAGCTGTGCAAGCCGCGTTATCCGTGCGAGGTGAGAATGGTGTGTCTGTGGAGTGTAAGCGAGTGGCGGGAAGAGTGCAAGGTGCGCGTGGAGAGCGTGATGGTGAATAATGGGGGGTACCACAGCCGTTTGAATAAGAGTCTGGAGTGTACCCTATTGTGCAACTGGGTCATGCTGAACGAATTAGGGACGTCGAATCCACACATCCGCGATTTGCTGAAGGAGAACGAACGAGAAAACGAACGGCTCAAGAATCTGGAGGAATTCTGCCAATCGTCGGGCGACTCGTTCACCGAGTGGGTGAAACGCTTGCGTCTGAGTTGTAGTTTGTTAATCCTTCAACTCCTCCACGACCTGAAACAACTCCCTCCAACTCGCTCCGAAGATCCTTTTCCCACCACCTTCACCACCGAAGCTTCTCCCGCCATTCCCAACCCGCTGTTGCGTCTTCCCTCCACTTCGCTCACGCGTCGCTGCTGGCAGGAGTTGTCGCAGTCTGTTCGCGCCAAGCAACCTTCCCTCCCTCTTCTTTCCCTCCTCTTGGCGCTGTTGCGACACACCTTCGTGCCTTCAGGGAACCTGACGGGTGTGATTGGCGTGTGTGTGGGCGTTTCGCTGGAGAAGCGAGACATGGATCTTCTGGGAGAGATTCTTCGCGTGATGGCGGAAATCGAGCCGAATTGTGTCGCCGTGTACAGGAATCTGTGGGGTCGTTTGGGGCGAATCATGGTTAGTGTGTTGTGGCTGGACGGCGAGAAGAAACTGAACAACATTTCCCTCCTCCAATGCTTGTTGAAGCACTACCCGCTGTTCTTCCCGTCGATCGAAAACCGTGTGATGCCCCTCCTCCTCCACCAGGTGGTGACGGTGGCGGGAGATCGCGGCGCGTTGTTTGAGTGCACGGTTGCGTGTTTTGAGAGGGCGAAGTTTGACGGCGAAGAAGCCGTTGACAAGCTGGTGAAGGAGATTGTGGGGCTGTGGGGCGCGAGTGTGTTTGTGCCGGTCCTTCCACTGCGCACGGTGGAGTACTTGATAGACGAAGCGACGAATGATGTGGATGTGTTTCAATTGGTTTCTGCGGTGAAGCACAAGTGGAGTTGCTTGGACGACGTACTGCGCATGGCTTCTCTGTTGCTGAAGAAGAAGGCGAGTGAGCGTGTTTGGAGAGAATTCGCGTTTGTGGTGGAACTGAACCGGGAGTGTGAGAAGTCGGAGCTCTTCCGTATTGTCGAGCAGTGCATTGCACTTCTGTTGGAGAAGCCAGATGAGAACACGCTCCATTACGTTATTTCGTTGCTGGGTGGGTTAACGGGGAATGCGACGTGTGTCAAGCAGTACCTGTCAGAGGATTCACCGAACGATGTGTTAGAATGGGTCCTGGTGTGGTCATTATCTTCTTTGGACGAGAGCATCCAGTTGGGCTCGCTGTATGAGACAGTGAATAAGCGAGCACTGGAGTTGAGGAAGAAGAGATCCGATGCCAAGCTGGAGCGTCTCTTCGTGAAGTGTCTGATTTGCATGGCCCGCAAGAGCCACTATGCGCTAGACACGTACGACAATGTTTTCTCGCTGTACGATCAAAGAGCGTAGATTGTTTTCTGTGAAACACACTATTGGTTCCGTGGCACATATGGCACAGTGGAGAAGCTGAGACGCCACACCAAATGGGGCCGTATTCCGCGATATGGTCTCTATTCATGTTTATTCCATTCCGGCAGAATCCGATTCTCTCTCCCTGTGTTCTTTTCTTTACGGATCGTAAGGGGAAATGATTATCGAGGAGACAGACATAACCTTTAATGGAGTGCCCTTGGAGAACTTGAGCACCGAGGATATGCTCCATTTCGCCAAATTCATAAAGGCGGATTTGGACAATATAACTTGTGACCGACAAAGCTTGTTTGCCACAATCTTCGACTGCTTTCTGAAACGAAAGGACAAGCATATTACGGATCCGTACGAATTGAGGGTATATCGATGATGTGTGTAGAGACTGGCCTACTCCGCTGCCCGTCGATATTGACGAAGGCGTCACCAAATCGGAGCACGAAGAGGGTACGACGAGCACAACGAATGGCAATTGGAGTATTGGGTATATTGGTCGTGTTACTCGCGTAGAGGCATATAGTGAGCAGGACAGCAACGACTTGCGCGAGACTGTGCGAGCGACGTTGGACTCGATGAGCTCAAGTCAGTCGGAAGACGACTCGGACTCAAATGGTATGCTGGAAGAGCAGAGCGGCGATTCGCACGGAATGTCTCCGTTGGTGGGCATCTCGCTGTCCGACGACGAGAAATTGCTGAACGCGACGACCATTCTATCGGATGCGTCCCAGTCTTCGTCAAATGAGATGAGCGAAGATGATCAGCTGAAGAAGGAGCACGAGATGGAGGTGGAGGGCGTGAAGGAGCAGAACAACCTTCTTCGCTCCCTGCTCCACGAAGCGAGGGAGAAGAGTGCGCAATCCCAACAGCCCATGTACGTCTTCACGACGTGCGACGACGACGCTTCTGGGTCCTTGTCCGACACACAGTATGCGTTTTCGGAGGTGGAGGAGGTCAATTCAGTGAATGCGACGAGCACGGCGTCTGCGGTGATTAAGGATGCGAAACTGATGGAATTGATGAAAGCGGCAGAGGAAGAGAACCGTTCACGCCTTTCGCTGCCTGCGACGTGGCAACAGGTGCATCAAGCGATTCAGCCCTCTCCTGTCACAACCAACCCACAAGCGCCTCCATCGCACACTGACGATGAAGCAAACGAAACCAGTCACATTTTGAGCGTTCTTGACACAGCCATCGAATCATCTCGCATCACCGACCAAGACTCGCTCTCCGCTTCGCCCGAACTGGCACCCCAACACCCCCTCAGTTTTGAACCCCAGGCGGAGTTGAGCGTGCTGAGCACTGAGCAGGGCGACTATTTGAAGAGCGTATTTGTGAACGCGCAAGACTCCGTATTGGAGGAAAGCAGTGACAAGACGGAGGGAAGCGAGGAGGACAAGAAGGAGGGAGTTGTGTGCGTGAAGGAGAATGAATGGCGGATGAGTGACTTGAGCGACAGTGTGGTGATCAGCGAGGATGAGGAAAGTGGGGGATCCCCCGAAGTGGAAGAGAGGGAGAGTGGAAAGGTGGAGTCTGAAGTGGAGTGTGAAGTGGAACCTGAAGTGGAACCGAAGGTGAAGCCTGAGGTGGAACCTGAAGTGGAACCGAAGGTGAAGCCTGAGGTGGAACCTGAAGTGGAACCTGAAGTGGAGGCGAAGGTGGAGGAGAGCGAAGAGGTGGAAAAGGAGGGATCCCACACGCCTTTGGAAGAGAGTTCGCAATCGGAAGAGGAAGAAGAGGAAAGTGAGGGATCCCACAGCGCACAGGAGAGCGAAGAGACCGAAAGAGAGGGATCCCACACATCTTCGGAAGAGAGCGTGGAGAGCGAAAACGAGGGACCCCACAGCCCCGAGGAGACGGAGAAGGAAAGTGATGTGATTGAGCTGGGTGATTCCTCTTCCTCTGACAACGACGCGCGTCCACAGCCTGACCCCGAACCAATACCCGAACCCGAGCCCACAGCGTTCTCTCAAATACCCCCCGTTTTTTACAACGACGATGCGTTCAAGCCACGATATACGATGGAGGAGATCAACAAATCGCTGCACGTGCTGCACGACCTGCCGACGAAGCGAGTCACCTTCACCCGAGACGAGAACGAGGTGGCGAGCGAGCAAGCGATTGAAGCCAAGCTGAAGCAGGGTGAGTTATGGTTGGGACTGTTAGTGATAGTGCGTGTCGATCTGGGACTGGCGGAGAAGGTGGCGGAGACGCCGCTGGCGCGTTCGTCGGTGGACTCGCAACGCATCTCCTTCACGAAGAGCAAGCCGATGAGGCGTGTGGGGACGGTGCATCACGCGTCGCCGCTGTCGTCGTTGTTGTCGCAGCTGGAGGAGGTGAACGTGTGTTTGCGAGTGAATCGAAAGAGGAATTGTGTTCCGGGGATTGTGGTGAAGGCGAAGAAGGAGGCGAAGAAGGAGGAGAAGGTGGGAGAGATGGCGTGTGAAGATGAAGAAGGAGTGTTGAGCGTTCCGTTGAGAAAGAGAAGTGTGGAGGAGAAGAAGATGGAGGGAAATGAGAAGAAGTTGGAGGGAAATGAGAACAAGGTGGAGGGAAGCGAGAAACAAGTGGCCGAAAAGGAGGGAAAGAAGGAAGTCAAGTTGGAGGGAAACAAGACGCCGGTGAAACCCCTCTCGCCGAAACCGAAGAAATCCGATACTCTCATCTGTCCCGTTCTGTCACAACCCCAGCGTGCCGAAGCAGTTTCATTGAAACTCCCCTCAACGCGTTTAGTGATCGAGTCCCCTCAAGAGCCGATGACTATCAAGAATGAAACGTTGTGGGAACGCAGAATTGCGAAGGAAGAGAAGAATGTGAGTGGAGTGAAGCGGAACCTGCGACGAAGATTCCTGATTAAACTGAGTGCAGATTTTGAGAAGGAGGAGAAGGAAATGGAGGCGAAGAAGGAGGTGAAGGGTGTTGCGAAGAAGAAGGAAGCGAGTGGGGCTGGGTTTGGTTTTGGAGGGAAAGTGGAGAAGGAAAAGGAGGAGAAGCCTGCGTTCGCGTTTGGTGCGTCGAAGGAAGAGAAGAAGGAAGAGAAGGAGGAGAAGCTTGCGTTCAGTTTTGGAGGGAAGCCGAAGGAGGAAGAAAAGAAGGAAGAGAAACCCGCGGGTCCGATGTTCAGTTTCGGCGCGTCGAAGGAAGAGGAGAAGGAAGCCAAGAAACCTGCGTTCGCGTTCGGAGCCAAGCCTCAGAACGAAGAGAAGAAGGAAGAGGTGAAACCGTCTCCGTTCGCATTTGGAGCCAAGACTCAAAACGAGAAGGAAGAGAAGCCTGCGTTCTCTTTTGGTGCATCGAAGGAAGAAAAGAAAGAAGCCAAGTCTCCGTTCTCGTTCGGCGCCAAGCCCCAGAACGAGGAAAAGAAAGAAGCCAAGTCTCCGTTCTCGTTCGGCGCCAAGCCCCAGAACGAGG
>ERZ1106923.240-NODE-240-length-24303-cov-17.523713_pt1 | contig 24303 bp, 23 predicted proteins | sample MGYA00403657_ERZ1106923 | MGnify/ENA primary metagenome ERZ1106923 (study PRJEB35170, sample SAMEA104062425) | human gut metagenome | biome: human gut; feature: human-associated habitat; material: faeces | place: Denmark | collected 2012-06-19 ...
GACCCATCTCGAACTTTCTCTTCTTGATGTTAATCACGACCTTTCCACCGGTCAAGCGACGCTTATGACGAGAATCACGGCAAATACCTACAACGTCGTGAGTCCCTGCGTAATCGACGGGGGAAACGAGGAAACCCTGGCAAGAAAGCATAGAATTACGCATTGTACATACCCATATTATACAATCAACTGTCCACGCGATAGTCTTTTGAACAGGAGGCATTGGTCATCTCGGCGCGCGTTCAGTGGTTCGTTGATAAGCAACTCGCGTCCATTCTGCGAGGCAAACAGGGCTGGGCGAACAAACAGAGCACCAGGAATGAAATCGTTCTCACGCATACACGGAGGAGAAGACAAAGGGAAGCACTGCACTATAGATAACTTGCCAGGCTCTCGTTCGGATTCTCGTATAGGACATAATTCTACTCCTCATCCCCACTCCTCGCGCCTACTTGCTTCTTGGCAAAGCACATCGAACAGGTCTTGACACTGTTCGAGTTGGGCCATCGCTGCCCGTTCATCTACGGCTCACGGTCAACCATCTCGCTCACCTTTAGATACAATTTCAACACTTCATGAGAATCACTGAAATTCACAAAAGCATACCCCAAATTCCTCTTCGTAAACGCGTCAATCGGGAGTCTCAAAATCTCAAAGTCCTCTATCCCTCAGCAACAACGCTCACCCTCACCATCAACGAAGGAGCGAATCACCTTCTGCAGATCCTCCAGCTTGTAGCGATTCGGAATGTTCCTGATGATCACCACCGTGCGCTCTTCCAAATTCTGCATAATGGTCTGAGAGTCGATACGGTACTGCGCATCATCATTGCTCGTCGAGCCTTCGTTCAACGATGCGCTCGGTCCATTGCTCGAATTATGCGACGCAGGGGACTGCGGTGTGACAGGCGTGGTGGCCGTCGCGGCAGAACGCGCTTCTCTCTTCCCCTGCGCGTGCGTCACATGGTCGGGCTGCGGCGAGGAGTACTTCATGCGGATCGAGTGCGTGTACGGCAAGGATCGCAGAGGCATGGGGTGAATCATGTCATTGCTGTTGCTCTCTCCGCGATACCCGTACATGGGCTGTGGACTGCTGGGGTCGGAGAAGGGGTAAAGGCGCGAGTCGTTCATACGGGATTCCTCCAGATCGTCGTTCATATAGTCGCCCGAGGGAATCGAGGAATTGGTGCGGGGGTAGCCAGAATGCGCTGGCATCGCGTAGTTATACTTGTTGGCGTGACGCATGCCGTACGTGTAGCTACTGGGGTAGCTGTCCATCTCACTCTGGTAATTGAGATTACCCAAGAGCGTTCGGTCGCGCGGGCTGAACATGCGATCCGAATCGTCGTAGAGAGGACCCAACTCGTGGTCGCCCCAGCGTCCAGAATCCATCTTGTAACGAGGGGAAATGGGGTCGTACGTAGCACTAAACTCATCCTGATTGTCCCACTGGGATGCGTATGTGGCTCGCGAGGGGCCGCCTGGGAGATCATAACGAGAGCGAGGAGATAACAATTCCAAGTCGCGCTCTGCTCCCAACAAAGAGTCGTTACGAGAAGGAGAAAACGTACGTCTCCGGGAGTTACTGTACAGGTTTCCGTAGCCCTCAACATCAGGAGAACCGTAATGATCTCTGTATCGCGCGCTGCGCACCCCACTCGAGTAGCCATCGTTGTAGTCATATGGATTGCTCCACCCGCTTTTGCCACTTAGGTTCGAATAATGACCACTGTCCCCGTCGTCGTGGTAGTCCAACCGATAGTCGTTCGATAGGTCTTGCGGGGACCGTAGAGTACCAGGTCGGTCTTGCATTTCGGTCGGGGTCGAGATATGACTCGATTCCTCCACCGGAATGGATCTTTCTTCAATGGCTTCAGACATTATACACGGAGTGATCGGCAAATACGGAGCAAGAAACGAGATAGCGAGGGCAACGATTCAAACAGAACGCACTACTCTATACGAAGGGTTCAACTAGATTCCTAGCACGACCACACCAGGAACAGGGAAGGGCGCTGATAATGCATGTATTTCACTGACATCGATTTGATTGGACGCACCAGATTCTTCATGCACCGATTCTCCTGTTTTGAAAACCAACACAAGAATAGGTAACTAAACACCAGAAAGTGGACTTCCTCGGCAAATAATCACGTCGTTTTGAAATAGAAGCGCCTGATCACCCACGGAGTACCAGTTCGTTCTCAGCTGGCGCGCGAAGAGCTCCAATCCCCTGTAATTCGGTGGGAGATTCCTATGACTGAATACCACTTTTCTTTCTTACAGGAATGAAAACTCAGTACAGTTCGGTTTCCGAGAGTGGAAGGACACTGTAGACACGACAAAGGGGACCAGAGGCACGGCACCTGGCTCACAACTGTGATGGGCGATTACTGGAGATTTCCCCTTGTTGGTTCCGTTCAGTTGATACACACGATGCAGTAGCTCTTCCTTGGCATCGTCCACATCCACCCTCCTCCTCTTCTCCGAACCGATCGCATCACCGCTGTATCTCCCCACAAGAAGTCGCTCGAAGCTACAGCTCACAGGTGAGACGCAGTCAAACGTTTCCCTCGACGGGCACGACAGGGGCACGAGAGGCGCTCCTCCCTGCGTCGTCTTCACCCAAAAGGCGGTAGTGACGTGGACGATGCCCTTCTTGCGGAAGAACTCCCTACGGATGACAGCAGTACAGAGAGGCAACATGGCTCGCTCCATGCATCTGGGATCGTTCGTGAGCCACACCAGAATGAAACAGCCCTCTTTGCACAGAGAATGTAAGGGAAGCTCGTCGAACACGCGGTCGATTGTCTCCTCCGTGCGGCGTCTCGCGTTGTATATCTTCGCACGGGCAGTGCTCTTGCTCGGCCAAGGAGGGTCCATTTCAATCTGCGTGTCAAGGGAAATCACCACAATCACGATATCGAACTGGAGCGGCACGGGACGTTTCAGGAAGGTGAGGACGTTCCCAACGAAGAAGCCGCATGTCTTCGGAATGAAGAAGTCGTGATCACCGCTGCTCACCACCTCCATCTTCTCCGTAAGCGTCGATACAGATTCGAACTCTCCGTTTCCGATCAAGCGAACCGACTCACTGCCCTCTTCCTCCAAGTGTTTGCACAACTCGCTGAACATTCTCTCGTGATCATGCAGGGATGATGTAGTTGAATTTCCAGGAAACTGACAATCCTTTGTTGAGGAGGAGCCCAATTCGTGCAGTATCGCCTCTCGAATTCGTCTGGATGGGTGGTTTTTGGGAACACGATCTGTACCTTTGAAATATGGCTTTTGCGGAGCTGGGCAGCTGTCGCATTCCCAATACGCTCCCTGCGCATCTACACATCGGTTGAATGGCTGCTTCAGATATTGGAACGAGACTACGCTCATAAACGACGCGTTCCACACATGCCAGTTTTGAATCTACCCACTTCATTATTCGTTCCCCATGAGCGAGAAGGGCAACGACGGAGAGGACTCTCGCGAATTCCACTCCTGCGAGTCATTTGGAGTGGGTCGTGTGTGCCACTGCTTATCCGTAGGAGGGGGATAGATCGGACCATTTGTCTCAGTTGGAGCAGATGATAAGGGAGGCAGGAGAGGAATTGCGGGCCAATGATCATGGAGGAGTAGGTTTTGCGCGTTTATTTCCTGCTCGTACTCACAACGGTAATAGGAACAGAATCGGGAGGATGACAAGGCGGGAGAACGAACAGGAGATGGATTGTTGACGGTGGAAGCCATGAATATATTGAGTGTGCTTGCAGACTCACTCTCACTTCGTAGTGCGAGATATCGAGGAAAAGGACAAATCGCTGGAGGAGCTCAAGGCGAGGGTGACAAGCATGAGCACTCAGCTCCAAAAGGCGTGCGAAGAGGCATCCACGGCACACTCTCTGCGTTTGCGTGATGTGTAGCTGCGATCCCAACTCGTGTCGGCTGTTGCCGCGAAGGACGAAGAGATTGAGCGTCTGAAAAGCACGAACACAAATTCAAATCCGCTGGTAGTGAGATGGCGATACTCGTGATCGAGTAGACTCTCACCTACCAGGAGAAGACACTGCTCGAGGCGAAGACAAAACTCGACATGGAACTCCTGGTGCTGCGGAAGGAGAACAGCACGCTCAAAGAGCACAACCTCCGCTTGGGCGAGCTGATTCTCCAGCGCGACACCTGCATTGAGCGGCAGGAGAAGGAGATCGGCCGTCTCTCCGACATGCTGAAGGAGAGGGAGAAGGTCCAGGTGAGTGCGTCGGGTCGGTGTGACGGGCAGGTGGAGAAGGAGGAGTTGCAGCGACTGAACCGCGTGATGAAGGAGGAGGCCCTCCACCACACCACCGAAATGCAGCAGGCGCGCGCACTGTGGCTGGCGCTGCAGGGCGAGTTGTCGCGATGTCGGCAGGAGAAGGAGGCGAACGAGAAGGAGTACCTTCGCGTCGAATGCGCTCTCCGTAGGCCCAGTCTCTCGGTGTGAGGCGTAGAGAAGGCGGGCGACAACGTAGTGCAGCTCCAGCAGCAGGTGGCGGAGGCGACCGAGCGGAGGAACCGACTGGCGCTGCTGGTGGACGACTACAAGCGCGAGGTGCACCTGCTGGAGAGCAAGGCGATCGACGCGACGGACAAAGTGGCGAAGCTGCAGCTGGAGCTGGAGGTGAGGGCTGTCAGAGGGAGTGAGGCGCAGGCGGAGTCGCTGCAACACCGTCACTGGGAGAACCTGACGCGAGGCGAGGTGGAGCGGTACAACCTGCTGCTGCAGGAGTACAACGCGATGAAGGAGGACCACCGCAAGCTGTTCGTGCGCTACATGGACGTGAAGAGCGACAACGACCGACTGCAGCGACAGGTGAGTGACCTTACACCGCTCTGAGCGTAGTGTCGTGATCTGGCGTCCGACGCCGAGCTGGCGCGCGCCTCGGTGCTGACGTACAAGGGACGGATGGTGAAGAACGAGAAGTCGTTCGAGGAGCTGATGAAGGAGAACGTGTATCTCACGTCGATGCTGAAGCAGAAGGAGGGCCAGCTGGAGGAGGCGGAGCGGCATTGGAAGAAGCAGTTCGAGCAGATGGTCGAGCAGGTGACGCAGAGCGACGAGGACGATAACGCGTCGATTCCCTTCGGTCCGCTGCCGCCCTTCTCCGCACCACCACTGAACACAGAAGTGAGCATTGGCGGTGTGTGTGAGGCGTAGCAAGGAGGATACAGCTACCCGCTGCCGACGGGTCATCCCTTCCAGGAGCACAGCGACTCGTCTCCCTCGCTCCATCCTTTCCGCTCGACGGCCCCGGTGTCTTCGCTGTCGTCGAGCCCTTCGCGATTGCGGGTGGACCAGACCGAGTCGACCCTGCCCACTCAGTCGACGACGACCATCGACTACTCGACAACCACGACGAGCGCGTCGTTTGACGACGCTCTGAGCGAGATGATGCAGAACGCGGAGCAGCTGAAGCGAGTGGCGGACTACTATGAGTCGCAGGACTCAAGTATTTGTTCTAACAAAGAGGGAATATAACAGCAATAGCATTAACACTTGTTTCTCGCCTTTTCCATCAACTGCAGAGGACGGGTAATATTGACTCTGTTGACATCAACCACCTCCCCGTTCGCAACCATCTCATCAAGAATGAAGTGAGAACGATCAAGATTGTACATAATCTAGAGAATCACTCCAGAGACGCAGTGCTACATCAAGCTCGCAAACATTGCCGAAGACGGCGTTCAGCGTCTCCACGTAGCAGTGGATAAACTCAAAGATAGCCATTTCATTCTACAAATCACCAGCGACGCCGAAACCCACGTCATCTCCATCGATATCGAGGCCGACGATGAAATAGAGAGAAGCATAGCGTCTGAAGATCAACTTGTACTGTCTCAATTCCACAACGTTGCTCTACGGATTAGCTTTGCTCAGACTGCGCCTACGTTTGTGTCCTTCACGCCGAGACACTTACGAACGCACTCTCCCTCAAGAAGGACACGCTCGTTCATGTCAAGGAATTCGTAGTATTTAGCCAAACGAGTTTGACCGATTTTGTTCACCAAAAGGAAAAACTTGATCATTCTAGCTCTATCCTGCCTAGATTGATGATAATCTGTTCAGATTGACATCCACGCCGTGCTCATGAAGCGGCTCGCCTCTATTTCTCCCTGTACATTTCCCTTCATGCGATTCTGCCGTGCCGTATCATGATTCACTGTTATCCCACCGCTTTGAAGGGTGGAATTGGGCGAGTCAAGAGGAAACAGTGTGTAATGCACGCATCGCTGTGTTTTGAGAGAGGGAGAATGAGGAGGTCATTCTTGAAAACGGATGCATTTCTGCTGCAACTAGTAGTACTGTGAATGTCTGCGCCCTTGCTGAGGAGAACTCGCTGCCATTATTCCTCTTGAACAACAGGATGGTACTGTGATTGGCACGGCTTTTGATCGGCTAGGAACCAACGAAGAAGACGGCGAAGGAAGCGAAGAAGAAGATGTTCTTCGATTGCATTATCGTTGCCTCTATGGCGGTTGCCCTTAGGGCGTTGTAGTGTGCATATGTGCATGGTGATTTCGTAGACCCACTCTTTTGGAGAGTCTTCAGTGAATGTGAGCGTTTCTTGTTTCTTTTTTGGGTGGCTGGTTTGTTTGGACCATGCAGAGTCGACCTGAATTCGATAGAGGAGGATTGAATCCATTTCTCGTTCTCTCTTCTTTCCGAGTTCTTGTCATCGCTTGCTCACAGAAGGAATTGGAGCTACTCACAAAACAAGGTGCGAGGAACGGAATTCGACTTCTAGAATGTTCTTCGCGTCTTCCATGCTCTTCACCTCACTTTTTGGTTTAGGATGGATAAGTACGCAAACTATTTGGGAATTCTGAAATGGTCGCTGGCGCAGAACGACGGGACCAAGCCCAGTAACGTGAAACCGATGAGCGAAGAGGTAAGGGAATTGAAATCGTCCCATGACACGTAGGATAAAGAGTTCTTCGAAAAGGCGGTGGAAGCAGCGTGTGTGTCGGACGCCACGCGCATGAAGGAGTGTTTGAGCAAGTTGGCGAAGGAGGGAATCACGGACGAAGAGATTGTGGCGGTCCTTTCCGTTCTGGAAGAGCTGTTGGAGAGCTTGGACAATGCTGTGGACTTTGACACCATGAAGGGTTATCCCGTGATTCTGAACCTGCTCTCCACGTCGACCTCAACGGACGTGAAGACGGCCTGTCTCTCGCTGTTGACTACCGCTGCGCAGAATCAGAGCAAGGTGCAGAAGGTGCTTGTCGAGTCGGAAGTGGTCCAGAAGCTGCTGAGCGTTCTGTCGACGACGGATATGAAGCTGAAGGCAAAGACGCTTGGTTGTCTGTTCTCCATGATCAGCAACTACGAACCTGGCGAGAAGGTGTTCCTCTTCAAGAACGGACTGAACGCGTTGAAGACGATCTTGTTCAGCGATGCGGAGAGTGCTGCTGTGTACCGCAAGGCGCTGGTGTTGCTCCTGCAACTCTCCCGAAGCGAGACGGCGTACATGGTAGGTTTGTTGTGGAGCGAAGTGACGTGTAGAGGAAGTTCTTGTCCAGCGAGCTAGTGAATCGGATAGCGACAACATTCTTGCGTAGCGAGGATGTGGACGTGAAGGAGACGGCGCTGTACCTGCTTCAGTTCATCTTCCAGCTGGATCGCAGGTCCTTTGAGAAGCAGGAGGTGGAGAAGTGCGTGAACGAGGTAAGTTATGTGTTGTTGTTCCTCATGCGTAGGTGTTGCCTTCTCTTCGGGAGTATGTGAAGGGAGAGGAAGTGCCGAGCGAGTTGAAGGAGTGCGTGAAGACGATCGAGTGTTATTTAGCCATGTAATCTATTCTCGTGTTTGTTAAACAGTTCTTTGCCATGGATGGGAATGAGTTGAATCTTTCTGTGTACGTCATGCCATGCAAGCAGATGCTGACTGTTTCGGTGAAACTCAGCGACTCGATTGCCGTGATGAAGCAGAAGCTCTCCGTTCGGTCGTTGATGGTGGACTTGATGGCGTAGAGCATCATGGATTTTCCGGCAGAATCGATGAAAATCGTGAACGGAGGAAGGCCCTGTGACGATCTCTCCACGGTGAAGGAAATCGGACTGAATTACTGCAGTCGCGTGATATGCGCCGCGAAGGGATACGTGCCCGCAGAAACGGATGACGCGAAAACCGCTCCTAGCTTTGAGTCCCAACTCTTGATAAAACTGGATGGGTCGAAGTCCATCCACGTACCCTACACAATTTCAACGACATGGAGACAACTGAAGATCAGCATTCACGTTTGGCTATTCGCTGTGCCTGATTCCACAGAAGCTCTCCCACATCGATCCCATTGACTTCGTGATCCTTCTGAACGACAACATTGTTGATGACAACGATATGGTGTCGAGCGCCCATGTGAACTATATGTCCGTGATCCACGCGGTCCACACGAATGTATGCGCATTTCTGCTTGTATCCTCTAGTTTGAGACCCTGTTGGAGAAACCCATCGACAAGAACATGGTTTATCTGAGCTGTCCTCGCTGCAAGCAAGTGAACCCTCCATATGTGGTCCGGCCCGTATGCTCCTACTGCCGGTAGGATTGATCCCTGTCGTTGAGGCCGTAGGGATGGTTACGTCGAGCTCACCTCTCCGTTTTCCTTGTTTTCGACGAAAGTGAGGGACTGCTTCCATGTTTGCGGCGTGTGCAAGAATGATGCGTGTCAAAAGCAAGGTGTGGAGTGTCCCGTCTCCCTGTGCTTCTTCTGCAAGTCATGCGGCATCACAGCGACCTGCGAACGGTCCGTGCTGATGATTCTCCGTCCCACGGAGAGTACCAGCGAAATGAAACTTCAACTGAACAAACTGTATGGATACTTCACTGTTTGTTTATGAGAGTGAAATGAAAGTTACAGGAAACATCACAATTCGATAGATGAAGTACATCTTCCAATGCACTTAGCACACACCCCACGGACCACGCCTGCGCTCTGCAGGAGAAGCCATTGTATTCTCCGTTGTGGTTTGTCATTTCGGGAAGAGAATACCAGTCATCGAACTGGATGTACCTCATCGCTTCCTTCAGCATCCCATAGCAATACTACAGTCTTACAAGCACACAGCAAGTCGAACCTGCTTCAGCTCGCACTCGCTTTGGATGGAGGATGGCGGGAAATGAAGAACGGCTTCGACCATGAAGCCTATCACCCACACCCACTCCGGTCCCTATTCTTCATCCAATGTGGCACATATACGTTGTGGTAGCTCCACCCTCCACACACGGAGAGGTCGCCGTGGTAGCCCATCGCGTTGTCGTAGTAGCACCGGTAACGCGCGTCGGAGGGCGACAGTGTCTTCAGTCCCAGCTGGAGCGGTTCGTCGAAGAGCTGTCGAGCCGTTTCGAGGGCGAGCGTGGCGTGTTGTGGCTCGAACAGCTCGGGCATCACTCCCATGGCGATTAACTATGTCTAACGCACAAGAGAGGCACGCACGTAGTTGGGTCGAAGAGCGTCGTCTTCGTCGCGGTGCGTCTTGTTGTAGCAGTCGCGGTAATACGCGTCTTGCGACTCGGTTTCGGGAATGAAGAATGCCGACTCGAAGTGAGATGCAATTCGCTGAAACCACTCGGAGTACGTCCAGTGGGTTGTGAAGTGGGGTGCAGTGTTGTGCTGCTTAGCAGTTTCAGTGCCGTCGTTCTCTTCAATACCGTCGTTCTGTCCAGCATCTCCAGTACCACCATTCTCTTCAGCAGTTTCAGTACTGTCGTTCTCTTCAACAGTTTCAGTACCATTGTTCTCTTCAACAGTTTCAGTACCATTGTTCTCTTCAACACCCCCAACACCATCGTGGTGAATAACAACCCCAACCCCATCACATGAGAGCTCGCCTTGGTCGTGCAGCACGCTCAGCCACCGAACCGCTCGCGCCTGAAGCGCCACAATCTCGATCGCAGCGCCGTCGCGCGGTCTACGCCTAACACTCGTGTGTCACCCTCACGTCGCAGGAACGCCTCGGTTGCTGTACACGCCGTCGTCGTAGCTGCCCATCTTGTCCATCCACGTCCCGCAGTTCCACTTCTATTCGTCATACTGGAGCCGAGCCACACACGTTCCCGCCCAGAACAAAGCCGGTCTCCGGGTCGACACGAATGGAGATGTGAAAACCTTCTTCCGTCATGTGCTCGTCAATCTTCGGCGCACCGTCCTCCACGAAGTCGATTCCCCTCCCCAGCGCCTCCATCATGCGCTGAATCACGTCCTGCAGACGCACTGGCTCCTCCAGCTGGACCTCCTCGTTCAGAAGGCTGTGGTCGCCAGATCGCTTCACGTATTCCTCGACACACTACGACTCATTCCCGCCACGCTCGCTCACGAAGAGCCACCACCACGTGCTGTCGCGACTGTTGTATCGCGGACACGCCTTCTCGCCGAAGAGGTTACAGATTAGCGCGTGGCGGACGATCGACGCGTACTCCAGAAGAAGGGCCCGAGCCTCCTCGAAGCGGTGGGTGGAGAGAAGAATGCCCGAGAAGGCGATGAAGGTGTCTCGACCCCAGTGTCGCATGACGCCCTCAGAGAAGAACGGGAACCCGGCGGCGATCATCGTCGTCGCGTCCCTCGGAAGGCGGGAAGTGAACTGCAGCGTGGCGACGGCGAGCGAGGCGAGACTGGGAGAGACTTGCATCCTGTGGACGACGTACCGCTCGACGGCGTCTCCCAGCACGATCATAAACCGACAGAACTTCACGGGCTTGTGGCTCTTCGGGCAGGAGCGGACGTACTCGAACTCCTTCCGCAGCAGGCGTTGAATGGGCCGAAGCGACGGCCGGCAGTCCAGTCTGCCCAGCAGGTAGTCCAGCAGCCAGTCGCCCTGCCGGATGTTCTCCAGAAGGGGGTGGTCGAGGACGTTGTAGCGCACGATTTGCCGCACGGGCACGATGACTCCGAACAGTCCCGCGTACACCAGCGTGGTGGTGCCGTACTGGTTGTGGTGCTGGTAGAACGTGTTGTTGAGCGCGTTCATGCGCGAGACGATGGCGTCCTGGTTGGACGAGGACACCGAATAGCAGCTCCACCCGTTGATGGCGCGTTGCTCCTCGTTCGTGGTGAAGAGGAGATAGCTGAGGTCGGGGTACGACAGCGTGTCTTGCTGGAGAAACGCCTCGATCTCCTTGACCACGTCATAGGGGTGGGACGGAAGAGAAGCCACTCTGCTGGCGGTGGATTCGATGATGGAGCAGCCTACGACTCAGCGCGGCAGAACGCGCATACACTCCACGTAGTTGAGAAGGTGGTCGAAGGAGGCTTGAGAGCCAGAGTACACGAGGAGAACGAGCGACGAGCCGGGCGTGAACGCGTCGTTGAAGTGGAGAGTGGTGGTCTGAGGCTTGAACTCCATGGAGCAGAAGCTGTGAGGAGCACGACAGTTCATGTCGACTGCAAACGGTGTTCCTTTCAGGGTGGTCTCTGCCTCTTCCGACGCTGCTATCGCCTCTGCAGAGCCGCACTTCACGCTCACGAACACTCCAACCACCCTCCCCAGCAGTGTGATATCGATGGGATTGCTTGCGTGCTGCGTGAACGCGGTGTGGCTCATGCACACCACGCTGAAGAAGGACCCCGTGTAGCGCCGTTCGATGGAGAGAATGGCGGTGGAGGGGTAGTGGTGGACGTAGCGCTCGTGGAAGTGGTTCAGCGAGAGCAGCTGGTGCAGGTGGTTCATGAGGAGGCGCAGATAGCAGTTGTCGGGCAGTTCGATGGATGTCGACTTGTCCAGCGCGAGCAGTCCCGTTCGGAGAGTCAACAACGCGTCGTTGTTCCAGTCTCCGATCGCTTCGTGGGGGACGGCGTAAAGACGCTTCTCAACGACACTCGGGTTCTTTGGGTACCCCTCGTCAAACCCCTTGGTCGAGGCCGTGTGGGTGACGCAGAGCGCGTTCAGCACGGTGACGGCAGGAATCGCCGCCACGCCGTACAGCTCGAGGAAGGTCGGGTTGTCGTGAGTGATGTCGTACAGCACGGTGGGCAGCTGCGTGGTCACGAGACAGCACGGACACTCCCGGATGCCCGTAAGACTTCCCAGCTCCTGCCCTCCTGCTGCATAGAGCGAGTCGCTGTACCGCCGGATGTCGCGGGAGGGCGAGACGTTCTGGACGGTCTCGCGCACGATCATGTCGATGCCGAGCGAGCTGATGTACTGCTGGTCCACCGCCTGGTCCTGCGTGAAGAGCTCCGCGAGGAGGATGAGACGAGGGTTGACCGCCCGCGCGAGGGGAACGAGGGCCTCGAGGAGCGCGAGAGGCGTGTTGTGGCAGTTGTCGAGTCGGAAGCCGTCGAAGAGGAGGGCGCACAGCTCGATGTACTCTCGCATGATGGAAAAGGCGGAGGTGAAGCGGTGGTCCTTGTCGAAGTAGCGCAGCTTCACGCAGTCGCTCCAAATCACCATTTCTCGCCTCAGCACCTTCGTGTTGATGGCGTAGTTCTTGATTATCCCGTCCTCCACCAGCGATGCGCGCGTGCGGAGCGAGAGATTCAGCGGGTCGCGGTCGTTGTCCCAGGTCCACCCGTTGTTCACGCAGTAGCAACACGCATCAGCGTCCCCCTTCCCCGCAATGCTGTTGTAGCTGTTGCTGCGTCGACGGCTTGTGTCCTGCGTGATGTTGGTGAAGTACGAGTCGAGGAGAGGGTAGTGGAGAGAAGGGATTGGCGAGGGAGGGCGTCGTTCCAGAAAACGGTAGTGAATCCCGTTGCGGATGCTTGTCAGAATCGAGCTGATTTGTGGAGTCACCACGGTGGCTCTGATTTCGGCGTTCAGCGAAGCAATGACGCGTTCCAGCTGCGTGCGGTAAAGACAGTGGGAGGCAATTGCCCGCTTGAACGGCTCGACCCGAACCGAGAGCGGGAAGCGGTGTCCGACGTGTTCTTCGTGCAGAGCCTCCAGCAAGAGAGATCGAATCACGTCGTCCGGCGTGTGCTGGTCGGAGGGGTCGAAGGACTGGATGGAGAAGAAGGAGGAGAGTTCGTGGAGAACGGAGTCGACGCTGATGAGCCAGTACTCGTCGAAGTGGAGAGCCTCCACGACCTCCAGCGAGATGCGTCGAATCACTTCGTCCAGCTGTGACTCGGAGTTGATCTCAAAGGCTTCCGCTTCGAGAGAGCGAGATACGCGCGCTATCGCCAGCTCCAGCTCGATGGCGGGAATCAGCTGAGGCGTGTTGAGGTTGTTGTACGACATGTCGTAGTGCTCCTTCAGCACGGGGTTGTCGAAGCTGGTGTGGTTGAGCACGACGTCGGTCATGAAGAGGAGGTGATAGCGCTGTCTGTAGTGTTGTAGGTAGGAGTACAGCTGACGGTAGTGGTGCTTCTACGCGTGAAGAGGAGAAGCGAGGGAAACGCCTTGTTCGGAAATGAAGTGCAGTTTGGAGAGAAAGGCGTCGATGGCGGAAGAAGTCTCGATTGGCGGATTGGAGACGAGGAAACGAGGGTCGATGTCCAGGAAGTCGTGAATGGAGAAGCAACTGCCGCTGCTGCCGGCACGCTGCACTGGAGTCAGATGGATGCAGTTGTATCCGCACTATCTGTGAAGAGAGAGAAAGGAGTCGACAAGAAAGGAGTCGAGAAGAACGCCATTCCAGCGATGGAAGTCTCCCATGCATCCGGAGACCATGGATTGGATGCACAGACCGGAGGGTCCGAGCTCACGTCCATCGAGCTGAATCTACCTGAGAATGGAGTGTCATCACCTACAGCGTTCTGAACGACGTAGCGAATGTAGGGTCCCTCTTGCCATTCTTCTTGCTCGTTGTCGCCAGAACTACGTGAAAGAGAGTGGACACAAACTACGGAAGAAACGACGTCACGAAGGAAAACGCACCGCTCGACTCCAAATCCATGTCGTAGCGATAGGCAAAGAAGGAATCGTCGATCTCCATCTCCTTCCAATCGTCCCTTTCATTCGTCCGAATGAACGCCTTGCCCTGTAAATAATACGAAAGAGAGAAGGTTACAATGCATCCCTTCTCGATCTGACGCGTGATGATGAGATGACTGCCCCTTGGAAAGAGCAAGAGCGTGTTGTGAATCACGACGCCCTTTTCATCCAATTCAACGTAGAAGGTCATTGAAACACTGAGCCCATGTCAGTTTGACAGGTCCAGGGCGAAGAAGGCGCAGTATCGATGTACAGGTCATGCACTCTGCAAAGAAAGCCAAAAAGAGGAAAAGAAGAAGAGGAAAAATGCCTTAGCCGTGAATCGAACACGGGTTATCACGGCCACAACGTGATGTACTGACCAACTATACTACCAAGGCACTTGTTTCGCCTCCAACCCTGGCCTACTCAAAAGACGAACTCGTCACTCTCGCAAACAAACAACCCAAACCAAGAAACGCACACCTCACTTCAAGTCCTCCTTGTGCAAAAACTCCAGCACCTGCTTGTCATCCATGCGAGTCACCTTCTCTCCCTTCTGCGCCAGAATCTGTTCGATATTCGTGCTGTTGTCGTCGAAATACCCCAAATGGTCGGCAATCAAGTGGAGATTGTTGCAACCGGGACACCGAATCAGGACGACGCCGTGGTTGTACGCCTCCTTGCTGATCTTCCTCGCAGCACGCGTGTTGCACACTCTGCACGTGAACACGATAATCATGACGTCGTTTGTCGTTTTGGCACCGGGAATACTCGGCAGCACCTCCTACAGGATGAGAGATGGAATCAATACCCACATTGTCACGTGCATCCTTCGGTTTGGTCTCCGGCTTCTCTTCTGGAAGCGTTGCACTGCCTGCAAACCGCCTGAACAGCGCAGAGGGATTCCCGCTCACAGCCGCAGTACAGGCGCGACATGTGCACAAGCGAGCACTTGGAATCGAAACGGTACGTCTACGAGAATGAGAGGACTCTATAAACGGATCCCACAAGGGACTGGTTCTTGATACCGAGCAAAACCGCCTATTCCACTTCGAGAGAACGTTCTTCGAGGTCTTTGAAACGAGTCGCTGCATAAGTGAAAGAAAGAATGAAAGGAAAGAAAGAATGATCCATGAAGAGTCATCGAGAATAGGGTGCACAAAACAACTGCTTTTGTTCCTGTGCTATCGGAGAGAAGAGGAGTGTGCCTATTGACGGCGCATCCTCCAAAACGAATAGAAAAACGGCTGGCAAACGCTGGAAAGGATTCATGAAGCAAAACACAAAACACATCTTCGAGGAGCCAGTTTTCGGAGAAGCGTTTTGAAGAAGTGATCCGAGAGATTGATAATCAAGGAAATGCATAGTCACTGGAAGGGAGAGAGTGTTTGCTCAATATTCTAGACAAGTAGAATGGTATTCCGTTGTATGGTTTTGTCATCTTCCATAGGATCTTGAGTACGATGCAAGATACCTCTCTGTGAAGCATCACAAGTTTAGAGGAAACTTATCGAGAATCATTGCGTTGTCTCCCAGTGGAATTATGACAATGGAAACGGGCCATTTGGGAGTGACGAACAAATGGTTGTGGACGGAGGAGGTGATAGACATCAACCCTTCCGGCAATTCAGATGCGGGCGAAGATTTTGAGCTGCACCTGAAGAAGGGGAAGTGCGTAGCGACTCCGGATTCGTCATGCGTAGGGGCGAGCAAGTGATGAACTTCTCTACGGACAGTCTGAAGTCTTTGCTCTGCACCGCCAGACGGTATATGATGATGGCGAGAGAGGAGGACAGAGGAAAGATGTTTGCTGGCTACAAGATTGGCCGTAGCGGAGATCGGAAACCCGTTGAACTTAGCGCAAACGCCGGTGACATCGTTGAGTACGTGGATGGTACTGCCGTGTTGCACCCCTCATTTCCAGATCGTGAAGTCGCTCACTATCCCTACAACCTCATCAACACCATCGAGTTCCTCGAGGAGGACGGCGGTATGGCCATCAGCATCTACAACCGCAAGCGTGTTTACATCCTTCCCGACCGCGAGTCGTTCCTGAAGGATGCGATCAACAAAGCCAAGCAGTGCGCCGTTCCCCTCTCGAAGAAGAAGAAGGGTGGCTGCCTCGCCAGCGTTCTTGTCGGTGCGCTATTTGGTGCTTACCCGTAGAAGGAGCGCGAGTTCATCAACAACGACTTCGTTGTCGCGCGCTTTGACATCTACAAGAACACACCCCACCACACGGCTCCCGTGAAGCGCGTCATGCAGCTGACCGAGAACAACCTGCTGGAGCTGGACCCGGAGTCGCTGGTGATCACGTCGATGATCCCCCTCACGGAGATCACCCACCTCATTCGCTGCTTCGACGAGCCGCAGATGTTCCTGATCGAGTTCGTGAACCGCCCGACGCGCCGCTACAGCTGCAGCAACCGCGACGCGCTGCTGGGCGCGCTGCTGGACATCTGCCGCATGCAGGGCTTCAACGAGGCGATGATCCAGGTGGTGGAGACGCACCCGGGCATCAAGATCCACACGACGGAGCAGGACAACGCGGAGAGCATGGAGAAGACGTGCATGCAGGCGCTGGAGGACGCGGGGAAGGTGAGCACGACGGTCAACGGCGAGACGGTGCCCTTCACCAACGAGATGTTCAACGCCATCTGCGAGTTCAACGCCAACGTGGCGGGCTCGGGGCCGCTGTTCGCGATGAAGGAGAAGGTGCTGTGCAACAGCTACCTGGCGATCTACGACCAGATCCGCGCGTGTCTGGGCGACAAGAAGGTGCCGGAGAAGGTGCCGGCGGCGATGCTGGAGGCGATCTACCGTCTGATGCTGCGCACGGAGCTGCCGTACTACTTCATGCAGACGGAGGGCGTGATGGACCTGATCATGGACGCGCTGAAGAGCGGCAAGGAGGGCGTGGTCTTCTGGATCCTGGAGGTGCTGCGCGTGATCGCTCTGCCGTCCAACGACCAGCGCAACGAGGAGCTGGAGCGCGCGAACAAGGAGACGCTGCTGAAGGACGTGGTGTTCAGAGACCTGCTGATGAAGCTACTGGACGACTACGCGTTCAAGCCGACGGGCACCATCGTCGTGATGGCGCTGATGGAGTTCCTGGAGGGCATCCTCTCCAGCTACGCGGACACGACGGACCCCGAGGTGAAGCAGGACTTCCTGACGAAGCTGTCGAAGCGCCACACCATCCTGCTGTCGCTGTTCCACAGCAACTGCAGCGGCGTGACGATGAGCACCGCGCTGATCATGAAGACCATCGTCGAGGAGTCGCAGAGCGAGGTGGCGCAGCTGATGCAGGAGGCGGCGCTGGCGGAGGGCGTGCTGCTCCAGCACTTCTACAACGCCATCTACTCCGCGTCGGAGGACCAGCGCTACATCTCGCGCTACCTGGTGGGACTGTGGATGGGCGAGCACAAGGCGTCGCGCGCGCTGCTGAGCCGCATCGTCCCCATCGGCATTCAGCGCTTCCTCGCGCAGCCCACGCTGACGGAGAAGAAGGTGGAGCAGCTGCAGGCGGAGGAGAACGCGAGAATGCAGGAGAACAGCGACGTGAAGCCGTCGCGCGCCACCTCGCGTCTGCGCTCGCGCATCCAGGCGTCGAAGCGCGAGGGCAACGACCGCGGCAACTTCCAGCTGATGTTCTTCATGATGCTGCGCGACCACAGCACGTACACGGTGATCTGGAACCACGAGACGCGCAACGAGCTGAAGTCGGCGCTGGAGAAGGAGCTGAACAACCTGAAGAGAGCGCAGGAGAAGGTGACGGAGGACCAGCCGAAGCCGCTGTGGAACTACGAGGAGTTCTTCATCGACTACAAGTCGCTGGCGGACGAGATCGTGATCGACGGCTATTACATCAGCCACATGATCGACCAAGACGAGAAGGTGCAGCTGAAGATCGACAAGCCCGTGGAGCTCTTCCAGGCGCTGTACACGCGCATGCTCCGCGAGACGGACTTCGCGAAGAAGATCACGTGCGTGCGCGCGATGACGGTGCTGTACGACGCCTACGTGGAGAAGATCGGCACCTTCTACGAGACGAGGCAGATCCTGGAGATGATCGACCACACGAGCCACCGCACCTACCGCGACCACCTCATCGTGCTGTTCAAGAGCCTGATGAAGTGCAACGGCAACGTCGACATCATTCTCCGCGACCTCGACTCCTGCGCCGAGGTCATCATGGATCTCGTGTCCATGGCGCACACCGCCTCCGACACCGAGCTCAGAGTCTCCTCCATCCTCCAGAACTCCATCGTCCAGTCCGGACTGCTGCTCACCGCCGGTCCCGCCAAGTCGAAGGGCGGCAAGAAGGCCAAGAAGGAGAAGAAGGAGGATCCTCCCATGCCCAAGGTGGTGGAGCCCGCTCCCGATCCCGACTTCGACGATGCGGTGCCGCTCGGCGGTCCGGGTATGGCTCCGATGGTTCCCGCGGGTCTGGATGCTCCCGATCCTGATTTCGACGACAGCGTGCCGCTCGGTGGTCCGGGCATGGGCGCGCCTGCTGGCTTGGACATGCCTGATCCCGACTTCGACGACGCGGTGCCGCTCGCGGCGCCTGTTGCTCCCGCTCCCGCCCCGGCGCCTGCTGCGCCCGCGGAGGAGGAGAAGAAGGAGGACGAGGACGCGATCGCGGAGTGGTGGTACCTGAGCGGTCACGAGAAGATCGAGAAGGGTCCCGTGACGGTGTCTCGCCTCTCCACGCTGCTGAAGCGCGGTCTGATCAGCGACACCACGGAGGTGCGAAGCGAGCAGGGCTCCTACGCGCCGCTCAACTCCATCCGTCAGCTGCGCTGGCAGTTGCTGATGGAGGGCACGAGCTACCTGGAGCCCGTGGCGTGCGCGCTGACGGTGCTGGATATCATCATCCTCATCGTGAACCGTCACTCGAGCTACGCCGCCGAGGGCATTCTGAAGACCCCCATCCCGCGCGCCAAGCGCGTGTTCGGCCAGCGCAAGTACCTGACGTACATCGCGCAGCTGATGCTGGTGAACAACCCGACGCTGGTGGAGAACGCGGCGTCGGTGCTGGACACGATCACGGAGAACAACGAGGACGCGATGAACAAACTGTACCTGACGGGCGTGTTCTTCTTCGCGATGGCGTACTCGGGAAGCAACTTCCTGAAGATCAGCACGCTGCTGAGCCACACGCACCTGAAGCAGCAGTTCCGCACGTCCGCGGACTCGCTCACCACCGAGGTGCCGATCAGCAAGCGCTCGATCCTCGGCACGATCCTGCCCGAGTCGATGATCTGCCTGCTGGACAACTACGGTCCGGAGGAGTTCACGAAGAAGCTGCTGGGCAACTTCGACACGCCCGAGGTGATCTGGAAGTACGAGATGCGCAAGCACATGGTGGAGGAGGTGCTGAAGCACATCGGCGACTTCAGCAAGAAGCTGCGCGAGAACCCGACGCTGCTGTTCGACTACGGTCCGATCCCGCAGATCAAGTACCCCGAGCTGGAGGAGGAGATGTGGTGCCACAACTACTACATCGCCGCGCTGTGCGACGAGAAGCGCTTCAACAACTGGCCCATCAAGAAGCCCGTGGAGCTGCTGCGCGCCGTGCTGGACCGCTGGAGGATCGAGAACACGAAGCAGGCGCCCGGCGTCAGCGAGGAGGAGGCGTACGCCATTCTGGGCTTCGGTCCCGACCAGGAGCGACCCGACGAGAACACGCTGAAGAAGGAGTACCGCAAGCTGGCGCGCAAGTACCATCCCGATAAGAACCCCGAGGGTCGCGAGATCTTCGAGAAGATCCAGAAGGCCTTCGAGCTGCTGTCGAACACGCGCACGCGCACCGGCGGCCCCGACCCGGTGAACATCATGCTGATCCTGAAGGCGCAGCGCATCATCTACAAGCGCTTCCCCGCCAAGCTCGCCGAGTACAAGTACGCCGGCTACGAGTTCCTGCTGCCGCTGCTGCAGCTGAAGGAGGACGAGATGCTGACGGTGGAGCGCTGCCCGCAGCTGGAGGTGGCGTCGTCGCTGCTGTACTACACCTGCTCGTGCACGCCCTACAACTGCAAGGAGTTCATCGTGCAGAAGGGCATCGAGATCGTCGCCGCCCTGCTGAACCGCTGCACCATCGTGCCCGACACCAACAGCGACGACCCGCGCATCACCGTGGGCGAGAACCTGATGCACGTGATCGGCTACGCGGCGGGTCTGGAGGAGGGTCGTGCGGTGATGGAGACCATCTCGTACCTGCCCGTGGACATCGCGCGCTACCCGCTGATGCTGCAGTCCTCGCTCCTCGTCCAGTACGGACTGGAGGCCATCGCCAACGCCTGCTACTCCGCCGACCTGCAGACGAAGCTGCTGAACAGCACGTCGTGCGTGCTGTGGTCCGTCATTCCGCTGCTCTTCCGCTTCGACCCGTCGCTGGAGGAGACCAACGAGGTGGAGCTGGAGGAGAGCTCGCACACGCAGCACGCCGCCAACGGCAACTGCAAGCGCGCTGTCCGCGCCCTCGCCAACCTCGGCGGGTACGGCGCTGGCGACGAGAAGACGCCGCGCAACAAGGAGGTGCGTCGCTACCTCAAGAAGCTGTTCACGCCGCCCGTGGCGGACATGTTCGCCAACGACGACCCGGTGGAGCTGCTGACGATCCTCAACACGCGCAAGGAGGTGCCGCGCCTGATCTGGATCGGCGAGATGCGCGACCAGCTGCTGGAGTTCGTGCAGGCGCGCATCCACGACCAGGGCGAGACGGGCAACACCCACCTCGATATGGCGCTGGACTTCGAGTTCGACGCGATCAAGGACGAGCTCATCGTGGGCGACGTGTACGTGCGCGTCTACAACAGCCAGAACCCGAAGAACCTGGACCGCGCGGACGAGTTCTGCGCCGACCTGCTGGAGTTCATTCACGACCAGCGCGAGGGCGAGGCGGACGAGCTGGGGCACATGCGCGGCAAGTACGCGCCCAAGTGCAAGAACAGCTTCATGCAGATGACGCTGAAGGCGCTGTGTCTGGTGCTGACCAACACGAAGGACCTGGCGATGACGGTGACGCAGGACACGGCGATCGACGACCTGTTCAGCTTCCTCCAGCCCGACGAGAGCAACGAGTACGAGGAGACGGACCGTCTGCGCGAGGCGGCGATCGACGTGCTGAAGATCATCACGCCGATTCCGTCGTGCGCCAAGGTGATCGTGAAGGAGGACGAGATCCCGTGGCTGCTCAAGCTGCTCTACTCCGACTGCTTCGCGACGCGCATCCCCATGCTCGACCTCCTCACGCGTCTCGCCGAGACCAGCGACGCCGTGGCGGAGTGTCGTCGTCTCAACGTGGTGCTGCTGGGCCTGTACTGCCTGTGCCGCGAGCAGGACCAGGTGGGCGCGGCGTATCGCATGGCCGCCGCGAAGCTGCTGAACCGCATGTGCAACGACGAGAAGGAGGGTCCGAAGGTGGTGCTGGAGCTGCGCCGCTTCATGCCGCTGGTGCTGGTGAACAAGATCCGCGACCAGGCGGAGATCGTCTGCTCGCAGTTCGACTCGGAGCACGAGACGCCCGAGATCATCTGGACGGCGCACATGCGCGGCCAGCTGCGCCAGGCGGTGGAGGAGTTCGTCACGCAGTGGAGCGAGGCGATGTGGAACGAGGAGGAGTGGTCGCTGCCGCGCAACTACCACATGGAGTACCCCGAGCTGGCGCAGGAGCTGTATGTGGGCGGCATCTACATCCGCCTGTTCCTGAAGGACCCGAAGTTCCCGCTGCGCGACCCGAAGACATCGCTGGAGGGCTGTCTGAACCTGTTCTTCGTGGAGGCGAAGTACGAGCTGGACCGCCTGCAGGGCAAGGAGGTGAAGCGCAACGACGACGACGACAAGTTCGTGGACGCGACGCAGCCTGAGAACCTGAAGGACAACATCATCTCCACCATCACGAGCGGCATCGCGTGCCTGCTGAAGGCGCAGCCGAGCCTGTCCGAGCACGTGGCGATGCTGGACTACCCGAAGAAGCTGGTGGCGACGCTGAAGGTGTCGGCGAAGATCTCGCCGCGCGGCGATCTGACAATGAGCATCATTCGTATTATGCACGACGTGAGTGGTGGTTACAGGGTGTGAGGCGTAGATCGGTGGCGACAAGGTGTGCGCGAAGAAGCTGAACAGCAAGGACCTGTTCAAGGCGTTCAAGGCGCTGCTGGAGGAGCCGGGTCCGAACGCGGACTACATCATGGAGGTGGGGGAAGAAGGAGAGCGTGACGCGTAGACGTTCAGAATCATGTGGAAGGCGGACCGCAAGGGCTTCACGTCGACGGGCATGGACCAGAAGATGATCAAGTTCTTCATGAAGCTGCTGGAGCACCCGATGAAGGAGGTGAACGACCCGAACCTGACGAAGGTGAACATCATCAACGTGCTGAAGATTATGGAGAAGGTGGACGAGGACGCGGCGAGCCAGCTGGCGGAGATTGAGGAGTGGGAGCGCTACAAGCACCAGAAGCACGACCTCTTCGTGAGCCGCAACGAGGCTGCCGACCAGTTTATCGAGAAGAGTAATGTGATCTTGGCGTTAGAGAACAAGTAGAGTGTTGCTTGTCGTGTTTATTGGAAACAGCGCTTTGAACGGTTTCAGAAGACTACGATATCGTGTGGTATTCAGATTACGACCTCGAACAGTACTCAGACTACGATCTCGAGCGGTATCGGCTGCGACGATCGCGGGACGAGCGGTCGTAGGATCGGCGGTCGTATCGAGGGGAGCGACGGTCATCGTAACTACGACTACGATGAGACGAGCGGCGATGGTGGTGGCGAGAGGGACTGCGACTGTAACTGCGGTGGCGGCGGTGACTTCTTGACCGGCTGCGACGATCGTCGTAGCGATCTCCTACGGGTGACCTCGGGAAAGCGCTGCTACGTCGATCAAAGCGCATGTACTCCTTGCCCAAATCTATTCCTCAGCGCAACAATGCAACACGCACAAGCACCGGGCGTCGGCTTGTAGCCCACACTTCTCCTCGACAGTTGGCAGCGAATGACGCGAGAGCCCATATACACTCTACGCATTGACAACCCTTCTGCCCTAACTACTCTTCACGAAGAGCCGCTTCGGCACCGTCATTCGTTTCAAATGTTACAAATCCAAAACCACTACGAAATGAGCGTCGCGCAAAACCACAACCGATTCTCATTATATCTGTCCACGGGGATTTTGACTCCAGTTACCTTTCCGAACTTGGAGAAGATATCTTCAAGATCCCGCTCCAGGGTCCTCGAAGACAGGTTGCTCACATGTCTACGGAAAATGAGAGACAAAACACATAGTTCCCACAAGGTATTCCCTTCATTGCGGGCATTTCGTCCATCGTCGTATTCGTATTGCGGTTTTCCATTCTCATCTCTTCTGGGCTGCGATTCTTCTCTGGGCGCGGCGTCCGGAGAGGGAGCCTGGGAATGATCACTGTGATGGGACTCCTCTCTTTCCACTTCCGTATTCTGGGGCTCTGGCTCTGTTTCCATTTAAAAGAGAGTGCAACGCAGCTTGCGAATGGTTTGATTGAGTCCGCCGGGAATCACGGGAATACACAAGGCTTGGCGCGATTCTTCTGGCTGTCATGTGGAATAGAAAACGTTGTATCGTGCGTATTATTTGCATCCATGGTAGGGTCTTCTTGCTCTGGGGTCACCGGAATAGGCGAACACATTGAAACCCTATTTGGACTGTATCCAAACCACGCTTCGTGCTACTCTCGTTCTTCAGAACTTCCCCTCCGAGTCGGTGGAGAGACACAACAAACCGGAGGTCGAGTATCCGTAGGGAACTCTCCTGCTTTGTCATGTAGGTCTTCTAAGATATCCACGATGAAGCCCATTCTGATCTGCCGAACAGACCGTGAGCGATGTCTCATCGAGCCTTCTATCAACTCCCTGCGTGTCAGCATCAAAATCAAGCAGGCGGACGAGATGGAACGGGTCTTGTGCAGGAACTTTTCCCGGTTCCTCATGCAGCGTGCCGAGAGCTTCACCATCCTCCGAAGAAAGCCATTGGAGGTGAGTTCCCCGAGTCTTGTGTTATTCTAGGGCTACGACATCAGCTTCCTTATAACGTATTCCATTCTGGAGAACTACGACAGAGAGAAGATGATTAGCTTCATCATTGACTTTATGGAGGGCATTGACTCGGAGATCAGTGCGATGAAGATCGGAGTGAACGCGCGTGCGCGCAGTGTGGCTGCTCAGTTTATGAGACGTTTTGTATGACCTGTAACAGTATTGCCTGTTTCCCCAAAACAATCCAAACCCATTTGACATCTTATTCCACATCCTTCTGCGGCGCTCTCAACTTGGGGCCGCCCGCCTCCTTCGCCATGATAATCTGATCCACCTTGAGGATGGTCAGCGCAGCGTTCACCGCTAATCGCATCGCGTTCTTCTTCGTCGCGTACACGTCCATCACCG
>ERZ1106923.241-NODE-241-length-24223-cov-18.270357_pt1 | contig 24223 bp, 34 predicted proteins | sample MGYA00403657_ERZ1106923 | MGnify/ENA primary metagenome ERZ1106923 (study PRJEB35170, sample SAMEA104062425) | human gut metagenome | biome: human gut; feature: human-associated habitat; material: faeces | place: Denmark | collected 2012-06-19 ...
GAGAAGGTGTGCCTGAAGAGAGTGCCTGCTCAGCCTCGTGCCGCTCACACCGTGGTTCCTAGCAAGCCCGTCAAGACTGTGTACGTGCTTCCTTACGAGATCTTGGCGTAATCTATTGTTGTTGTTCTAGTAAGGTGCAGTTGCTCTGCTTGTTGCAACAAATGACGGTCACATGTCTGGCTTGCTGGAATTGAGGTATATGATAATCACGCTGATGTTGTCGTGCGAACCCAACTTCTTCGCCTTCTTCAACAACTCTGCGGATCACCATAGTGAGAGTGCGACCTACCCTGACAGCAAAGGTCGAGACTGTTGTCTTTCAGCAACTGCCCCCTAACGAAGTTTACACACGCCTGCGGAGGAATGACATCGAATAGGCCGTCACTTGCAGTGATAATGAACTCGTCCTATTCCTCATTACAGAACCATGCCACTACATCTCGCATACGATGTTCTTTACAGATATCGGGAACAGAAGAAATCAAGTCTCCCTATTCTCACAACAAAACCGGAATCACAAACACTGAAGTGCGAATTCCAGTAATACTCCTTCATGGTCTTGTATTCGATGTCTCCGAGCGAGCGCGTGACCTGCATCACGCCCATCACCCTCCCATTCGTTATCTGTCTATTCCTTATGCCACGAGCACACACGCACCCCCCAACTTCCAACACACGCCTCACTTCGTTCTCGTTGTTCGTGTCGTGACACACCGACAACTCGATGCAGGTTCCGTTTCGACACAGCACAGAGCGCGAGTCGCCACAGTTCACGCAGTAGATCGTCTTGTCGTACTTCGTGCTACTCTTAACAACAGCCTCCACTCTCACTTGATCAGAATCACGTTATTCGACGTGCAACCGCTGTAGAAGTGATTCTGCCTCGCCACCTCCAAGAACGACTTGTCCAGCTCCGCGTACGTGTTCACCACAGCCGTCACGATGTCCGTGGAGAAGGACGCTTGCGACACCAGCGTGCTGATAAACCGGTTGTTGATAAACTCCACGCAGTCGTTGCCACCGTGTCCTGAACGTCACACAGCCCTCGCTCTCACACCGTCAAACAAACAGAAGATGCTTGCGTTCATACGGTGTCCGTGGTTCTCCTGAATAATCCCGCGTGTCGACAGAAGCAGCGAGATCCGGTCCTCCATCGTCTCCCGTCCATTCTAACCCTCACTTCACACAACCGCCTCCACCTTGTCGCTGTCGAACGCACACACCAGATGCATGTCGGAACACACCATGTTCCCGCGCACCACACGCACCGGCGAAACTCCCTTCTCCAGAGGCTCGAACTCCTTCGCCATTTCCGTATCCAGCGACACTGGCGACGACGCAGGCGCGTCCAGGTTGTCGAAAATATGCCCTGATTCTTCCATCTCGCCGTAATCCGAATCACTACGACTCACCCACCTCTTTCACACGTACTCCGACTCGGTGCTGAGACGCGAGGTTGCGACTACAATTCATCTCGCACAGCAACCCGTACACTCGGCGTTCATCGGCGAGGAGATGATCTCGTACTTCTTCTGACCGTCGCTCGTGGTGCTCGTGGAACTCAGCCCGCTGACGCAGCTCGACTGGCTCGCCGTCCGCTCCTTGAACAGGTCGCTCGAGTGCCCCGAGTGTCCGTGCGTGGGCGTGACAGTGGGGTGTGTGGGCGTGGAGCACAACACGACTTCTCCGTTCAGGTTCCTATGCCTCAACACGTGCAGAGTCCGTCACTTCGTGTTCTGCAGCTTCTTCACGTAGTGGACGCGCTGAGAGTCGTCGTGGGAGGCGTCCGACGCCGAGGACTGTCGTAGCACCAAAGGATGGGGGGTCCCCAACTGCCCCGTCTCAAAGGTCCCGCTGACCACACCTCGTCCGACCAGCACGTGCGGAGGCGGCGAATACCCCGACGCAAGACTCTCTGCCTCCGCGTGTTTAAAGCCACCAGGTGTGGTGGTGAGCGAGAAGCTCCTGCTGGGCACGCGCGCCTCGTTCAACAGCGCGGCGTCGAAGCCACTCATTCTCCCTCGCTCCGAATCCTCTCGCGCGGAGGACGAGTTGGAGTGGACAGAGCGACCTCCAGGAGAGGGGCGTGGCGGCAGCGGCGGAGGCGTGGACGCTGCGTTGCTTTGCGAGTTGAAGAGCGCGGAGGAGGTTTGGGGAAGAGATGAGGAGGATCGTGAGAGCACGTGATGAGGCGAAATGCGCTTGTCGCTGGGGTAGAGACTCATTGTGGAGGCCGTGTTCTGCTGACTCGCGTCACGCAGTGGCGGCTCTTCGGTGGAGCGAGAGAGCTGAGAAGGGTTCTTCGGCAAGAACTGTGAGTCCAGCAGCTCGTTCTCTTCTCTCGAAGAGGCGTGCAGGGGAGAGTTCTTCTCCTCTCGCAAGGAAGCGTGTAATGGCGAATCCTTCTCTCGCAAGGAAGTCGTCACAGAAGAGTTCTTCTCCTCTCGCAAGGAAGCATGAAGCGGCGAGTTGCGCGCGCTCAGATTCATGCTGTGACACATCGTGGAGGCACTTTCTCGCCGCTCGGGAAACAGTTCCTGATCTAGTGACTGCAGGTCCATGAAACTGTTGCTATGGAAGCGATAGTTGCCCTGCTCGCGTTTCGCCTTGATCTCCAGAATCTGCTGCATTCGCTGCGACGTGGTGATGGGGTTGCTGTAGCCGAGTGGTCGGAAGGAGGGCAGGGCGGAGGTCTTGAGCGGACTCAGCGTCAGTGAGGTCGTCTTGTCAACTACGCGTGAAGGAGAAGGAGGAGGCGATACTTCGGTTGATGGGGTAGAAGCCGTCCATGGTGACCCACTCGTGGTTCATAATGTCCTTGATGGAGATACGCGTCAGAGGGTTCTTGTCTCTATACGTCACACAACAACGTGATGATTACAGCATGCGTTTGAGCAGGTCCTTCAGCGCGTAGTCGTACTGAATGCACTTGTGGTCGTAGTTCGGCTCCCTCAGCAGGATGCACTCACTCAGCTTCTTCAGGTTGTCTCCCACGAAGGGCGGCACTCCGGTAACCATGGTGTACCTACGTCTCACCACGCCACGCAGCAACCCACAGCAACACGCCCAGACTCCACACATCGCGACTCATCCCGAAGTTGAACGCTGCCGACACCACAGAGGACGACGTGTGCTTGCCGAGTCGCTTGCGCACGGTGGCCTTCGCGTTGGTGATGATGTTAGAGTTGTACACCTCAGGCGGCATGCTCATCGGCGTGCCGTAGATCGAGGAATCCCTTGGGGTGAGAACAACGGAGAAAGCGAACCCTTTAAGACTATTGTATGACACGCCGAAGTCGATAATGCGCACGCGATTCTCGTTCCGCTCGATGATCTCCGCCTTCTTCTGACGGTAGAAATGGTCCATGTTTTTGTCACTATTCGATCACTCCGCCTCTCGAGTCTCACATCACGTCATAACGCTTCGGACTCAGACACTCTTCGCCACTCAGACACTGGTTCTCCACCTCCGTCGTGTCCGTACTCATCACAGAAGCCTTCGGCGACCACGGCGACTCGTACAGCATGCTCTCCTTCTCGTACGGCGGCGTGTTCAGTCCCGAAGACAGTCCCGGGTTGCACTCCGCAAAGTGGGTGATGTCACACTCCTCGGGCATCTCCTCCCAGTTGTTCTCGACCATGACGTTACTCACCTTGAGGTCGCCGTGGACGATCCCCTTCGAGTGCAGGTAGCACACGCCCTTCAGAATCCCTCGGAAGACCTGAATCGCCTTCGTCTTCTTGATCGGGGTTTGTGGCGTTCTGTGAATGACCGAGGGAACGCACCATTACGCGGATTCCTGCATGATGATGTGTCCGCGGATCAGCTCCTCCACCAGAATGAAGTCGTTCATCTTGTTGTCCACGATCACCTCGTTCAGCTGCACCACGTTGGGGTCGTCGAGGTCCTTCAGGATGTTTGCTTCCGTGCGCAACGACTATGGGTGAGCGAGATTCGGAATCGGGACATCGATCGCGTTATTGCCCCAAAACCGGTATAGCTTGCTGTTCGGCTTCACGGACTTCATGTGTTTGTTGATCGACTTGAGCGCGTAGTACTTCCTGTCCTTCTCCGCGTAGCACGAGTAGATCTGCAATTGAGGCGATTTCCGTCACACCACCCTGCTGTTGATACCAGCGTAAATCTCCTTCAGGAGCGTGTACTGGTTGATGCACAGGTTGTAGTTCGCGTCGTTGCTGACCACCAGCTGCACATTACGCAATCAGCTCACAGCCACGTCCATGGTGAAACGCACGGGATCCTTCCGGGGCGTTCGCGTTTCGGTCGTACTGGCATCTGGAAACACGTCGGCGGCGTTGCTCTGGAGACTGCTGTGAATCCACACCATCTGCTTCCAGTTGCGCGAGCACAACGAGCGGCGAAGGTACTAGGAGTAAACAAGACGTGTGGAGGCGACGAGTTCGTACGCCTTGTTCTCCTCGAGGACCGTGCGCACGATGGCTCCGTCGAGTCGAAGCGCGATCACCTAGAGATGAAGAGAGAGGAAAGAAAGCACGTTGTCACTGCTGACGCAGTAGTACTCGTATCGATTCTTGTTGTAGATATCCGTCTCGCCGATAATCGATCCGGTGTATCTAGGGTTGAAGGAATGCAGACGCAGAGCACAGCTTTTGGAGCGAGTTGGAATTGCCTCGAACGTCGGTTTGGATGAATTCCACCGTTCCCTCCACGATAATGAACAGGTAGCGAGGAAGCTCTCCCTGTGAAAAGAGAATCGAGTCCTTCTGGTAGGTGATCTCCTCCAAGTTGTTGAGCATGTAGTTGCGCTCTTGCTCGGTAAAGATGCTCCCGAACAGATTCGTCTGCTTCAGCACGGAGAAGTACGGCAGGCTGGAGTACTTCTCACACTCGCACTAGCTTATAATGCGATAACAGACATGGCTACCTCCGGGAGACGCGGTGACAGGGGTCCGGACGAGAGGGGAGACTGTTCGGAATCGAGATCGAGTCCGTTCAGATTATCCATGTCAATCTAGGATCAAGACAACTAGTGGAACAAACGGGAATGATCTCTTCTGACAGCTCTCCATTGTCGCTCACGGTCGAAGAGGAAGAGGAGCGATAGGGATGGAAAACGATACTAGATGGATCCACAATTTCGTGCGTGTGGGATTCGTCGTCGTTTACGCTGCTGTCGAATGAGTTGTCTCGCTGAGGCGGCTCCGGAGTCCTGCTGTATGTCTTTTCCTCTTTGGCATCTCGCACGATGGAGGATAGCCACTCACGCGAGAGCATAGCAAAGAAATGGATCGATCGGGTATTTAGGATTGTTAGGGGTCTTCTCGTTGGTTATCATGGGTTGGCTGTGAACAAGCGGTTTGAATGGATTCCCAGTAAAACCCACTTCCCCTTTGGTTTCCTCACCGCCTGCACCCGGTTTTCCCATGAGCTATTCCGATTCGATTGTGACCGCTACCCAGTTCATCAACGAGAAGAAATACGACGAAGCGACGAAAGAACTGAACGCCCTCCTGGAGTCATCGTAGTTGCGCTGTGGCGTGGTTTACGCGTAGAAAGGAGATCGATGATGCGACGATAGAGAAAGCACACGCGCTCGTCTCGTCCCTGAGCGACTCTTTTGAAGACGAAGACATTCTTTCCGAGAACAACTGCTTCCACAAGGATGGACCGGTTCTTCCTCTGCTGAAGAAGATCGCGGACCATTTTGAGGAGAAGGAGGCGAAGAACGAAGATCTTGTTGCACTGTATGACGACATCTCCAACTATGCCGGGATTATCGCCGATTTCGATATGGGCGCCGAATACGCAAAGAAGTGTGTGAAGATCGCAGAAAAGGGATCGGATCCTGCAATCACGGCGGATGCCTACTTCTCCTGCTCGAATTGCCTTCTGTCTGCCGCGTTCTCCATTGCTGCGAGTGCGCTCGACCTGATCTATTCGGCGGACAACGAGGAGCACGCCGTTGACGTCCCTGATGAAATGAAGGAGAAGTGCGAGGCCTATACCGCCGAGGCTGTCGATTTCTTCCATCAGACATATATTCTCTATTTGAAGCTGGCTATCGAGGGAGCTGCGAAGCTGGGACTCGTGGAGGCTGATTTGGCGAACAAGCTGGACGACGACCACATCACTGAAACGGTGGATACTCTCACGAATGCCCTCGACAAGTCGAAGATGGAAAGCGAGGAAATGGAGTCCATTCTGAACTACATCATGATGGCGACCGAAATGAACAAGCAGGTTGTTTTGCGTGACTTGTCTGATGTGTAGTGTGCGGAATTCGACGGCGTGTCCTTCGAGGAGATGATTGAGAAGGTGAATGCGTCCATGAACGGCGACGACTGCTGCTGCGACGACTGCCACAGCTGCGAAAGCGACTGCAGTTGCAAGGAGGAGGAAGGGAGAAGCGTTGAACATGAAGAGCCCGAGGCCAAGAGGGCAAAGCAAGAATAAATGTGTGGAACAAATAGTGGTTACATTGTACATTGCTGTTTGTTTGACACATCTATGCAAATGGGCACGCTCAGGCAATTCCCCTTTCGCGCAATAAAGTACACAAATTTCGTTCGGAGGGTATCGATCTACACTTAAGGAATGCGAATTCGCATACGTCGAGGACAAAGAACTGGTGCGACTCGATCACGAGAACAGACCCACGATACAGCAGCTCCATCGCAGGTGCGTTACTATCAAGACGAGACTCGCTTGCGAGTTGATACACCTCAGCGATCGCCGTCACATTCCCCTCCACTCTCATCTACAGCGTTACGCCGCGCATGCAACGACTACCGAATGCAACTTCTTGTCCACATCCAGAATCGTCATAGAGAGACAAAACGACGCGCAGTCCCAAATCATCTCCTTGCTCGCAATCACATGCTTCTGATTCACCACGCTCTCCTCCGCGGCGATGTGAACCACGCCGTCGTCCTTCAGCTCCGCGACGTCCTTCAAGGTCACAGCGAAGGAGTACATGTAATCATCTCGCCAGCGACGCAGGGTTATCGACTGTCTCTGCGAAATGGCGATCGGGATGTCCGCCGAATACGAGTAATACGACTCGCAGAACGGCTGGTGCGATTCCGTCACCATTTCTGGAAATCCAATAATCCCCTGGAAATTGAACGCGTACAACTCGCCCGCGTCGTCAAACCCCCGCCTCTGGTACAGCGAGGTGATCAGCGGAGCGGACAGGGATATGGGATGGTTGTCCGCGGCGCGTGGAGGGTTGAAGGTGAAGCGAAGAAGGTTGGAGAAACAGGCACCTGTCGACGACTGGAGGATCATCCACAACAACTGATTGCCCGAGAGCGAGGACTGCGTCTGGGGGTCATGAGAGGAGGGAAGGGTTACGTCGAGCACTACGGAATCTTCCGATGTGATGGTGAAGTTCTGACCGTGTTGGAGAACCCGGTCTCTCGAGGGACGGTTGCCGTGGCGGTCACGGAGTTCGGGGTAGAGGGTTAGCAGCACGGGGTAGGCGGGAGCGTGAACGATGAGCGTGAGGAAGAGATGCTGATCCTGGGATGATGAACTAAGGAGATCGATGGAGCCGGGGAGAAAGCACGCTACGAGTTAGAGAATGGAACTGCGAGGACAGGGAATGGTGAAATCGAAGGAGTAGACATCGCTGATCTCGTCCTTCTTTCTCATGATCAGCCAAGAGTGGTAATCGCCGCTGCTCTCCAGGGAGCCGATGTAGAACTGGGCGCGCTCGGCAAAACTGCCCGCATAGAAGCCCGTGGCGAGGATCTCCGACGCGCTGCGAATCGAACGGACATTGGTTCCGTTGTGCTTCTCTATCAAAAAGAACACATCGGAGGGCTCCGAAAGAGTGCAGGAAAGGAGGCAGTTGTCGTTGTCGAACACCAAGTGAGGCGACCACATGTGCATCGAGCTGGACTGCGATGCCTCGAAGATGGGGACAGTCACTATCGGAGAACGACACAGCGTGAGGGGATCTTCGGCAAACAAATAGATGCCGTACACGCCCTGATCGCGAATGCGTACGGAGAAGAGTCCATCCGCATCCGTAACCGTTGATTTCCCCTCGTTCTTCACGCGTTCCTCATGGACTGCGCCTTCAGCGTATGTCTTCAAGTAGTGGACGACCGCGTTCTTTCCGTAGACAATTCCACTGATGAGATAGAAGAAATCCTCTGCCGTTATTGCTTTCACTTCCAGGAAGAGTTGATGATCGTTGCAGTCTATCTGCCTACTCGTTACATGACGAAGGATAAGATGACGAGGTGGACGCGACAGCGATGTGCGTTCGTTGACTCAGACGGTGTTCTTCACTGTTCTCCAGGTATTCGTTCTTTCCGACTGAGTATATGACCAGGGGAATCAGATACGCGAGGAGAACGTTGAATAGCAAGTTCATTTTGCAGGACGTGAATCGACTGGGGAGGGGAACGACCGTGATGCAACAAACACGATTTGTCTAAAGGGACGCTGCCACTTCACACTTCACAATACTGTCTCCAGGGATAACCACTCTTCCCGCATTTCGAGAGAAACGCATGGAGGGATCATCTAGCAGGTGAATAGAGCAAGTCGAACCCACTGATGTGGAAAGTCTCCTTCGCGTTGAACAGAATCACATCTGCCGAAGAGTCGATCGACTACACGCTCACTCGGAGCCGTCAAACCCCACTTCCAATGACCCCGTGAATACGCGTCCATCCGTGATTTCAATTCGCACCTTCTTTTGGAGGATATCGCGGATCTTCTGGCAGTTCTCTCCTCCTTCCGTCAGATAAGAGTAAGACGGTTGAGCGTCCTCTGAGCTCTCTGTCATTGTTCTAGAGAGAATGATGTGATACCCGAAGCACTACAGTGAAATTGTGAACTCCAGCGAAGAGAATTGTGATGAATCAGTGAGTTGTGAGTCTCTACCGTTATGCTGTTTCTTTTCTGCGGGGATGCACAGCATGACGGTTTGTCTCTTCTTCGCTATGTATTTCACCATTGTTGACAGGAATGCGACGGTTCAAACATGGAATGGATGAACTACAGAATGGGAGTAGGAGAGGAGGATTCAGACAATTCTAGATCATCTGTCCTGCTTCGGAACCAAACACGAAATTGCCGTTTACAGAATGGGTGTATTTCATTATTGATGCGTACGTGAGTGAGTAGGAAGAGGATCGTGATATCAACCAGGGAGCAGCCACTGAGGAGAACAACGCAGAGAGAGGTGATACGAAGTGCTGGATGTGATAGGTAGTGGTGATTGCGAATGAGACGACCGAGAGTGGAAGTGCGGAAGCGGAGAGTCATTCTTCAGTTGCAGAAGACGCAAATCAGGAGTCAAACGAAGACAACGAGGAGGTGCTCTTTGTCCGCAAGAAGAAGACTCCAGAGGCACAGGAATCGATTCAGGAGCAAGATAGCAGAGAGGAAGAGCCGAAGGAGGAGAGTAACGGTACACAGACCGATTCGCTGTACGAGTTGGATTTGAGCAATTCACAACAAACAATGGACGACGTCACGGTTTTTGAGCCCATTCGTGACTCGATTCCCAACCTCCCTCCCAAAGCCCTTCAGTTGGTGAGACAGGCGAAGGAAGCGGAGGAGCAGACCAAAATCGAGGAGGCAAATGAGAAGGAGAAGCACGCCATAATGGTGAAGCTGCTGCACTCGAAGCTGGAGGAGCTTCTCAAGAAGCAGGAGTACATCAACTCGATTCAGAGTCAAATTGCCAATCTCGATGCCCCTGCTGCGAAAGACGTTGCCGTATTGCGAGATCGGATTGACAAGTGTTCCAAGTCGAGTCTAGTGCACGGAGTGATGCATAGAGAACACGACGACGTCGAAAAGACGTACGAGGCGGCAGTGGAAGCCTACGAGAGCGTTCGGACGGTTCAGAGCCAGCTGGAAGAGCAGAAGAGCCAGTTGGAGGAAAAGAAGGAGGTGGAGTACTTCGAGTTTAAGAATCGGCAGCTGCAGAAGCTGAAGATGATCGAGGAGGAGATTCGAGACCTGCTGTAACGACTGTTTGCTCAGAAACACAATTCGATACAAAGAAGTGCCACTTCTCAGAAGCACTAGAGTTTCACTTGCTCTTCAGTGCGCTCCTGGATTAATTCTTCCGATTTCTTCTTTATGAGCGGCTCCGTACTGACACTATCCCTCTCACACTTCCTATCTCCTATCCTTGGGGAATTCGGCCTGTTCCCGCCAATACTCATTTCGCAGAAGGGCTGATGCTCGGAAGCGTTATACACACTCGGCAGCGACTGGTAGGTGTCATCTCCAGACGCGTACACCGACGACGCTGTATAACTCCCTCTCGGCGACCTGGGACTATTCCTCATTTTCGGATACGGAATCGATCCAGGCTCGCTGGACATCTTGACTACCTGCTCCCGACCCGTCTCCTCCGAGTGCGTCTCACACGATGGAGGATTCATGACGATTTCGGAACTGGGCTCCGACGTCACTTTCCGAAGATCACAGACGTCGGGAACCGGTTCCGATTTCACTTTCCGAAGATCACCGACATCGGGAGCCATTTCCGACGCTGCGTTGCTGCTCAGAAAGTGTTCCACCTTGCTTCTCATCTCGCTTATGGCAGAAAAGAACTTCTCCTTGTTGTACAGAATGGTCGACCGCGAGATCTGGGAGTGCGTTCTCGTCAGCACGCGAACGATCTCTTCGTTGTCGCGTATCGCCTTCACTTGCTCCAAGTACTGCTCGATCATCGCGTCCGCCTTCTTCATCTCGCCCATCATGTTCTCGTACAACTCTTCATCGCAGCGCGTCTTCTCCAGCAGAGACGTGCAGTCCCATAGAATGTCTAGGCGTCAGCCATGCACTCGAGAGGTACGCTTCTTCGCTTGAACAAGCTCCTTGCTGCCCAGTTGAGAGTAGTGGTGCTGTCTCATGCTCAGGAACTCCTCCGTGCATGTGACGAAAATCGAGCCTTCTTTTGGCTCAGCGGCAAACAACGGCATTTCGCTCTCAGGCGAAAAGACGCACACGCCCTTCAACTTGGCATCGAAGAAGAGACGGTCTCCCTTCAGCAGCAGGTAGCTGATTCTGGACGCGCCAATCGCCACTTCCTCGTCCATGTTGGCAGTGAGCGAGAGCGTCTCCTTCTTCATCACGGACTTCATCTGCTCCAGCAGGATCTCTTGCAGCTTCGCCCCACGCATGCAGCCTCCAATGGGCACGACGGCGTCTGCCTTGATGGCCTGCTTCTCCATGAACTACGAATGAGCCGGAACGCACAAAACAACCGCCACACACTTCGCAACGCTCTGGCGGAACCGGTCGAACAACTGCTCTGACTCGCACTCCGCGTCAAAGCAGGCAGCAGTGAGCGTGGTGTCGACGTCTCCCTCTTCGTTGTCGCCGAACACGCTATCCACCGTCACATTCGTGTCGGGGACCACTAGACATAACGATGAATCATCGCACCCACTCCCCGAGCACAAGGTGCACTTGGGCTTCTCGATTCCCTTTCGGAGGCGGAGGAAGGCCAGCGGCTCTTCCAGCTTCTCCTTGCGCGGGTCGGATTGCATGAACGCGTTTATCATCGCGTTTGAGAAGTCCCTTCCTCCCAATGCATCCGTGACGGATGTGTACAGAAGCGTCACTCGGTTCCTCTCCAGCTTCAGCACGGACAACGTGAAGAAGCAATAGCCGCAGTCAGGAACAACGACGTAGCTCTCCGTGGAATTCGCATCCGTCGTCACAAAGTAGCCATACGCCAAGGCGAACGATATTATCGAGTCCACGAACGTCGATTTGGGCAGATTATACGAATCCATAGTGTATTGCAGGAGATCGACTTGGCACGGTCCAAAAATCGAGGGGATCTATGCGTCATAGCAATGACCATGTGCCACCGAAATGACAGGCTTCAATTTCGACAGGAATTCGGTGCTGCTCTGTTTCTGCATGAAGCCGAACATCGATGTGTACAGCTTGTTGTCCTCCTCGATTGTTCGGTAGAAGGCGTACCACAAGATGTATCCGTAGAGCGACAAGAAGGAGAAGGACTGGGAGGACTCCTTGTTTCCAAGCCGGATGCGGACCAATCCATTCTCGACGAAATAGTCGTTACGGGAAAACGTCCACTCGCGCGATAAGTCTGCGTCACTGTTGATTAGCGTCAGGGGCAGCAATGCCGTTGCTGTTATGTTGGTCTTTTCCTACGCATCACGGAACATACAGGATATTGCGATTTTAGCATGATCTGCCACACCAATCAAGTGTTTACCCAAAACGATGGAACAACTACGGAATTAGCAGCGAGGAATCGGAGTCACTCAAAGAGACGCTTGCCCAGATCGGTGGCTAACACGGTGTAGTTCGATGCCTCGTGGGATGTAGGATCCGACCTCCACACATATCCCACTATGTTGAACGATCCGATATCTATCCCCAAGATATCTTCGTCTTCCATAATTGTGCGTTGCTATACACTGAAGAAGAAAAACCCGTTGTTTTGGGCATTACTCAAATCCGCACTCCAGTCCAGTGAGACGCAGCATGTGAAATGCCGACTGTCGGTGAGTCGGAAAAGCCACACGGGACTGCGTGGTCGCAGAAACCGTTGATTACTCATTCCCTGAACGATTCCAATACATCGCTCTTTCCATCGAGAAGCACGTAAGAGAATCAAAACAAATGGAATTCGGCGTGTTCTATGGGTTCTTTACAGATGGCAACGATTCATCGATGTGTTCGCCGCAGTGCAACATAGTGTGACTCGAGGAGTGTAAACACAAAAGAAACGACGAGATGATCCCATGCTCCCCATTCGACTCAACGAAGTGGCTCCTTCACTCGTGGGAGAGTCTCCCTTTCAACCCAGGCAACAACAAGGCCAACAGCCTCCCAGTCATCACTCTCTCGCATGCGTCTCCCTATGCATTCCGCTATCCAGACACCGGGATTCGGCTGAATCTATGGAGCACTGACTCGCTCCAGAAAACAACCCTTTTCCGAACAGAGAAACGGGAGAAATCATGAATGAGGGCGTTTCATTCAGCTGAAAAGATTGACAATATTTTCTTATTCTGCGCTTATCATGCAAACCATTTTGGTAACTGGAGGAACAGGACTGGTCGGAAGAGGTATCCAACTCGCTTTGGAGAGAACCAAGGGGGATGGCAAACAAGCCAACGAGAACTGGATCTTCCTCAGCTCCAAGGACTGCAATCTGCTGTAGGAATCTCTGCTAGTGGCTGAGGTGTAGCGATCGTGAAGCCTCTCGCGCGTGCTTTGAGAAGTACAAGCCCGACTACGTCGTCCATCTTGCTGCCAAGGTCGGTGGCCTGTTCAACAACATGGAGCACAAGGTCGAGTTTTACAATGATAACATTATCATGAACATGAACGTTATGGAGCTCTGCCGTGAATTTAAGGTGGCCGTTCGTTGTGTAAACTGATCGCTAGGTGAAGAAGCTCATCTCGTGTCTCTCGACCTGCATTTTCCCCGACAAGACTACCTATCCCATTGACGAAACGATGGTGCACAACGGTCCCCCGCACTTCTCCAACGAAGGCTATGCGTACGCTAAGCGTATGATCGAGGTTCTTGACCGTCTGTACGCCGAGGAATACGGCTGCCACTTCACCGCCATCGTCCCGTCGAACATCTACGGTCCTTACGACAACTTCGAGATCGAGGGCGGTCATGTCGTCCCTGGTCTGATTCACAAGTTTTACAAGGCGAAGGAGGCCGGCGAGCCCGTGGTGGTCTGGGGTTCCGGCAAGCCTCTCCGCCAGTTCATCTACAACATCGATATGGGTGAACTCATTCTCTGGGTGCTCCGCGACTACCCCGAGATCCAGCCGATCATTCTTTCTGTCGGCGAGGACGAGGAAGTGGCTATCAAGGATGTGGTCGACTACATTGCCGACGCCATTGACTACCACAACATTGTCGTAAGGAGTGGGTGGTGTGCATGACGGAATAGTACGACAGCACGAAGGCTGACGGCCAGTACAAGAAGACCGCTTCCAACGCGAAGCTGAGAAAGTACCTTCCTGACTACAAGTTCACTCCCATGAAGCAGGGCATCAAGGAGACGGTGGACTGGTTCGTCAAGAACTACGATAGTGCCAGAAAGTAACTATCTTGCGCTGTGTTTGTTTAGAATCCTGTTGAGCCGAGTCTCGTGATTGCTTCTTTGACATGGAGAGCGTCATAAACGCACAGCTAGAGCGCACTTTCAGGGAATTCCAGGTGCTTGGCGAAGTGAAGAATTGCGTCCAAGATCTTATCACCCAACTGGAGCTGAAGGAAAAGGACGCTGTTATGTTCGTGATGGCGCGGCGTTTCTTAAGAACTAGAGAGGGATTGACGAAACAGCTCAAGCAGCTGAGAAAGGAGAATCAGATACTGGAGGAGTCGAATTCGCGTTACAGCAAGCTGCAACTGATCGAGGCGCAAGTTGTCTGCGTTCGCGTCCCTTCACGCATAGGAGTGCTACCAGCTGCAACAAGAATTCCAAAAGGAATTGAGCGGCATCCAGACAGAGCTGAAACGGACGGCGAGGTTTGCATTCTCGTAGTCGATCATTTCCAGTCTGGAAGCCAAGCTGAAGGAGAGCAACGGAAAGATCGACGAAATGAACCTGCTTCTGAAGCGCGTTCAAGACATCGTCACCGATCGGGAAAAGCAAATCGATACCCTCAAGAGACAGGTCCGCATCGTCCGCTATGCCTATATGAAGTGGTGTGCTGTGCTTCCGACTCATGTACAGTGTCATTTGTCCCTCTCTGAGCAAGCCCTGCACCGCCATCTATCACTTCCCTCCCTCGATTCTCCTCAACATCTTTTCCTATCTTGACGTCATTCTTCTTCTCCGCTCCCATTGTAGTCATCCTCCGCAGTGGCCTTTGGCTCTTCCCACGAACTCATGCACAAATGCTACCAAGCGTGCTTGTCCGGAAGCACCCGCATTCGCGACCCGAATACGCTCATGAAGGCAGATCACCAGATTGCTTCTCTGCGCGTCCTTTCTCATCCGATGAGTCACGTCTAGGAAGTGATCGCAGACCTCACTTCAGAGGCGCAGGACATGCAAGTTGCGGTTCGAGAAGCACCTCGGTGTGACGTGTAGAAGTTCGACATGGAGAAGCGCATTGATGAGTTGGAGGAACAAACAAAGGAGCAGGAGAGGAGCATCATGAAAGCCAAGTCCGATCTGAAGGCGGCGCACAACCAAATGGCGAGTGACAAGGAGGTCAAGTACTATCTCGATGAGAACTACTCCCGCATCTCTCAGGAACTGAAGTGGCTGCGTTAACGGAGTGTCACGCATAGAGAGAAGGACGCGTTGATTCGCCAGATGAAGGAGGAGTTTGCAGATGCCATGAAGCAGAAGGATGCGATTATTGCCGTTCGCTTCGGAGTGGATGCGTTAGACGTAGGAGAATCGGCAGCGGTATATTGCGGCTCTGAAGCAGAATAGTTGAAGCATTCGTGTTTTCGTGTGTATCCCTCGTGTTTGTTGGATTCGCGGAAATGGTCATTTGTTTCCATTTTCACCATGTCTGAAGACAATTCCTTCCCAGAATCAACGTCGCTGACAACACCGACTCTCTCCATCTCGTGTTCCTTCATCAACTTCGACGGGATTCTGCTGACAATGAACGAGTCCTCTCGTCATTCCCTGAGACAGCTGAAGCGAAGGGTGTACAAGAAGCTAACAGACCTGGATCCCTCTGACTTGGAGTCCGTCACCAGCACAGGCACGCCCGAGGATGTTATCTGCGTGAATACATCGCCCTCGGTTGTATCAAGCAACTCGGTGAAATCGACGAGCATTCATATTGACGGTACCCCGTGTTATTCATTGCTGATGTGAAAGGCGCGACCTCTCAAGTGGATTCTCTCAAGCAGTTCATACTCGACAATCCGCGCTCCGTGATGAAGGCGCGATTGTTCTGCATGGGAAGAGAGCTGAAGGATGGGTGCAGCATCAAGCGTTCCTGTGTTCATGGATTCTCACGCTTAGAAATGAAGCTGCCTTGCTTCCCAGACGCTCCAACGCCGATACAGTTTATGCTGAAAGCGGACCCTGCCATTCTGACGAAGAGGGATCGTGAGGGTGTTGTGCCATCCTCATGAATAGGACGCGATCAGTGTTACCTGTGCTGCAACTCTGCACTCTACAACTGTACTATACTGTAAGGAGTGCTCTTTGTAACAAACACGACAGTGGTGGGAATGGTGAGAATGGTGGGAGTGATAGGAGCGTCTGGAGCTTCGACTCCTGGATCTTCCGGAGTGGCGGGAGTGGGAATCATCTCTTCGGAGCAACGAGGTCAGGTCTACGACTGAGCGCTTTAGATCTCTCCTACCGATGGGGGTCCCCGACGGCATTCCGCTCCCGTACAACGGTCGTCGATGACGCGAGGAACTGCGATCGCGCGATCGACTCCGATACCTGCGCGTGGAAGATTTCGACGCGTCTCTCTCCTTCTCTTTCTCCTTCTCCTTCTCCGCAGCGGGCTCTGGCTCGGGAGTCTTCTCCTTGACGGGAGCCTCCGCTTGCACGAGGGTGGTTGACTGCTTGATAAAGGTCGCGATCGACTGGGACAGGACGGGGAGGGACTTGATGTTGCCAGGCGTCACATTCGCCTTGCACAGCGGACACACGAACTCAGTCTCGTTAATCAAGTCCTGAATGTGTGTCCGACAACCAACGATCTGACAACAGCACGAGAGAATCACGGCATCCTGCATGGTGTGCCGCCCGGTATAGCAATAGAAAAACTCAGGTGTGTCGATCTACACCCCCTTAGTGATTCCTGCGCAGGCAATCGATTGGTTGCGATATCGAAACAGAGAAATAACAAAAAACACGACAAACACGTCCTGCTGCACACATCACCTACCTTTCGTATTCCGCCCTTTTCCTCGCTCTTGTTCTTCTTCACGAGGCAGAGGTGGTTTCCTATGGGGTGTCGGACGATTGTGTTGCCTTGACCTAGGCATCAATCGCTCCTCCAACCCTCACTGAGCAGAAGAGCCACGTTGTTGGGGTCGTCGATCTTCACCAGGCGCTCCACCGGGATGCCGCGACTCTTTGCGAACTACGACTCACGCTCCCTCCGCACAGCCACATTCCACTTCTTCATCTTCGCCATCCAATTCACATCGTTCTGCGTCGGGCAGTACTCCTCGTAGTGGCCGCGGACATAGCAGCGAGGACACAGGTAGTCTGGCGGAGGGATCTCGTCGCGGCTGTGAATAGGCTGGATGGGGCTTGGTATGACACAAACAGCGAAACGCATACGCTCCAGTTACTGACATCAACACCGGCGCGGGAGCGACAGGAGTAGCGGCAGCATGAACTGCCGTCGCAGCGGGTGCAACGGGCACAAACGCCCCAGGTGCACCCGAAGCGACGGACACTGTTGGTGCTGCAGCTACTCCTGTCAACGTCCTTCTCGACGGACGACGATCCTTATTCCGTATCTTCCTCAGAATTCCCTCCTCCCCCTCGCCCAGCGGCGCAATCACATACAGGACAGTCATGTTCTTCATGATCTTCGCTTCATCGGCGTACTCTGATGCTAAGGCCAAGCGGGCGCTCCCCCTTACCGTGCTCGCCGCTCTCGTCCGTCAGGATGAACTTAAAGTCGCGTCCCATGTCGATCTTCTCTTTCTTGATCAGACGGTTTTTCAGCTCCAACACAGAGATGTACGACTCTGGGATGTTGATGGAAGAGAACACCTTCTCTGTCTTGGACTTATAGCGAATGGACATAGCGAAAAAGTGAGGTCTGTCATCCTCTAGCCGCAGCGCTTGTGTGAATTGGGATGAGGTTGTACGATAATCGAGGTGAGATTGCAGGTGAAACGGAGCCCCAGTCGAGATCATTTGACTCTGGGATCAGCAATCCTTTCATGAGTTCGGCTGCCAAATGGACCGAACACTTTAGCAAGAAAACCAACATGTTCTATTACTTCAATTCGGAGGACCATTCCTCTCTCTGGAAGGTGGATGCACCCGAGCGAGGATGGGGACGGACTCTGCTGGATGTGAAGCATCCAGAGCGCGGGGAGAAGTTCGTGAACATTTACACGAACCGCGCGTTCTATTCGGAATCCGAGTTCAAAAACTATATACAGAGTATTCAAAGTGCGAGTGTCGCATCCGAGTAGTGCTGCTCGCGATGTGCTTATGCGTAGGAGCGCTTCGGCGGGAATGAATAAAGCGCAATCGCTGAAGAGGAGTGTGCCGACGAATGACGAGTTCACTTCTCTCGGAAGCGGGAAGCTTGGCGCAAACACGCTCTCAAGTAGTCTCTCTTCGTCGTACTCATGAACAGTGAATAAGGAGAGTGAGTTCTCTTCTCTGGCACCGTCCTCCGCTGATGACAAGAATCTGGCACGACAGTTCTACAACAAGCAGGACAAGACGCAGGAGGAACGCCAGCAGTCCAGCATCCTTCATCTCCGGAGTCTGAACAACTGGATCAAGTTCACTCTCATCCACGACTACTGCAAGCAGCGCAGTCGCGTGCTGGATCTTGCGTGTGGCAAGGGAGGAGATCTCAAGAAATGGAAGGAGCAGCATATCCTCCATTACGTCGGCGTGGATATTGCCGACGGCTCGATTCGTGACGCTGTCGAACGATATAAGAGTATGCTGAATCCGGGATTTCCCGCGCGGTTTGTGTCGTCATGGGTGATGATGGGTAGTTTTGCGGTGGCCAATCTCGGTACCTGTGATTTGGACTCCTTTCTTGAAACTGTATTCCTGGTGATATCGATTGAGCGTTAGGGGGAGCGGTTTGACATGGTCAGTTGTCAATTCGCAATGCACTATCTATTTGAACAGGAAGTTTGTTCAATGGCACGAAGATGAAGATTAGGACTGGATTCGGCGGTTTATGTCCACCATCAGTCGTCATCTCGTGGCGGGCGGCCATTTCATTGCCACTCTCGGCGACAGCAACGCGCTCGTGCGCACAATCCGAAACCGCTCGCACAAGGAGAACGAATCCTTCGTTTGGAGAGTAGCGCTTCTTCTTCCCGCTCAGTTGCAGAATAAGATATGCTGTGTAGAAATGGATTCGGCAAACATGGAGAGGATTTCAAAGGCGGACAAGGAGCCGTTCGGGATCACCTATCGATTCACGCTGGAAGTGGGAGGTGGACGCAGAAATGAAGCGTAGGAATCGGTAAACGATGTCCCTGAGTTCCTTGCGACCACGAAGTGCATCGAAAAGCTCGCGAAGGAGTTTCATTTGAAAGTGGTGCGTAAGACGAACTTCCTCGTCGTTCTGGACGCGTTCCGTAACGTATAGGAATACATCCGCGAAATGCTACCGAAGTATCGAGAGGAGTTTGTGAGGATGAGCGTGCCGAATGTGAATGGCGGATTGACGGTGGACGAGGTCAACGTTGCCCAAATGTACTGCGTGCTTGTTCTCTGCAAGGAGCAGACGGAGGAGGACGCCTATTACCAGGAGGACGAGGAGGATCGGAAGCCCAAGGGGAAGAATCAGAAACAGATATCTGCAAACGATATAGTCTATTTGTTCTAGTCGTTGTGTTGCGTTCCACTACCCAACTTGTGAATGGCACAAACAGAGCAAACTACTTCTTTTGAATGGCTTGGAATGCTAATACAAACTCTTTCAGAGCCTTCCCCTGATTCTGAACAATCACGATAATCTGCTTTATCTTCGCGTTGATACGCTCCTCGTTCTTCTTATCCTTCACGGCGAGCTCTCGGATCCGCTTGTTCTCGTAGCTCAGCCGCTCATTCTCCCGCTTCAGCAAATTCAGCGTTCCGGACAGCCCCCGTCGCACGTCCTTCAGCGTACTCACAATATCGGGCAGCGTCTTCAACTTCGTGTCCTTATCCAGCTTCGCCAACAGACAGATGTTCATGCATTCCTCGATCAGCCCCGACAGCGCCGACGGCAGCGTGTCCTTCTCCTTCTTCTCTCCCAGCAGCTTCATCACGCGCTGCTTCTCCGACTGCAGCGAGCGCCTCAGCTGCGCGATCTCCACCTTCTTCTGCTCCACCTCCTGCGCCGCGTTCACGAACTTCTGCTCGAAGTCGTTGCGCACGCGGATCACGTCCTGCACGAACGCGTCCGCCTTCGCGTCGATGTGGTTGTGTCCCGCCGCGTAGCTCTGAAGAACAGTCACCTTCTTCACCAGCTCCGCCTTCTCTCTCTCGATCGTCTTCATCTGCTCGCACGCCGCGGCGTACAGTGCCTTCTCGTCACGCAGCTTCTGACACAGCTGCGACGTGTAATCCACGACGTTCTCTCGACTCACCAGCGCCTCGGGGAACCAGCCCGCCACCAGGGCGATGATGCGCTGAAGCAGTGTCGGCGCGTTGTCCTGAGGAGCCGGTGACTGCGTCGTCTGACTCTCCAGAGCGAGCTTCTGCGCCAGCAACTCGCGGTTCTTCGCCTCCAGCGACGCGATCATGCTCTGAAGGTACTTGTTGTGGTCCTCCTTCGCCTGCAGGATGGCCTGCAGCGACGAGGACGACGCCGCGCCGACGCGCTCCGACAAAACCCGATCGATCTCGTTGTAGCTGGCCTTCAGACTCTCCACCAGCCCGATCTCCGTCATGAGCTGCTGCTGCAGACGCGCGTTCTCCTGCTGCTTGGCCGCCAGCTGCGCCCGCGTGGTGGCGATCGCCGTCGCGTCCTGCTGGCGCGCGTCCAGCTGCACCTGGAGGTCTCGTAACTGCTGCTGCACCTGCGCCACCGCCATTTCCGAGTCGCGCTTCGCCTGCGCCAGCGAGAAGGTGAGGCGTTGCGTCTCGCTCTCCAGCTGCGCAATGCGCTGGTCCTTCAGCCGGATCGAGTCGTTCAGCTGCTGCACGGACGCGTCCACCGTGTTGCTGCGCAGACAGGCGTTCAGCCGCGCGTACTCCTGTTCCTTCAGCGCGCTCAGCTGCCGCAGCTGCTCGAGCTCCGCGATCTTCGCGCCCAGCTGCGCGGAGGCGGTGCTGTACATGCTCGAGTACTGGTTGACTTGCTGCAGCAGCCGCTCGCGCTCCGCCTTCGCCTCGTCCACCTGCTGCTGGAGGAGCTGCTCCTTGTTGCTCGAGGCGCGCTGCGCCTTCAGCTCGTCGTACGACGCCTCCAGCGCCTTGAGCGTCGAGACAGCTTCCTGCAGGCGCTGTGACGAGGTGCTCAGCTGCGACTCCAGAGCCGAAATCTGCACGCGCTTCTCGGAGAGCTCCGTTTGCGCGGCGGTGAGCTGCGTCTGGAGCGAGACTAGTTGCTGGAGCGGCGTGGCGTCGGAGGGCGCTTGGTGGAAGGAACGAGAGAGGTTGTCCTGCTGCGCCTGGCTCAGCTGGTCCTGGACGGACTTCAGTTCCTGTTGCAGTGCTTGGAGCTGCGCGTACTGTGTTGCGTTTGCGTCCAGCTGGGACTGGAGTTGGGATTGAGTCGAGTTCAGTTCAGTCTTCAAGGAAGTCAATTCATTCTTCAAGGATTCCAATTCATTCGATTTCGATTCCAATTCACTCGCTTTCGATTCCAATTCGCGCCTCAATACAGCCATCTCATCTTCAACAGATCGAATCTTCATCGAATACGATTCACCCACGTCCTTCTCGACGCGATTCAACTCTTCTTGCAACGAGCGATTCTCCTTCTGCATGCCCTGACACCACTCCTGCAGACTCTCCAACACGCCCTCCACACCATCGCTCTCCTCGCGATTCCACTCCGCCAGCGAGTCATCTACTCCTGATTCCCTCTCCCCACACGTACTGTACAGACTCACGGAGCGGTCCTTCTCTCCCACCAGCTGGTGTAACACCGTACTCACGTGCTTCAGAGACTGCGTCTTCGCCTCGACCTCCTGTCTCGCCCTCTCCGCCTGTTCCTGGTACTCCAACACCTGCTGCTTTAGAGTCCGTCCCTGCGCCTCCGCCTCCTCCACCTGTTGCTGGAGAGCGCGTGCGTGCGTCTGGCTCTCTCCAATCTCCTTCTGCAACTGCTCCACCAACAGCGAGTCGCCCTGCTGCTGCGACAGCGCCGTTCTCTGCCGCGCCAGCTCCGCCTGCGCCGACTGTAACTGCTTCATCGTCTCCTCCTGCTGCGCACGCGCCACCGCGACGTCCTGCTTGACCTGTGCCAGCTGGAGCTGTAGACGCTCCACGTCCTGCTGGTTCTGCCGGCTCACCGCCTGCAGCTGCGCGTCCTTCACCTCCAGCTGATGCTGCAGTCCCGCCTGCGCTTGCGTGCTCGCCGCATCCTGACTCTTGAACTGCTCCAGCTGCTCAAGGAGCCCGTCGCGCTGCTGCGTGAGTTCCGCAGCGCTCGCCTGCAGTCCTTCGAGCTGCTGCGACAGAGCATCGATGCGCTGGTTGGCCGTGGTCAGCTCGCCCATCATCTCGTCGCTGTGCTGCTGAAGCTGCGCACGCTGGAGATCGGCGCGCTGGAGCCGCTGCAGCTCCTCCGACGTTCGATGGAGCTCGTCCTGTACCCGACTCAACTCGCTCTGGAGCTGCAGCACTTGTTGCTGACACTTCATCTCGCTCTCCTTCGCCTTTCCCACCTCCGATGCCATGTTCTGCGCCTTGCTCTGTCGACGCTGGTACTCCTCCACCAGTGTGTTGTATTGCTCTCCCAACTCCTGCACCTTCTTCCTCGCTTCTTCCTGCACGCGCTGGAGTTGGCTCTGGAGCTGGGCGGTCGCGTCCTGAGAAGACAACGCGGCTGCCGACTGCGCGCGCAGCGTCTCCTGGAGTTGGGATTGAGTCGAGTTCAGTTCAGTCTTCAAGGAATCCAATTCATTCTCTTTCAAACTCAATTCATTCGATTTCGATTCCAATTCACGCCTCAAACCAACCATCTCATCTTCAACAGATCGAATCTTCATCGAATACGATTCACCCACGTCCTTCTCGACGCGATTCAACTCTTCTTGCAACGAGCGATTCTCCTTCTGCATGCCCTGACACCACTCCTGCAGACTCTCCAACACGCCCTCCACACCATCGCTCTCCTCGCCCCTCATCTTCACCGGCGTCGTGCGCTGACTCGACACCACGATCGACCGCACGGATTGCAGCAGCCCGTGCGCCCGCTGCGAGATGCGCTCCACCTCCTGGCGGAGACCGCCGTTCATCGTCTCCAGCTCGTTGATGCGTTGGCTCAGCGACCCGGCAGACGCCTCAGCCGTCTTCGCCTCCGACTGAAGCTGGAAAAACTCCGCGCTATTGGCTTGCAAGCGCCGCTCGTAGTCGGCGCACTCCTCCTGGTGGGCCTGCAGTGTCTTCTGGAGGTCTGCGCTCTTCTGCTGGAGCTCGCTCCCTTGCTGGTCGAGGAGCGATTGCTGATGCTGAACTGTCATCTGAAGCGTGGAGATGGAGTTATCGCGCTGAGAAATGTCTTGGTTTAGCTGGTTGATGTGCTCGTTGCTCTTCTGAAGCTCGTCCTGGAGAGAGTGGATCGATGAAGTCAGCTCGTCGAGCTGGGATGACATGTGCGCGTTGTCGTACTCGTAGGCGCTGTTCTGCTTCTGAAGACGCTCATTGTCCGCTGTGAGCGTCGCCACATTGTCCTTCAGCTCGTCCAACTGCTGCATGGCGTCCTTCATGTCCTCCAGCTGCTCCTGGAGACGGTTGCGCTCCTCCTGCAGATGCCCGAGAGACGCATCCATCGCACGAATTTGATTGTTCAGCGACGGAATGGTCTCTACGAGTGAAGCAAAAAGCGCACCGCAAACGCTCCTTCGCTTCCTTCAAGCTGCTCTCAAGTTGAGTTGACTGGGAAAGAATGTAATCATTCCTTTGCCTCAGCTGCTCCTTTTCCTTTGATAGGTCGTCGGCGTAGATTTGTAGCTGCTGCTCGTGATCTCGCAGCTGGGTTATTTGTTCTTGAAGAGAATGGATGGTTGTGGCTAGCCATGAATTGACAAAACGCACGGTTCACTTTTCTCTTCACTCTCTTTGAGGAGCGACTCGATCGTGCACGCTTGCGACGCCAGGCACAGCTTGAGAGGAATACCGTTGGAATCCATTCCTGTGCGCAGATGCACTCGCGGGGGAAAAAGAGAAGCTCTACAGAACAAGAAAACTGGATTCGCAGTTCAAATCTCAACGGACAAAGCCATCGTCTAAAAGAGTTACACTTCTTCACCGCAAAAGAAGGCGCTCACTCCCACACGCAACCATCATCATGTGATCAACAAACACGCCCAACCTCTATTCGACAGCACTTAGATCATTCTGTTGACAAGCTTGCCAATGAGGACCTCGTGGTTACCGTAGTCACCAC